>JGI20163J15578_10000510_pt1 | contig 16124 bp, 13 predicted proteins | sample TergutCu122P1_FD_15578 | JGI IMG/M metagenome (IMG submission 15578)
GCCGCTGTGCCGCTGTGCCGCTGTGCCGCTGTGCCGCTGTGCCGCTGTGCCGCTGTGCCGCTGTGCCGCTGTGCCGCTAAAAGCATATCGTGTATTTTTATAAGTAGAAAATTATTTTTCACTTCAGAAGTATAAATTTTTTCCGAAATTCATGTCAACAATTATTTACAAAATTGATTTCCATGACAAATTTTATTGGACGAATAAGCGAGAATCGCGCGAAAGCTGCCTGGCGCAACGTCCATGTTGCAGAGCTTTCGCACAGGGTCGCCTTGTGTACCCTTTATTGTTCCTGCAAAAAGTTGCCATGTTCAAAAGTAACCCCGGAATCGCTTACACGAACTCTGAAAAAATTTCCGCCCATAGCCGTGCCCGGGATAATAAATTTAACATTGCCAATTTCCCGAACAGAAGGACTGTGAACATGCCCCATAAACATAGCTGCAGCGCGATTTTCAAGCATTGCCAAAATTCTTGCTACTTCGCGAACATCAGACATTTGCATAAAATTCTGATGAGCAAAAACAAAGGTGTGCTTCCTTGCTGTTCTCATTTCCCGCTCAAGCCATTTGTGCTGCTGGTGACCAAAAATGCCTTGAGCATTGTCAAGAATAAATAAAGATGCAGTGCCGGAATCTATGCGATAAATAGTGGGACCAATAAATTCTCTCCAGTGTCTGCCTCTGCCAGTTAAGATGTCGTGATTGCCAATAACAGGAAAAACCGGTATTCCTTTCGCGGCAAAAATCTTTCCGGCTTCATACAAAAAAAATCCAAATTCTTCCCTTCTTCCGCTATTTGTAACATCTCCGGTAATAACGATAAATCTATCGCTGCCGATAAGTATATCTTCTATTCGTGCAAAGCTTTCAGCCATGCCCTTGCCGCATATATGGGTATCACTCGTTACAATAAATGAAAACGACGTTTCAAGCTCTGGGTCAAGCGATCGATTCGCTGGATTAAGCGCCGGATTAAGAGCATCATAACGCCATTCGAACCTATCAGTAAAATCAATATGATAATAAGGATCGCAGGACAGCATTAAGATGCAAAAGAGCAATGCAAGAAATGTTAGCCGACCCCTGCTTCGCGGGCAAAGTCCAGCGTAAGCCGGGGCAAAGTCCAGCGTAAGCCGGGGCAAAGTCCAGCGCAAGCCGGGCAAAGTCCGCAAGTGCTTTACCATTTAAAAATTACTCCCGCTCTGTAGGAAAGACCATAAACCATAAAACTAAAATCAAAAATATACCCGGTTAATTCCAGTTTCATTTCATTGCTGATAGAAACAAAATCGGAAATCCTAAATCTGTTAAAGAGTGTTACAGCAGCGAAATCAATATTGCTGGCAGCAAAATCATCAAAATTTGCCGCGCGTATTCCAATAAGAACATCATCGGTTTTGTAAATATTGACGGTTACTTTTCCCGCGAAGATATGTTCTGATAAAGCATGGTTTCCGGCAAAATAAAGAAACCTAAATCTGCAGCCAAGAGAAGCCTCAAAGTGGCGCCAAGTAAACACAGCCAGAGGAATTATTGTATGAACATGGGTTTTATAAGCAGGCAAACCATTGTAGATGTACGCTGTCTTGAGGCTTAACGGAAAATGGTCAAAAAACGGGAGCCGGTATTTGGCAGACGCATGGGCGCTTACAATTGCATTTGCCCAGCTTTGACCCAGAGCAATGCCGCTTCTTAAAACCAGCCGGTCGTTAAGTTCCAGCATTCCGATTACAGCAATATCCCAAGAGTAGTAAAGGTTTAAATTAAACTCCGGGCGGAAAAAGATACCAACTTCTGCGTTGGTAATTTCCAGAAAGGAACCTTCGCTCGTAGATGTTTGCTCCTCTGGAAATTCCGGATCCGCCCCATATATATTCTTCGAGATTATTAAAGAAAATAGGAGCAAAACAATTTTTAGAAAATTCCGGTGCTTTTTCATACTACTTAGCCTAATTACATCATTTTTCCCGACCATTGGTCGGGTTTGCGTACACCTGCGATTCATGCTTTTGTTTATTTACAAAGCCCTTTAAGCTCATCAACCTTATCTGTTTTTTCCCAGGAAAACTCACTCCGCCCAAAATGCCCGTAAGTAGCTGTTGCCTGATAAATCGGCTTTAAAAGATCCAAAGCCTTTATAATTCCCGCAGGAGTAAGGTCAAAAATTTCTTTTACTGCTTTTTCGATTTTTTGCTCCTCGACTTTGGCTGTTCCAAAAGTATCTACCATTACAGAAACAGGAAAAGGCACCCCAATCGCATAAGCAAGCTGAAGCTCACACCTCTCGCAAAGCCCTGCTGCAACAATATTTTTTGCAACATACCTTGCCATATACGCCGCAGACCTGTCTACCTTACTTGGATCCTTACCGCTAAAAGCGCCGCCGCCATGCCTGCCCATGCCGCCATAAGTATCCACAATAATCTTTCGGCCTGTAAGCCCCGCATCGCCGTGAGGCCCGCCAATTACAAACCTGCCGGTCGGGTTTACAAAATATTTTGTTTTTCCATCGAGCAAGCCAATAGGCTCCAAAACAGGCTTTATAATTTTCGAAACTACTTGCTCTTTTATATCATCATAAGAAATTCCATCATCATGCTGATGCGAAACAACAACTGTATCTATTCTTTTTGGAACATGACCTTCGTATTCCACTGTTACCTGACTTTTCGCATCCGGTCTTAACCATGTAAGCTCTCCGTTTTTTCTTACTTGAGAAGCGCGCAAAAGTATTTTATGAGCAAGTATTATCGGCGCAGGCATAAGTTCCTCTGTTTCGCTGCACGCAAACCCAAACATCATTCCCTGGTCGCCTGCTCCCTGCTCTCCTTTAAAAAGACCTGTTCCGGAAACACCCTGCGATATATCCGGCGACTGGGAGTGTATTGCATTTAAAACAGACATGGACGCAAAATCGAGCCCATATTCTGCCCTGTTATATCCAATTCTTTTTGCAACCCCGCGTGCAACTTCCTGCACATCTACATAAGCTTTGGTTGTTATCTCTCCGCCAACAAGAACCATTCCTGTTGTTGTAAATGTCTCACAGCCAACTCTCGAATAAGGGTCTGCCTTAAGGCACTCATCAAGTACAGCATCGGAAATTTGGTCGCATATTTTATCCGGATGCCCTTCACTTACAGATTCTGATGTAAAAAGATAATTTTTTTTATTCATATTTTTTTCCCTTAAAGTAACGCAGCTTTATTCTCGATTGAATAAATTAGCGGTTTTTATATCTTTAATATCTATAATGATCGTTTTTATATGGCCCTTCTACTGGCACAGAAATATAATCAGCCTGTTCTTTTGTAAGTTTTGTAAGCTTTACGCCGATTTTATCAAGGTGCAGCCTTGCAACTTCTTCATCAAGTTTTTTAGTAAGCCTGTAAACTCCGGGTTTAAGCGTTGCTCTGTTTACCCACAAATCAATCTGCGCCAGCGCCTGGTTCGTAAAAGAGTTTGACATTACAAACGAAGGATGCCCTGTTGCGCACCCAAGGTTTACAAGCCTGCCCTCTGCAAGAAGATATATTGCATGTCCTTCCGGATTCTCTTTTGTAGGAGGAAAAATAAATTTATCAACCTGAGGTTTAATATTTACTCTTTTTATTCCCGGAAAATTTTCGAGCTTTTGAACTTCGATTTCATTATCAAAATGGCCGATATTACATACAATTGCCTGATCTTTCATCTTTTTCATGTGTTCGATTGTAATAACATCTTTGTTTCCTGTTGCAGTTGCATAAATATCTCCAATTCCAAGAGTATCTTCTACTGTTGTTACTTCATATCCTTCCATTGCTGCCTGAAGCGCACAAATAGGATCTATTTCTGTAACAATAACTCTGGAGCCCATGCCCCTGAATGATTGCGCAGAGCCTTTTCCCACATCGCCGTATCCGCAGACTACTGCTACTTTTCCTGCTGTCATTACATCTGTTGCTCTTTTTATTCCATCGATAAGAGATTCTCTGCATCCATAAAGATTATCAAATTTGCTTTTTGTAACAGAATCATTAACATTTATCGCAGGCACAAGAAGTTCGTTTTTCTCCGCCATTTTATAGAGCCTGTGAACCCCTGTTGTTGTCTCTTCGGAGACTCCTTTCCAGTCCGCAGCAATTTTTTGCCATTTGTTTTTACTTTTTTCAAAATCACTTTTAAGTTCTTTTAACAGAGCTATTTCATCTGTGCTTTCAGCTTTTCTGTCAAGAATAGATGGGGCTTTTTCGCCTGCAACTCCTATGTGTATCATCATTGTTGCATCGCCGCCATCATCTACAATAAGCTCAGGCCCTTTTTCATTCGGAAAAGTGAGAGAAAGATTAAGAAGCTGCCAATATTCCTCAAGTGTTTCCCCTTTCCAGGCAAAAACCGGCACTCCCTGCGGATTTTCCGGCGTGCCTTCACGGCCAACAACAATTGCTGCTGCTGCATGGTCCTGGGTAGAAAAAATATTGCAGCTAGACCATCTTACATCAGCCCCAAGGTCTACCAAGGTTTCTATTAAAACAGCTGTTTGAATAGTCATGTGCAAAGAGCCTGTTATTCTAACGCCTTTAAGCGGTTTTTCTTTGCCATACTTTTCTCTTATAGCCATAAGACCCGGCATTTCTTTTTCTGCTATTTCAATCTCTTTTCTTCCCCAGTCATACAGGGAAATGTCTTTTATTTTGTATTCCATCACTAATTTTCTCGCTTATGGATAAACCTATTTATTATTTAATATTTTAATGCTAAACTAAATGTCTGAAATGAACAATATTATATTGCTAATAATAATAAGCGGAATAGCTTTAATTATAAATTTGGTTGTAACTCCTTTTTTAATATCCCTGTCTCATAAAAAAAGCTGGTATGATATTACAAATGACAGAAAAATTCATCGCGGCAATATACCAAGAATTGGCGGAATAGGCATTTTTGTTTCTTTTTTGCTTGCAGTATTTCTGTTTGTTGTTATCTGCAAATATACAGATATTAGGCTTAGCACAATTTCAAGATATCACTACCTTGCTTTGGCTGCCGGATTTCTTATTATTACTTTTTTAGGTATAGCAGATGATTTTTTTAGTTTAAAGGCATGGCAGAAACTACTCATACAGATTACTGCCGCGCTTATTGTTTCTGTTGCCGGCTTTAATCTGGAATTTTTGTATATTCCTTTTCTTGAGCAGAACATTTCTTTTGGCATTTTTTCGCATCTCATAACTGTTTTTTGGATAATTAGCCTCTGTAATGCCATTAATCTGATGGATGGAATGGATGGGCTTGCGGGCGGTATTGCTTTTACAGCATCTCTTTTTTACGGCATAATTTTTTTTATGACACAAAATTATACAGCAGCCGGGCTTTCTTTTGCTCTTCTTGGCGCTGTATTGGGATTTCTTGTCTTTAATTTTCCGCCGGCAAAAATATTCATGGGCGATTCCGGCAGCCTTTTGCTTGGATTCAGCCTTGCGGTAATTCCCTTAATAAACAATAGCGACGGCGGATTTTCGCAAACAATATTTATGCCTCTTATTGTTCTGGTAATACCTGCAATGGATATGATTGCTGCTATTTTAAGACGCCGCAGGCGAAACCTTTCAATTGCATCGCCGGACAGGGAACATATTCATCATAAACTTATTGATTTTGGGTTATCTCAGAAAAAAATTCTTTTTGTTATCTACTCTTTCTCTATTTTGGCTGGCTTGGCAGCTTTTTTGTACTCTCTTCTTGAAGTAAGCAAACCTAACTCCGGTCTTCCGGTTTTTGCAGCTGCCTGGTGTTCATGCATTGCTCTTTTTCTTGTTTTGCACTATAAAAACAAGGCCAGAAAGAAAAAAACCGCCCAAAACTGAGCGGTCTCCTATTTGATCTCATGTACACTTTAATCCGAAGGGGTGCCAGAATGGCGAGGCAGGTGATTTTTTATAACCTTTTTTCCACTACCCCGTCTTTTACACTTCGTGTAAAATCCACCCCTTCGCCAGCCAGCAAAGGGGATTTATGCCTGCACGCGATCTTCGCTCCGCCGGTAAATTATTCTTACTTGTTTAAAAAGCCCTTCGCCGTCGCTTTTTGTTGCAATATCGTCCATACCATTAAGAGCTGTATGAACTACTCTTCTTTCAAAAGGATTCATCGGCTCAAGAAGTTTCGACCTTCTGCTTCTCCTAACCTGCTCTGCGGATTTTATTGCCAGCCGCACAAGACTTTCTTCTTTTCTTACTCTGTAGTTCTCTGCATCAATAACAATTCTTGGGGCTGGTGTTCCGGAAGATTCCTCAAAATTGCCGGCATAAACATTTAGCAAAAGCTGAATCGCATCCAGGTTTTTCCCTTTTTTCCCAATAAGAATACCTGAATATTCAGATTCTATTGATAAGCCCAATTTATTGTCTTCCTTAAAAGAAATAAAAACTTTTCCGGGAAGACCCATTTTTTCTAAAAGTGTTTCAAGATAATCTCTTGTCTTTTTTTCACAATCTGTTTCCGGTTCATATTTTTTTGTTTCTCCCGGCTGACTATTGCTATTAAGATATACTTTTATTTTTACATTTCCTTTTTTAAAAAACCCTTTTTTTGAAGTTTCAACGATTTCAACATCAAATTCATCTCTTTCAAGCCCTAATTCTGCTATAGCTTTCTCTATAGCTTCCTTCTCTGTTCTTCCATCAAATTCCATTACCATATTTATATCTCCTTGCATAAAATCATGCAGATTTTTTCCTCTTTACAACTCTATTAACAATTATCTGCTGAATAATCGTCAAAAAGTTTGTCATTGTCCAGTAAAGCAAAAGCCCTGACGGCGCATCATAAAGAATAAAAAGAAATATCGCTGGCAGCATATACATCATCAGTTTCATTTGAGCATTGTTCGCCGACGCCGGTGTCTGCATAACTTTTGTTGAAAAAATCTGAGTTACAACCATAAGAATAGGCAGCATTCTTATATCGCTTCCAATAAGAGGAATTGAAGCAGGCGCAAAGTTATAAATGGAATCCGGTGCAGAAAGGTCTGTTATCCAGAGCATAAAAGCAGCACCGCGCAGCTCAAAATGGGTGCTTAAAAGCCCGTACAGTGCTATAAAAATAGGCATCTGCAGCAGCAGAGGAAGACATCCTCCTAAAGGATTTACTCCCGCGGTTCTGTATAAATTTGACATTTCTTGATTCATTTTCTGCGGATTGCCTTTATACTTTTCCCTAAGCTCTTGCATTTTAGGAGACAGCGCTGCCATTTTGCTCGATGCTTTAAACGCTTTATGAGTAAGAGGAAACATTAAAAGCCTTACAAAAATCGTAACCATAATTATCGCAACGCCATAATTCGGAACTATTCCATAAAAGAAATCCAGCAAAACCTTAAGTATTTCCTGCAGCCAGCCAAGCATTGGTATTGTATCAAGAATTCGCTCAAGATTAAGATCGCTTGTTCTAAATCCATTCCTGTCCGGGTGATTATGCGATCTTAGGATTTCCGCGCTTTTGGGTCCAATAAAAAATCTAAAAGTATCCAAAGTCGCAGAACTTCTTATTACAGGCCGTGAAAAGAAAAGCCTTGAGCCTTCTTCAAAGCCATCTATAGCCCTGTTTGAAAAAACTGTTGTATATAATGTGTGATCAGGTATTCCTATTACTGCAAAATATCTGCCGGAAATAGCTGCCCAGTTTATCCTTTCATGTACTTTTACTTCCGTCTCATTACGAGCCGGTGAGACTTCTCTTCTTCTATCTGTGTTGATAAGAAACCTTCTAAATTCTCTTCTTCCGTCTATTCGCTCAAATCTCGGACCTATCTGCGGTCCAAAACCCAAGGTGTAAGCAAAACCATTGTTATCCAGCGGTATCATTTGATTATTTCTGTTTATAATCTGTATTTGAAGCTCTATCATATAGTCTGATGGTTTAAAAATATATCGCTTCATTATAAAAAGCGGCGTGCTTTCGCCGGTTATGGAAGGAATCTCTATATCTTTTGTAAACTCTGTTATTGTGCTAATGCCCTGGGTGAATACCCTTGTGTCAAAATACACATTCAGGGGATCAGCGGTAAAATCTCCCATATAAATATTAAAAGCAACCATATCGCTGTTTGTATTAATCATCTCAAGCATTTCATCGCCGTCAAAATGGTTTCTAAGCCTTAATGATTTTATTGTTCCGCCAAGATTTGAAAATACTACTTCAAAAACCTCTGTTTCCAGCCTTACTTCCCTGTAAAGATCAGGGTCTATTTCCCTGCTGGTCATCGCAGATACTGCGGTAAGATTAACATTTGCCGGATCTCTCATCATTTGCTCTTGACTTATGTCTCTGCCTGTTTCTATTGGTCTTTCTGGTACCGGAGGAGGAAACAGGACGGTTTGAATATAAAATCCCAGCGAAATAATAATAATTGACAGGATTATTGCATAAATAGTGTTTTTTTCCATAATTTATCTCCTCGGATTATGGGACAGTGTCATATCCGCCTTTGCTAAAGGGATGACATCTTAAAATTCTTTTTATGGAAAGGAAACTGCCCCTAAGAGGTCCATATTTTTTTAAAGCCTCAAGAGCATATGACGAACAACTTGGATAAAAAATACACGACGGCGGAAGTGCTGGTGAGATAAGTTTTTTATATATAATAACCAAAGCTATAAGTATAAAATTAAATAAATTTACCAGACGCATCCATAAGTCCTGCTCGTTTAAAAAGAGAAACCATAATTATATTAGCAGCTTTGTAATTAGTTATTTTATTAGTCAATAAAAATATAAAGTCATACCCAAGAGGTAAACTGTTTTTCATTTCCCTATATATTTCTTTTATTACTCTTCTTGCCCGATTTCTCTCTACAGAATTGCCATATCCTTTCCTTAATACAACAGCTATTCTGTTCCAAGTAAAACTGTTTTTATAGTATAACAACCTTATACAGGATATTTTTATACTTTCTGATATTTCAAAAACCTTTGAAATATCTCTTTTCTTCATCCTTTCTTTTTTAGTAAGGCTTTTTCTCATCAGATACTGATAGTTTTTTTCTTCCCTTCTGCCTTCTTCGCATTAAAACAAGTCTTCCGCCAACTGTCTTCATCCTGGCTCTGAATCCGAACTTTCTGTTTCTTTTTACCTTGCTTGGCTGATAAGTCCTTTTCATTAAAGAAACTCCTTATATTGTTTCTAACCTAAGTTAGAGTTTTTAGCTTGAATTTATAGTGAGAATCATAATTTATTATACAAATGAAGTCAATTCTTAGCTCTGGTTATTCTGTTTTTTTAGTATAACTTTTATTTCTCTTATTTTCTTTTCGGGAAATTTCTCATTTATCTTTTTCAATATATGATCTTTTTTAAAATTTATTATTTGAATCCAGCCCGGATGCTCTGTTTCCAAAGAAATTGTCTCGTTTTTTATATCAATTACTTGTGAATTATCCGCAATTTCTTTTCCTGCTATCTCGTGCCAACAGGAATATATATTCTCTTTTTTTTCTGCTGGGATTCCCAAATTATTTAAATAATTTTTTAAAAGATCTCCTGCTTTTTTCATTTACTCGCAATCCTCGCTCCGTCGGCGAATGGTGCCATTGTCAACAGTATAAAATATACCTTCTCTTTCCGGAATAATTTTTTCCTCTCCTGGCAAAAAAGTAAAAAACGCTTGCTCATATTCGGGAAATGATTCAATAAATCTTGTTTTTTTTACTTTATCCAGCTCCAGGAGAGCATCATCAAAAAGAACCAAAGGTTTTTTTCCTGTTTTTTCCTTGTAAAACTCTGCTTGAGCTGTTTTTAAAGCAAGAGATATTAGCCTGGTTTGCCCTGTAGACGCTATTTTTGTAAAATCTTTTTTATTTATGTAATAATAAAATCTATCTCTGTGCGGTCCGGAAAGTGTTGTGCCCAACGCTGTTTCTGCTTCCTGTTTTGATAAAAGTATTTTTTTTATTTTATCTGCATCAGAATCAAGACCCCATGATGGCTTGTAGACTATTTTTATTTCTGAATCTATATCCAAAACCTTTGAGATAACAGAAGAAAATGTCTCGTTAAACTCTTCTGTTATTTTTTCTCTTGTTTTTATTAGTTCTATTCCTTTTTCCGCAAGCTGTGTGTCTAAAACAGAGATTATTTCCGAATGAAGCGAGTGTCGCGACGTGCTTGCACGCTCATGACCGAGCGAATGAGGAATCAAAGGATTTAATACCCCGAAGTCCGAGGTATTAAATCCTTTATACTCTTTATCATTATTTTTTAAAACAGCATTTCTGTTTCTTAATATTCTTTCGTATTGTCTTAAATTATCAAGATAATTACAGTCAAAAAGGCTTATTGTCTGGTTAAAAAAAATTCTTCTTCTGTCCGGAGTTCCGTTTACAAAATAAACATCATCATGGGAAAAAACAACGCACGGAATATTATAAATTATCTCTTTTCTGTCTTTTATCTTTTTCTCATTAAGGATTATTGTTTTTTTTCCCTTAACTATAGACAGAAAAATGGTGTTTTTAATGCTTTCTTCCTGTTTTTCTTTGTAAATGCCTTTTACAGACATCTCTTTTTCATCTTCTTTTACAAAAAGAGAATCTATTTTTGTTCTAAAGGAATTACCAAAACATAAAACATATACTGCTTCGAGAAAATTCGTCTTTCCTTGCCCATTTTCTCCTATGAGAAATACATTTTTTGCATTGGTGTCTACTTGTGCATTTTTTAAATTACGAAAATTATATGTATTTACAGAAAAAAAACTCACTTACACCTGCATTGGCATAACAATATGAAAATAATCTTGCTCAGGAACAGGGACTAATGTTACAGCTTTTGTGGGGTCTGTAAACTTAAAAGAAACATCTTCTTCTTCCATAACTTTTATTGGTTCCAGAAGATAAAGGTAATTTATTACTAATACGAAATCTTGTCCCGAATATTCACACGGAAGTGTCTCTTTTGCATCGCCAACTTCTGTTTCTTCTGTATATATATCAATAGCGCCTTCATAAAATTTCATAAAAATTCTTTTTGACTTCTGTTCAACAAGAACAGAAACTCTTTTTAATGCAGAAAGAAAGTCTTCCTTTGAAAGAATTGCCACTTGTTCCTGTTTTTCCGGTATTACTCGCTGATAATTTGGAAATTGCCCTTCGATAAGATTCGAATATATCTTGTTATTATCAAATTTTATAAAAAATGTTTTATCGGAAATTGCAATAAGAAATTCTCCCTCTCCTGTTGCAAGTTTTTTAATAAGTCCAAGTATTTTTACAGGAATTATACTGGTTTCCATATTGTCAGGAACAGAATCAAACTCTTTTTTTACAAAAGAAAGCCTTCTTCCGTCTGTTGCAACCATTACTAAATTATTTTCTTTCTTTTCAAGAAAAACTCCATTCATAAAATATCTTGTTTCATCGTCTGATACAGCAAAACTTGTTTGAGTAACCATTTCTACAAAATCTTTCTGAGGAACAGAGAAATAACTGTTTTCTGAAACGTTTTTAAGTGCCGGGAATTTATCAGCTTCAATAATTTTAAGCTGAAAGATAATATTATTATTCTCTGAGCTTATAATAAGTTTTTGTTTTTCTACAGAAAAAATTATATCTCCTTCAGGCATTGCTCTTAAAACACCAAGCAATTTATCGCAAAAAACTGTAGTACTTCCGGGTTCCTCAACAGATACAGGTATTTGGGTTTCAAAACCAATTTTAAGATCAGTTGCTTTTATTGTAAGAAGGTTATTATCTACATCAAGAAGAACATTAGAAAGTATAGATAATGCATTTCTTGAAGAAATAATATCCTGAGTAATTGAGATTTCATTTAAAATTGAATTTTTACTGCACTTAAACTTCATTTTATTCTCCGTATCTTTTAGTTCTTTATAATTATTATATTAATAAAATTTAATAATTATAATAATAAGCACATATAATATGTGTAAAAGATAATTATTTCTTTTACTTATAAGGAATAACCTATGTTGATAACTTTTAATACTTATTAACATTTATCCACATTTATCAACAAGCAGCAATATAATATCATAATTTTATATATTTTATACACAGGTTGTTACTTGGAACTTTGTTCTTTAATAGATCTTATTATATTATTTATTGTTGCTTCCATTGTGGGGTCTGATTTAAGACTTCCCTCTATTTTTTGTATACCATGTATTACTGTTGTATGATCTCTCCCACCGAAATCTGATCCAATTTCTGTAGTTGAATATTCTGTAAGTTCCCGTGTTATATACATTGCAATTTGCCTTGGAAAAGCTATTGCTTTTGTTCTTTTTCTTCCGCGAAGATCAACATGCGAAAGATTAAAATATTCAGCTACTTTTTTTTGTATAAGGTCTACAGATATATTACCTTGTTTTGATGTTGTAAAAGAGTCTATAAGCTGCTTTTGAGCAATCTCTTTTGTTATTTTTTTATTAACAAGCTCTGTATATGCAATAAGTTTTTTAAGAGCAGATTCCAAATCTCGTACGTTTGAAGTTATATTTTGCGCCATTAATTCAAGAATATCGTCTGCTATTGGTGTTTCAAGAGATTCTACTTTATTTTTTAGTATTGCTAATCTTGTTTCAAAAGCAGGTGGATTAAGTTCCATATTAAGTCCCATTTCAAATCTGCTTTTCATTCTGTCTGTAATATTTTTAAGTTCAGAAACAGGTCTGTCGCATGTAAAAACCATCTGTTTTTTTGCTCCGTAAAGAGCATTAAATGTATGAAAAAGCTCTTCCTGAAGTCCCTCTTTATTCTGAAAAAAGTGAATATCATCGATTAAAAGTAAATCAAGGGATCTGTATTTGTTTTTGAATGTATGTGGTTTGTTTTTTTGCAAAGAAGTTATAAATTCATTGGTAAAATTTTCTGCTGTAATAAAGACAATTTTTCTCTTCCCATCAGAGTTTTCATGTACAGCATGACCAATTGCCTGGAGCAGATGTGTTTTTCCAAGACCAACACCGCCATATATTAAAAAAGGATTATAATTGCTTCCTGGGTTTTTTGATATTGAAATAGCAGCATTTGCTGCAAAAGAGTTATTTTCTCCAATTACAAAGGTCTTAAAAGAATAATCTTCTCTTAAATCAGGGTGTTTTTTTATTTCTTCTATATTATTTTGTTTACTGTTTTCTTCTTTAATATTTTTTTTTGTTACAGTGAAGGATATATTAATTTTATCTCCGGAAAGTTCTCCCATAGTTTCTTTTATAAGAGGGAGATACCGTTGTTTTACTTGATCCATAAAAAAATTTGACGGAACAGAAAGGACTATGGTGTTTTCTTCTGAAGAACAATATGAAATATTGTTAAACCACATAGAAAATTCTTCTTTTGATATAGAGTTTTTTATCTGATTTAACATTTCTTTCCAAAACACTTCATAATTCCAGGAATTCATTAAGCACTCCATAAGTTATCAACAGCTTGTACACAAAAACAAATAACAATATTTTGAAACTTTGTTTCCGGCAAACATGAAAACAATATTTTTTATGATTTAATTCCTTATATTACAAGAAATTAGATATTTTAAAACTATCAGCAACACGTATTTTTTGCATAATGTTTAAATAGTATTAAAAAAACTGTTTTTCCACAGTAGTTATCCACAAGTTATTAAAATAATTTTTAACTTACGATATACCTCTTTTTACTAATCTAGGAGCCGAATGTCGCGGGCAAACGTAGTTTGCACACAAAGTACCCCTTGTGGGTGTGACCGAGGCGACGACGGTTAGCAAAGGGTCGCGAAGCGTACCCCACAGCTCTGCTGCGGAAAGCCGCCAAAAGCGACGAGTGGCAGAGCTGTGCCCTGCGGTTGCTTTGCGCGTGCTTGCACATAATACCATTTATTGTGCAGCTATCATCTTATTATAGCTTTGCTATAAATGAAAGTATCTTTTTTAATTCTTTTCAAGGGTTTAAAGGGGCGGTTTATTGCTATTTATGGGATAAAAAGGTATACTTTGGAATAATTTGCATTAAATTTATATAATATCAGGTAAAAAAAGAGATGGAAAGTAAATATTCGGCCCAAAGTATACAAGTTCTTAAAGGGCTGGAAGCTGTTCGAAAAAGACCAGGCATGTATATCGGGTCTACAGGTCCGGATGGTCTGCATCACCTTGTTTATGAGATTGTTGATAATAGTATAGACGAAGCGCTTGCTGGTTTTTGTGATAGAGTAGATGTAGAAATAGAAAAAGGAAACTCAATAAAAATAACAGATAATGGCCGCGGAGTACCTGTTGATCATCACCCCGGAGAAAACATAAGCGCGCTTGAAGTTGTAATGACCCGCCTGCACTCCGGCGGAAAATTTGAAAAAAACAGCTACAAAGTTTCCGGAGGACTTCACGGAGTAGGGGCAGCTGTTGTAAATGCACTCTGCGAATGGATGTATGTTGAGGTGCACAGAGAGGGGAAAATCTTTTTCCAGAGCTATAAACGGGGTGTGCCGGATAAACCGGTAGAAGTAATTGGCGAATCAGAAAAAACAGGAACTATCGTAAGATTTTCCCCGGACATGGAGATATTCGAGACAAATCTCTATAGTTTTGATGTTCTGTCAAACAGACTGCGGGAACTTGCTTTTCTTAATAAATTAATAACAATAACCATTAAAGATTTCAGGCTGCCCACAATAAAAGAGCACGAATTTTGCTTTGAAGGCGGAGTAAAGTCTTTTGTAAGTTATCTTAATAAAAACAAAGGGACTCTTGATAAAGAACCAATTTATATCTTTGGAACTAAAGAAAATACAGAAGTAGAGCTTGCTCTTGAATATAATGATGGCTACAACGAGAATATTTTTTCTTTTGTAAACAATATAAACACCAGGGAAGGTGGAACCCATCTTGTTGGTTTTAAATCTGCTCTTACAAGGGTTTATAATGAGTTTCTCAAAAAATCCAAATTTGTAAAAAAGGTTGAAGAATCTCTTTCCGGAGAAGATGTAAGAGAAGGACTCACAGCCGTAGTTTCAATCAAAATTCCGGAACCTCAGTTCGAAGGTCAGACAAAATCAAAGCTCGGCAATTCTGATGTCAAAGGTATCGTAGAATCGCTTGTAAACGAATCTCTTACAGCTTATTTCGAAGAAAATCCAGCGGCTTTGGATAAAATACTGGACAAGATAATAAATGCTGCAAAAGCGCGAATAGCAGCGAGAAAAGCAAAAGAGCTCACAAGGCGAAAGAATTTTCTCGAAAGTTCGGGAATGCCCGGAAAGCTTGCGGACTGCAGCGAAAAAGACCCAAAGAAATGCGAAGTTTACATTGTAGAAGGGGATAGTGCAGGGGGCAGCGCAAAGCAGGGCAGGGACAGGCAGTTTCAGGCAATTCTTCCGCTTTGGGGCAAAATGCTGAATGTTGAAAAAACACGCATCGATAAGGTTGTTTCAAACGACAAACTTACGCCAATAATAAATACTCTGGGAACAGGCGTAGGCACAGGGTTTAATCTCACAAAGCTGCGCTACGACAAGGTTATAATCATGGCCGACGCTGATGTTGATGGTTCTCATATAAGGACGCTTCTGCTTACTTTCTTTTTCAGATATATGAAAGACCTTGTTGAAAAAGGCCATGTTTATATTGCAATGCCGCCGCTTTTTAAGGTCAGTTACAATAAAGTAATAAAATATGCTTATAACGAAGAAGAAAAAAACAATTATTTAAACGAGATAAAACAGCAGCTTAATATTTCTGAAGAAAAAATAAATGTGCAAAGATATAAGGGTCTGGGAGAGATGAATCCTGATCAGCTTTGGGAAACAACAATGAATCCGGAAACCCGATCAATAATGCAAATAAAGCTTGAGGATATTGTAGAAGCAGAAACTGTTTTTACAACGCTTATGGGAGAGAATGTTGAGCCGAGACGAAAGTTTATCGAGGAAAATGCTCTTTCCATAACAATGCTGGATATATGAGGAATTGATTTGCTGACGATACGAATGTGGTCGTTGTGGCTGGAGGCTGCGCTGTCTCGCCAGAGCCTCGTTGCACTTCGGCACGTCGCAACGAAGTTTCCAGCGTGGGCGCATCGCAGCCTCCAGCCATCCATACTCGTTTGTCATCAAATATGAGATGACAATGTGGGAATTGCGGCGGG
>JGI20163J15578_10000512_pt1 | contig 16110 bp, 15 predicted proteins | sample TergutCu122P1_FD_15578 | JGI IMG/M metagenome (IMG submission 15578)
GCGAGAAAATACACCGCTTTTTTATCCTTGATAAACTCTTTAATCAAAGTTGTTTTACCAACACGACGGCGTCCGTAAATTATGGCACACTCATAATTGTTGCTATGATACATTTCATTTAGTTTCGCCAATTCTGATTTTCTTCCAACAAACATGGTACCAACTCCTTATACAGAAACAATCAAACTTACAAGTTGCAAACTTATAAGTTTGATTATATCACTAAGTCTTATAAAATTCAATCCCTTTGATTTTTAAGTTTGCCGAAAATACCTACTACATACAAATTATGTAACTGTTCAGGAGAGCACCTCCAAAAGCTTCGCTTTTCAAAACAAGATTATCTCTTCTATAAGGGTTAGAGAGGTTAATTTCCACGCTCCCGGCCTATAACAGTATTTTCTTCGGTTTTAAGCGTGTTATGTAAGCAAGAGGTAAAATAGTTCCTAATATAACCGCGCCTATCATAATTCCATAAAACAAGACAATGATATGCCATCCCAAAGAAACATCATAGAGGTTTAGCATTTGCTCTGTGGTTACTTCATGACGAAATCCCATTGCTTCAGGAGCGTCCCAGTTGGTAATGATGTTATGTTCTTCCTCGTGAATCGTTCAAAATTTGTTCCCAGCATATAAGCTAAACTCCAGATGTCGTGGTAACCTTCCGGCATTAAGTCTTCCTTAAAAACACGAATCAGCCTATCACTGTAAAAAGGCAAACCGGCTAAAGAAAAATCATACATCACGACCTGGGGCAAGATTCCTACCTCGCGAATAATGGTTGGAGTCATTGGTTTGGTGTCAACCGAACCACCCTGGTCTCGTTTTTGTGTCAGCATCCCAATGTCCAGTGAGAGCATGGCAATTGGAGGTAATTGCAATTGCAGATTACGTCTTGTGTTTACAATCCCTTGCGCTATGGACAACGAACCAGATGTAAAGATAGCTAATAGAAGCACTATAAAAAACAAAACGATGGTCCTTTTCGGATTTCTAAAAATGCTTAACATTGCTCTTTTTATCATATTTGGCGTAAACTCCTTCCTCATCCCGTAGAGCCGTAGTGTCAAGTCTTTCGGGCTTTTTTATCTGCGGGTTTCGGGCTCCATATATATTTTTGGTTTCTACTCCTTTATTATACACTTTTTTCGCGATTTTCGTAACTGTTTAGTAGTTGTTCCTCTTTACTTAAATAATAGCAGATAACTGAAAGGATTTCACTAATAATCTTAGATTGCTTGAGTGAAATCCTTCCATGTTCTTTTCTTTTCGGTGCTCAATCTCAACAAAGCACCATGTATAAAGTGATATTTTTTTCGCAATTAATCACTTTCAAGACTATTCAACTCTTGCTTTCATCAGGATTTCTTTCGGATTAAGTTCTAAAACATAAGCAACAGGGATAACTGTTGATGCAATAATTGCCCCAATGCTTACTACAAAGAATAGAAATATCGTTCTAATATCCATTGACACATTAAAATGCTCCAACATATCATCTGCCGTCATCTCTTGACCAAATCCAATCATTTCCAGTCTGGAAGGCCAATGGAAGACGCATCGCTCCGGAATAGCAAGTAATTCTGCTTCTATCATAAACCCCGAAATATTTCCAGCTACCATATTGGCAATAATAAGTGCTAACATTAAACCGATAACTGAAACGACAAAAACTTCAAGCACTATTTGGCATACCACCTTTATCTTTCTTTCTCCTAATGCCATGTAGATTCCCAGTTCATGTTTACGCTCACGTAAATAGAGAAGTATCAGAAGCGTTAACACAATGACCATCGCCCCGGCACCCATCCATAACACGCGACTTATCGTTGCACTTAGTTGATTAGTAGTTTCTATTATTGGACGAAAGGTTTCTGCCAGGCCATCATCTATTCTCCAATTAGAAGGTAAGATACGATTTGCCGCTTCCTTGAAGCTCATTGTATCATCAACATCATACAGAACCCACAGGGGGGTAATCATATCGGCTCGTTCTTGTAAAAACTCAACATCAAAACCTTCCCAATCATGCATATTAAATACATCAGCCCATAATAGCCATGCATCATAATGATTTCTGATTATTTCTTCAACCCGCCAATTGGGAGTAAAAAAAAGATTAACCATACTTTGATGTTCTATCAAGTCTGTAGGACTCCCCCGTCGAATGCGAGTGAACTCAAAAACTCCAACAATTTCAAACTCATAAAAAATATCTTTTCCCCGGCTATAAGGGTGATTCCAAAGCGTCTCACCCCAGTACATCCCGGTAAAACCTCCTTCCGGAACTTGCGCATCCTCAGGTAAATAAAAAGCATTAAAATCAATAAGTTGAACGATTGAACCAATCGGCACCTGATTTAATTCCATAAATTCTCTAGAAACGAGAGCCGGCGCTATTTCCGGTAGAACAACCGGTTGAATTTCGTCTGCTGTAAACAAACGTCCGGCATACAGTTCGTACATTCCACTCTCAATATAAATGACTTCCGGACGTGAGACACCATGAACACGAAACGTATGGTAGGGATGTTCAAACTCATCCCAACACCCCATGTTGAGTTCTTCTAACCAATATGGTTGATAAAAACCAGAAAGTCCATAGAGCTTGGTGTAATCAAAGTGACTCACATAAGATAATCTTCCAATTTCATGAACCAATTCCCTATCCAGAAAAAATAATTCAATATCATTCGAAAGAGAGTTTTGCTCTAATTCTATTGCCGCATCTGCATCGAAGTTTATACTAAAAACAGGAGGCATTGTTCGTTGCAACTGTTGAATAGATACATCTATGGCTTGATTAATCAGGATTGACACGGCAATAAAAAAACCTACTAAAAGAACAGTCATTATTAACACGAATGTCCTTCCCTTATAACGCATTATACTTGTCATCACTCGCTTGAATATGTTCATATTATCACCATTCACTCCATTTCCATTCCCAAAGAAACATCATAGAGGTTTAGCATTTATTCTGTGGTTACTTCATGACGAAATCCCATTGCTTCAGGAGCGTCCCTGTTGGTAAGCAAGTATCTACCTTCTTTCGTTATGTGTGGTTATATCCTACATCAAAATCTTTTTAGGTCTCATGCGAAATACATATAACAAGGGAGTTATTGTCGCCAAAAGTATTGTGCTTACGCCTACCACCAAAAACATCAATATACGCCCCATCGTTAAAGAACTGTCATAGTTAGCCAGCAAAGTATTGATGTTCATCTGCTCTGCACCCTTCTCTTTCTCTCACCCATGGAAAAATAAATCCCGATTTCGTGCTTGCGCTCTCGCATAAAGAGAATGATTAGGAGACTTAAGATTAGAACCATGGCACCAATCATAAAGTAGAGCAGGTTTTTAGTAATGTCGGTTGTGAATTCAAGGGCATTAACAATCACTCGATAATCATTATCAACAACTTCTATCTTGTGAAATTCCGGAATCAACGCATATGCGCAACTCCACCGCCACTAACTTGAACAAATTCTCCCTGAACAGCCACGATAGAAACGGTTGGACCTCCGTTAATCCACAGGGCAAAAGTTGCAGCAGGAGTAGTAAATGACCATGCGCCAGTGGGACGAACACGGACTACAGTAAAAGGCATTTTGCTCTTATTACACTACCGCTTCAGCCCTCGTACCCCAAGATTACTGCATTGACACTATCCTCCTTCGCAAGTATGTGTTTTCCTTCTGCGAATTGTCAACATCACACTCGCAACCCCCAGTCCCAACGAAGCACTAAACATATGCTGCCTCACATCAACTACAAACAGCACCACACAAGCCACTACCACTACTCCTAAGGCAAGAAAAGCCCGTTTCCTCATCACACCATAATTTTCAACCCCTATTCTCCGATTAGAACTAACCACCGGTGCAAGCTTATAGATAATAATCCCTGAAGCAACAAAAACTATCCCTGCTAATGGTAAGTACAATGTCTCGGAAATAAACCTAAGTAAAAAAACCACACCAACGATAATCCCCGTAGAAGTTGCTACACATCCCCAGAAAGTTTTTGCATGGTAACCACCGGTAAACCCTCTTATCAAAATAAAAGGGATGAAATAAGTTAGCATCAACAACGGCATCCCTACTATAAACCCTATAGCTACCGTAATCAAAAGATTTACAATCGTGGACAAGAAAATGGTCGCTCCGTATTGATATAAATCTCTGTTATCTTCCTGTGCGCTGCCATGTTCAATAAAAAATGAAACTACTCTTTGTACTGTTTTGTCCAAATCCGTCTCCTTGATATGCTATTTTCCCCGCTTCATTTCCGCCAATCTTGCCCTCATCTCTGTCGGTTCTTTAGGCTCGTATATCCAAAACACACAAAGAGGAGCTATCATAACACATACGACTAACAGAGATACATTCATTCCCAGCCTTGCAACTATTGACATAATTTTTCTTTTCTTTTTCAACATTTCCGTTCTCCTCCTTCTTTTTTCAAAAAATAACACATTATTTTTAATTTTACAAGGAATTTGTCATAACTGGTAATTATTTGCCATAACTGGTATTTTTTGGTTGCGGATTGTGTATTTCCAATATGAATATATGCAACGGTGTGTCAACATTATCGCCACTGGAATGCTTCAAGCCACCCATCACTATTTGAGTGATGGGTGGCTCGGCAGTGTGCCCGGCGGGCACACGTTCTTAGTTATTGCTAGGGTAACGACAAGACTGGCTCCTAATTATACGGAAAGAGATTTTACTCAAGAAAATATGCTATTATTTACTCGCTTTCCTTTTACAAATAGCATGCGCAACAACAGCTAAGCTTGTCGCTGATAAGAGAAGGAATAAAAGAACATTCTGAGTATCACTGGTTTGTGGTGATGTTCCACCGTCTCCGGCATTATTGTTGTTTACGTTATTATTTTCATTTCCGGAAGCTCCAATGATTCGTTCAACATTCAATGTAACCTGATACCAATAGCCTTCTATTTCCCCACCACTATGATGATTTCTCGATTGGAAGGTGACATTTCCAATATTGCCTGATGTAGGGTCTAGGGCACGAATAGTGGATGACAACTCTACTCTCCATGTTAGGGTACCCCACTCATCGTTAATATTGAAGTTCTCCAAATGATATGCAAATAATTCTTCTTGTTGACAGACAAAGCCGGAAATGCCACTAGATGCCCCTAAGAGCACGTCCCCTACTCCGATGGTTTCTGTTATCCACTTTACATTCTCACGTCTAATCTCCGCACCATTTTCGTATACGATAAACACAGGGGTCTCATTTGCCAAACGAGAGCCTCTGACAAATGTCATCTGTAGTTCTATAGTTGCCGTATAGGTACCACTGCTGGCAAAAAAATCACACACACCCGGTTCTCCACATTTTGGACAAACGTTAGGAGAGTAAGCATCAACAAATGATGCGTTAATGAATATATCATAATTAAATCCATACCCTGCACCCGCAGGAGAAGCAGAAAAGGATGTTTCATTAAATACACCCGATGTTGAATTTGTCGTTTCTAGTATGTCCGGCAGTTCTACTCGCCAAGAAAACTCACCAAGCAAGCCAGGATTTTGCGGGGTTTTATACACTACTTGCAGTATGGCACCACTTACATATCCCGACCACTCCATCTCCTCCCTTACAACCTCAATACCGTCCAAGTACAACACGATGATGGGTTTTTCGTCAATAAACCGAAATCTGTCTATTGTAAGAGTGACTCGAATAGATACTTCAAAGAAGCAAGGCATTATCGTATTGAACGCTACCATTTCTTCTCCATATTGCTCATGGAATTTTAAGGAATCATTTATTTCCCCGACCGAAAGAGAGTCTGTGTCTAATGAGTTCCCCTTCTCTACAACTTCATCCATCATCTCTATGTCGCATAGTATCGTTTCGGGTTCTTCTATTTCAATTCTCTCTATATCGCATTCTCCATTTTCAATATAGCCCAGAACAATCAGCCGGAAAAGCAGTAGAAACGAAATCATAATTACCGAAACCACCTTTTTTTTCATTTCAATCAAGTCTCCTTCCTCAATAAATGGGATACGCTTATTCAGCTTTTTTGCAAATTCATCTTATCACAAAAAATCTTTCGCGGCAAATGAATTATCATCATCTCCGAATAAGCCGTATTTCTATTGCTTCCACCCGTCTCTGTTGTCCTGTGATTCCTGCCACTGCACCATTTCTAGCCCATGGTAACCAGCCTAATTGAGCTACATGCACACGGTACTCAACATGATAACGTAGAGCCATGTTACCTGTTAGCTCAATTAGAATTGCCTCTAATCGTCTTCTTTCTCCGGTTGTCCCTGCTATAGCATTGTTTTGTACCCACGGTTGCCATCCACGGTCTTGAACAAAGACTCGGTAACGAATACCTCCGCTTGTTTGCATATTGCTTAGGTTAATCCGAATCGCTTCCATTCGAAGTGATTGCCCAACTGTTCCGCCAATGGCACTGTTATTTACTTGAGCCATCCATCCAAGATTTTCAACGTGTGCCGAGTAATTTACAAAAGTGTTACTGGTCCATACATGTCTTGGTCTGAATCTATCATATATTTGGCGCAAATGTGTGGCTTCATTGGGACGAATTACTGTATTGCCTACAATCCGGTTATGCATAACGAAAGTACTATTTGACGAGTGCCCATCAAAACCTAATGTATGTCCTAACTCATGAGCAACAAAATTCCGTGCACGAGCTAAGGTTTCTGATGCTCCTGTGCCAGCCACATGAACAGCTACTGCCCTTGTCAATCGACCTATCTGTCTTGTCCCAACAAGAGGAAAGGATAACCAGCCAGCAAATGTCCACTCATACCAAGCAAACCCACAATACGACATTCCTAATCCTCGTAAGATAGCTAACATTTGAGTACGAGTTCCCACATGCAATCTAATATTTGCAAGATTGTGGTTAGATACTCTTTGTACAGATACTCCTCCCAAGGCATTTCCCCATTTTACATTTGCTTCTTCCACGCGAGTGTGGAAATGAAACAGATGACTAGTTTGTGCTACTGTTTGCCGTTCAGCCGTTACAGTGATTCTATTCACAGCGATTTCTTGTTTTCGCTCTCTTAATACCAACAAGATGGAAAAACTTAAAACAAGAATACTAGCTAATATAAGGAAAAGTAAACCTCGTTCCACGATAGTTCTCACATAAGCAATCGAGTTGTAAACCCTTTCCAACGTGGGAAATAGATTTTGGAAAGTCCCACTATCTCAAAATCAAAAGGAACAGAACGCCAGTATGGTTCATAGCGTATTTGTACATCTCCCACTGGTTCGTGGCTATCAACATAATTGCTAAGTTCCAAGTGTAACGGCGGATAGAACACCCTAACCGGTAGGAAGTTCTGCAATAATTCGTATTTCATCACTTGTCAAAAAATTGCCAAAAACCATTGCATCCGGATTATTTTCATAGTAAAGTAAGATTTCATCTGCACATATCCCGGTTACATCATAATCTTTTTAGAATTAAGCTAGCTATAACATATATAGTATGGGAATAATGATGGCTAGTAACATCGTACCTAGTGCTATACACTATCCTTCTTGTCATGCTAATTATACACATCAACCCATAATCGATACCCATTAGCCTGATTTCTCAATAATTATGTAATACGCAAGGCGAGAGTAGGAAAGGATTAACCAAACTTTGATGATTTATCAAATCTGAATAGCTTCCTCTCACAATGCAAGTTTATTAAATTTCTGATGATTTGAAACTCACAAATGAAATCTTGTCCCTCATAATCAGGAGGCTTCGTTGTAATACTTGTAAAGGGGATGTCAAGAGTTTACGCTTTCAGGACAGCCCCTTTATCTTTACCAAGTAGATACGTTCGCCAAAACAGCAGCAGCTAAAACGCTCGGCCTCATATACCACGCTGTACGAACCGTAACTCCACTAGTGCCCCATCCTGATTGGCTTATAAAAGATGTGCCACCATTAGGGTATCTACGATAGTGTCTTACACGAAAATTAGCACCGTTTTGACCAACTACATTCCCCCAAGCACGAGAATCTAAACCCTGTGAATTAAGACCATTTGACCTATGTAATTCAATCGCGCTAACTGTACCAACATCAAACATTCCAATAGTAGCACTTAAAACAATGACAGCCAAAAATGCAATTAATACTTTTTTCCACTTTTTCATAGCTGGTCTCCTTTATTTGACAATTCGTATTTACAATTTACATGTAGTACTGTTAATTTATCCATTTCCTTTAATTAGTTCCAAGAACAAAATTTTACTTTCGTTTGTTACTTCGCAACCCAACTCCGAAAATCACTCAATTATATGTCTCCAAACTATTCAACTCTGCCTTTCATTAGAATATCTTTCGGATTAAGCTCTAAAATATAAACAACGGGAACAACTGTCGATGCAATGATTGCACCGATGCTTGCAACAAAGAACAAAAATATCGTTCTAGCATCTAATGATACATTAAAATGCTCCAGCATTTCATCTACCGTCAACTCCTGACCAAATCCGAGCATTTCTAGCATGGATGGCCAATATGATTCGCACCGAGTTGCAGCTGCAAACAATTCTGATTGTATCATAGAGCGAGAAACACTTTCAGCCATAATATGGGTAATAAAAAGTGTCAATATTAGACCGATGACCGAAACGAGAAATACTTCAAGTACTATTTGGCATACCACCTTTATCTTTCTTTCTCCTAATGCCATATAGATTCCTAGTTCATGTTTGCGCTCGCGTAAATATAGAAGTATCAATAGCGTTAACACAATAATCATTGCACCGGCACCCATCCACAACACGCGGTTTAACGTTGCATTAAGTTGATTAGTTGTTTCTATAATCGGACGAAAGGTTCCTATCAGACCATCATCTATTATCACATGAGGAGGTAATATACGATTTGCTGCTTCCTTGAAGGCCATAATATCATCGACATCGTACAAAACCCATAGTGGGGTGATAGCATCGGCTTGTGCTTGAAAAAGTTCAACAACGCCATCTTCCCAATCATGCATATTAAACACATCCGCCCATAGCAGCCACCCATCAACCTGATTTCTGATTACTTCTTCAACGCGCCAATTAGGAGTAAAAAAAAGATTGGTCATACATTGATGATGTACTAAATCAGATGCATTCCCTCGCACATTGCGAGTAAACTCAAAAATACCAATAATTTCGAAATCATAAATAATATCCTTGATCTGACTGTAAGGGTGTTCCCAAAGCGCTTCACCCCAGTACATCCCGGTAAAGCCTCCTTCTGGAACTCGAGCATCCTCAGGTAAGTAAAATACACCCGTTTGCGTGAGTTGAACAATTGTACCAATAGATAAACCATTTAATTCCGTAAGTTCTCTAGAAACGAGAGCCGGTGCTACTTCCGGTCGAAAAACGGGCTGAACTTCTTCTGCTGTAAACAAACGTCCTGCATATAACTCGTACATGCCACTCTCAATATAAATAATCTCTGGATGCGAAACACCATGAATGCGAAATGTGAAGTGCGGCCATTCGTCGGGACAACCCATATTGGTTTCTTCTAGCCAATATGGTTGATAGTATCCTCGAAGCATGTGGTATATAGTGTAGTCATAATGACTCACATAAGATAAGCTCCCTATTTCATGAATCATCTCTCGATCCAGTAAAATAAATTCTTCATCTATTCCATGAGAATATTGCTCCAAATCCAATGTAGTATTTTCATCATATACTATACTAAACACAAGTGGCATTGTCCGTTGCAATTGCTGAATAGATACATCTATGGCATGATTAATCAACATAGACCCTGAAATAAAAAATCCCACTAAAAAAACAGTCATTAACAGCACAAATGTCCTTCCTTTATAACGCTTTATACTCGTCAATACTCGGTTAAATATACTCACATCATCACCACTTTTTACAACATTTTGATTAGATTCTCTGTCATGCGAATTAGACAATTTATCCCTACCAAGTAGTTACATTTACTAAAACGCCAACAGTTAAAGCTGCTGCCCGATCTGACCACACTGTATAGATTCTAGCCCCATTGGTACCCCATTGGGTTGATTGGGATAGAAAAGTAGTAGATCCATTAGTGTGTCTTTGGTAGTGCCTCACACGAAAATTCGCACCATTTTCTCCGATTACACTCCCCCACGCTCGGCTTTGAAGTTGTCCATGTAAATGTGGGTGTAGACGGCCGTTAACACCACTTGACCTATGTAACTCACTTGCGTTAGCAGCACCAAAATTTAAAATCCCAAAAATTACTGCCAACATGACAACAGAAAACATTACCGCTAACATTCTTTTCCATTTTTTCATTTTAGTTTACCCCTCTCTTTGGTTTATTTGTTCGGGAAATCATACCCCAAACCTCTCTCTTATTCAAATTATTCCACTACCTCCGCAATACAGCATGTGTTAATACCGTCATTTTCCTCGAATTAACTTTATCAATCCCTTATAATATCCCGTGGTTTCATATGAATAATTACAATCAATCATGTAACCGTAGATAATTCAAGATTATTCAATTCGAGCTTTCATTAAGACATCTTTCGGATTTAGTTCTAATATATAAAAAACAGGTATAACTGTTGATACAATAATTGCACCAATGCTTGCGACAGAGAATATAATTATAGTTCTAACATCTAATGACACATTAAAATGTTCCAACATCTCATCTGACGCTAATTCTTGACCAAATCCTATTATTTCAAGCATAGAAGGCCAATATGACTCGCATCTAACAGCAGTAGCGACCAATTCTGCTTGCATCATAGATTGAGAAATATTGTCAGCTACTATATTGGCAATAAAAAGTGCCATAATTAAACCGATAACTGAAACGAGAAAAACTTCAAGCACTATTTGGTATACCAAATATATCTTTCTTTCTCCTAATGCCATATAGATTCCTAATTCATGTTTACGCTCACGCAAATAAAGAAGTATAAGCAGAGTTAACACAATGACCATCGCGCCGCCCCCTAACCATAATACGCGAGTTATTGTTGCATGAAGTTGATTCGTCGCTTCTATCATTGGGCGAAAGGTTCCTATCAAACCATCATCTATCATAATGTTAGATGGCAACATATGATTTGCCGCTTCTTTGAAGCTCATTACATCATCGAAATCATATAAAACCCATAATGGAGTGATGGCATCGGCTTGTGCTTGTAAAAGCCCAACAACGCCATCTTCCCAATCATGCATGTTAAAAACATCCGCCCATAACTGCCATCCATCAGCCTCATTTCTCAATAATTCTGCAACACGCCAATTAGGAGTAAGAAAAAGATTAATCAAACTTTGATGATTCATCAAATCAGAATTATTTCCTCGTGCAATGCGAGTTAATTCAAAAATTCCGACAATTTCAAACTCATATATGAAATCTTGTACCTGATTATAAGGATGTTCCCACAGTGTCCCTCCCCAGTACATCCCTGTAAAGCCTCCTTCTGGAATTTGAGCATCCTCAGGTAAGTAAAAAACACCCACTTGTGTGAGTTGAACGATTGAACCAACAGATAAATGATTTAATTCAGCAAATTCTCTTGAAACAAGAGCCGGAGCTATTTCAGTTCGAACAACTGGTAAAATTTCTTCTGCTGTAAATAAACGTCCTGCATGCAATTCAAACATCCCGCTCTCAATATAAATAATCTCTGGACGTGAAACACCATAAACACGAAACGTATGGAACGGCAAATCCTCTGGAGAACCCTGTTGGAGTTCTTCTAGCCAATAGGGCTGATAAAAACCAGAAAGATAATAGAGCATGGTGTAGTCAAAGTGACTCACGTAAGACAAACTCCCAATTTCGTGAACCATGTCTCTATCTAGTAAAGTAAATTCCTCTTCAATCCCATGAGAATATTGTTTCAAATCTAATGTATCATTTACATCATAGAATGTTGTGCTAAACACAAGTGGCATTGTCCGTTGCAATTGATGAATAGATACATCTATGGCATGATTAATCAGCACCGACCCGGCAATAAAAAATCCCACAAGGAAAACAGCCATTAACAACATAAATGACCTTCCTTTATAACGCTTTATACTCGTTAAGACTCGTTTAAATATATTCACACCATCACCACTTCATACATCAATTTCAAAAGATTGTCTATAATAACAATTTTATCCCTACCAAGTAGATACATTTACTAGAACAGCAATGGATGAAGTACTTAATACCCTATACCATCCTGTATGAACCGTAGCTCCACTAGTTCCCCATCCAGATTGGTTTATTAAAGATGTGCCACCATTAATGTATCGACGATAGTGTCTAACACGAAAATTAGCACCATTTTGACCAACTACATTCCCCCATGCACGGCTTTCTAGAATATTTCCCGGACGACTTTGAGTACCGTTTGACCTATGTAACTCGGTTGCATTAGCAGTAGCAGAATTAAACATCCCAACAGTTGCAACTAATACGATAATCGTGAACATTGCTAATAACGTTTTTTTCCAATTCTTCATTTCAATCCCTCCCTTCTTACATATAAATTCTTGGTTTTTGCTGTACTACTCTTTAGTCTCTCTCTTTTCTTGTTACAACTTCTCAGTCCACATTGGTATCACCTCTTTCTAATCTAGCAAATTAGCTTTATCCTTATGTTGATTGTATATTGTTGACTACTCCTACTTTGTTCTCATTCCCCTAGACAACAATAACATTACAATAGCAACCTCCACTCCCAAAGAAGTTCCAAACATATACTTCGTAACTCCAACCACGAACAGTATCACACCAACCACCGGCACACGCTTAAAGATAATTGCCCCCGAAGCAATAATAATTTCCCTGCCAATGGTAAGTACAATCTCTCGGAAACAAACCTAAGTAAGAAAACCACACCAACGATAATCCCCGTAGAAGTTGCTACGCCTCCCCAGAAGGTCTTTGCAAGGTAATCACCGACGAAACCTTTTGTCAAAAGAAAGGGGATAAAATATGCTATTTCCCCCGCTTCATTTCCGCTAATCTCGCCCTCATCTCTGCCGGTTCTTCTGGCTCGTATATCCAAAATACACAAAGAGGAGCCACCATAACACATACGACTAACAGAGATACATTCATTCCCAGCCTTGCTATTATTGACATAATTCTTCTTTTCTTTTTCAACATTTCCGTTCTCCTCCTTCTTTTTTCAAAAAATAACACATTATTTTTAATTTTACAAGGGATTTGTCATAACTGGTAATTATTTGCCATAACTGGTATTTTTTTGTTGCGATTATCTTTGCAAACATTAAAACCGGCATCCGCCATATAGCGAATTGCCGGCTCCAATCATCTTTTTTGAGATAACTCCATCTTATGGTAATAATGTAACTAACTATCAATCTTCGTTCGGCTAATGTTTTTTAACTGACTTCTTAAAACGAAAAATCCATCCTTAAACTCACAGTCTAATGCACCCTCATAGGAAAGCATCACTCGTTTTATTGACTCCAATCCCCATCCGTGATGGTTCTTGTTCTCCTTTGTTGTCCGGGGAAGAGTCCCTTCTTCAAAATCGATCGGGTTTGACGTATTGACTACTTTGAGAAGAAGATAATCATCTTTCATCCCCAGTAACAGTTTTATCTTTTTGGACAAATCACCCTTGTATGCTTGACAAGCTTCGATTGCGTTGTCTAGTGCATTGGCAAGAATCGTATTCAGATGTACGGGGGCAATCATGATTTTCCCAATACCATCAGCATCTACGGCAAATTCAATTTTCAAATCATCGGCTCTTGCCTTTTTAATGGAAATTAATGTATCTACACTTGGTACGCCGGTGAAAACTTCCGATAGTACCTCATAACCTCCTTCCCAATATTGGTTTACATAATGTTCTAACTCGTCATAGTCTCTCTTTGATATAAGTGCTCGTACATTTGTGAGCTGATTTATATAATCGTGTTTTAGTGTCCGGATTTCTCTGAAGTATTTATCCATTTCTTGAAAGTGAAAGTTGTCTTGTATTAACCGCTGCTCTAATTGCTTATTATACATTTCCTTTTCCGCTAATAGTGTTAAGCTTTTGTAGATGTAGAAGATTAGTAATGATAACACAAACACTGCCACTCCTGTCAATACTCTTGCCAGTGTAACTGGAACACCTGCTTCTCTCGCAAACATTCCGTTCATGATTGAAAGAAAGGTACAGATTAAAACCACCACAAATAGTGCCCCCACGCTCCTTATCGGTGCCATAACTGCGCTTGTTCTCCTAAGCTTGGTTATGCTTACGATGACAATGAACATCAGGACATTTTTAATAAAAACCGATAGAAAAAAAGTATCTCCCATCATGGTTACGGTTTCGAAATCATACCCAAAACTCCACGATACTATAAACACGGATAATGTTTCTGTTATAGCCGTATATGCGATAATCAACCCCGCCACAAAAAAGCGTTGTAAAAAAGTGCCCCGAAAAAGGAAAATGGCGTAAAAAACAAAAAAAACAATAGAAAAAAGTGGCAACCATATTGTATCGAGCATATACATCGACAAAAAAAGATTAACCATAACCGCCGGAAATAGCACCAAGTAGTAAATTCTTTGTTTCTCGAAACGCTCTCCCAAAAGACAGACAAGAAAAATATGCGCTACACCTATGCTCAATAGCGAGTTTATAAATGATAATAACAGTATTAATTCTGCGCTCATAGGCTGACTCCCGGCATTTTATGTCTTAGCAATGCCGTTGTTAACTTCTGCCTCCTATTTCTCGAAAATGGAATTGGTATGATTTCATCGCCATCTTTCAAATATATATCCTTTTTGCCATAACTCTCATAAAAACTCAGATTAATAAGATAAGAGTGATGACATCTAAAAAAACCTACCGATTCTAATGCTTTATTTAAATTAGTAAGACTCTCTCGTCCCAGCTCTATTGATTTATCAGCAAATGCTATAGTTTCGTGTCCCCTCTTTTCGATATAACGTATCTCTCTACTGGATACCTCATAATTCTTATCATCCTGTTTGTACGTGATTTTATGTTCAATCTTTTGTCGGTCGAACACTGCCTGTATCGTCTTCCGAAGCGTCTCCGCAGTATAAGGCTTGAGTAAGAAAATAGGGGTAACAAAGTTGTATACTTCCGGATACTTCTCACCATATGTTGATACAAATATCACCTTCGTATTCGCCGTAAGTTCTAATTCTTCATAAACCTCCAACCCGCTCTTTCCGGGCATATGAATATCCAAAAAGACATAGTCATAATCCCCGTTTTTTCGGACGGATTCTATCAAATCACCTCCTTTTTCAAACCGTTGGATATCTAACTCTTCTGCCGGAAATAAACCGCATTCATGGATTGCTTCCTCAAGAATATCCAATTGTACTCGTTCATTATCACAAATTGCTATTTTATTCATAGGTAGTACCCCCCTAGTAGAATCAGGCTTTCAGGCTCTTATCTGCGGGTTTCGGGTTTCAATAAATGTTTTGGTTTATACTCCTTTATTATACACTATTTTCGCAATTTTCGTAACTGTTTTTGAGTGCACTTATTTCACAAAAATAGCTGTGAAACTTGCTTTCAAACAGCTATTAATTGTGAAATATGTCTTCATCACTCAGCGCAATCGGGAAAAACGAAGCTTATACAGATGTTTCCCCGAACAGTTACGACCTTGCTACATTCTGGCCAAACTCACTTCTCCGGCAGAGAGTGCCTCTATCTCCCCATTTTCTTTCTGCACCAGTAAGCGCCCGTTTTCATCAATATCCAGCGCAATTGCCGTAAAGGAATCGGTAAATCCTGTAATCACGACTTCCTGCCCTATCATCATTAAGCGTTTCCGATACTCCGCAAAGATAAGCTCTCGGTTAGGGTTCTTTTCAAAACCTAAGATTTTATTGATAATTTCCGCAACTAGACGGTTTCTCGGAATCGTAGGAGGCCGGTCTAAAAAAATTGCTCCCGCCGTTTCCTTGATTTCTTCCGGAAAGTTATTTTTTGACGCCACAAAATTGACGCCTATTCCAACCACCACCCATTGCATTCTTCCGCTTTCAAAATCGGTAACCGCTTCGGTTAGAATACCGCA
>JGI20163J15578_10000513_pt1 | contig 16090 bp, 15 predicted proteins | sample TergutCu122P1_FD_15578 | JGI IMG/M metagenome (IMG submission 15578)
GCAGACAGATTTGTTGACATGTACCTTGTAGGCAGTCAATCTGCTATGTCCCACGGCGGCTTAACCAATACCCACAACAACTTACTGGCAGTAGGGGCAAACGTGACACGGTTCATAAACCCAACAGGCCCGGTATTTGACGGTGAGTTCTACTACGGAGCCCATGACTCATGGAACTTTGTGTACAACAACATGATTACAGACCCGTACGGCGAAACTATCTTTGAATGGATTGCAGGCAGAAGATTGCGTACTGCTCATGTGCCTGTACCATCTTTCGACATCTTTAACAATGGTGAAGGCGGCAGCCCAAGCAGACCAAATGCAGACCTTGCGGCAGCAGGTATAATCCGTATGTGGGCACAACTTGACGGCATAAATACTCCTGTATGCATTGTAGCAGCAGACACCATAAGTGCATTGGATCAAGACGGAAATTACGCTACGGACTTTATTCGAGTAAACCGCATGTGGCAAGACGGTACAGGCTGGTTGGATTATTTCAATAGGATAGATGTTGATAAAGATGCCGGTTCATGGCAATATATCAACTTCCATATCGTAATATACAACCAAACTGTCCATGTACTGCTTGTCAACGCCTTATTTGACGGACAGACTGCATTCTACTGCGACTACTGCGAAGATGAGGGCTGTACGGTATGCGCGCCGCCTTGCTGCGAGTATGACGACTGTCCAATATGTAATCCGCCATGCTGCGAGTACGGTGACTGCCCGACATGCAACCCCATGCCATATATACTTCTGCTTTCACCTGCTGAAGTTGTATTGACAAACACAAACCGTTCACTTTGGAATGGCGTTGTTGTAGACGGTACAGCTGCAGGTCCAATGACGCTGGTAACAGGTGACGGAAATGTAACTTACGGAATAGTCAATGAAACCCGTTACACAATTATAATCGATAACTACATCACAGTTACAGCAGCTTGGACAGAATGGGGCGACTTCATTAGCGTATCACTACGCGACGGTTTTGTAATAATCGATGCAAGGACAATTACAGTACAAGTGATTCGTCAGGGTGCAATGGAAACATTGACGATACACTTAATGGAGTAAATTCAACTTACTATGTAATAAAAAGGGCGGCCTTGCTAAAACCAAAGCAAGGCCGCTTCTTTTATGCATTTGCAGTAAAGTTTTTGCGGTATTGCAATGGTGTACATTTGACATGCTTATTAAATATTCGGATAAAGTGCCCAACATTTGTATATCCACATACTTCTGACACTTCGGTTACCGGCATGTCTGTACTTTCTAACAGTGTTTTTGCATGAGTAATTTTTATGTTTATTAAGTCCGCACGGGGCGAAACTTTGAAAAATTCCATGTATAAAACAGCAAATCTGCTGCGGGTAAGCCATACGCGCTTTGCCATTTTATCCACAGTCCATCCTTTTGGGTTGCTTCGTACCTCATCACGCATTGCTATAAAACGTTTTTTGATTTCATGCGCGCGCTTTAGCTTGGGGTTGTTTTCTATGCGTATGGTCGAAAGCGTTTCAAATAACTTTATGATAAAGTATGGTGTTTGCTCGCTTCTATCTATTGTTTTGTCAGTTATGGTGTATGCTATATCTGATACAAGATTGCTAATTTTATCTCCGTTGGATACATAGAAGATTTCGTTTTCGGGCAAGCCAAACCTTGCCGCAAAATTTGTATCATCTGTTTTGAAAATTATAAAGTCGTTTAAGAATAAGCCATTGTAATGCCTGTATTCCTGCTTTTGTTCGGGAGGATATAGTATACAGGCATTGGCATTGGTTAAATGCTCGACCCCGTCAATTACAACAACGGCCGGTAACAAAAAATGAACAAAAAGATATGCTTCCGGGCCAAAACCTTTCTCCCTTATATAGACGAACGAATTGGGTTCCGACTTGCGGTGAGCTACGTTCAAAATTGTAAGTGACATAATACAACCTCCTGCATAAAATTACTCTTTTGCACTATTTTAGTGCAAACCTCATTAAATGTCAATTTTACTGTATTGCAAGTATTGTGTAAAGATGATTTTAACAGCCCTGGGGTATGTGCCGCAGGTATTGCAGGTAATACTAGACAGTTTTTGTTTAAAACGTGGAACAAAAACAACAAAAATATACAGTAAAATTACTTGAAAAATGTTTTTAGCAGTGATAATCTGACTATATAAGTCATATACCATAAGATATTATTAGAGGAGGTTCACGATGAAAAAATTAGTTTTCCTATGTATGGCTGTTTTACTGTTGGTAACAGTTGCAGCTTGCGGCAGAGGTAATGGGGGCGGGGCGGCTGCCGGTGGTGTAACAACACTTACATTCTGGACATTTGGTGATTCCCATGCAGAGTATTTCCTTTACGCGCAAAATTTGTGGAACGAGCGGAACCCCGACCGCCAAATTGAATTGGACATTTCTGTACAGCCCTTTGGCGCGATGCATGAAAATTTGCTGATGGCTTTAGAAGTAGGAAGCGGAGCCCCGGACTTGGTTGACGTAGAAGTAGGGCGTGCCAGGATGTTCCTAAACACCCCTCATGTACCGTTCCTTCCCCAAAATGAAGTTTTACAGCCTTACATGCCGTACTTAATTTATTCCCGTCTAGAGCCTTGGATGTCCGGCGGTAATTATTTTGGCGTTTGTTATCATGTGGGCAGTGTCTTGATGTTCTACAATATCGGCCTGTTTGAGCAGGCAGAACTTGACTGGAATGACATAGTTACTTGGCAAGATTTTATCGAAATGGGTAAATTGATGGTAGAGCGCACCGGAGCCTATATGATTCAAGTTGAAGGTGCAAACATTTGGAGTTTTAGTGCGATGGTTGCACAACAAGGTTCCGACTATGTAATTGACGGACGCCCAAATTTGGATTCTCCCGAAGCTATTAGAGCTTTAACCCTTAAGCAAGACATGATTTACACATACGGCATAGGAAGGCCAATGGTTGGGCTGCAAATTGATGCCGAAGAGTTTTATGCCGAAATAGCCACCAATAATTTTGCGGCACTTATTGCCCCGGCATGGTACATGGGCCGTTATTTGAACCATGCCCCAAACCAAAGCGGAAACATTGCGCTTGCACCATTGCCTGTTTTCGAAATAGGAAATAATCGCTCCTCTTCCGCCGGTGGGACTATGACAGCGGTTACAAACCAAGTGGCACCTGCAAATCAGCAATTGGCACTGGAGTTTGTTGCTTTTGCTAAAGCAAGTTACGAAATGGCTATTCTTCAATGGACACTGTTGGGTTTTGACCCTGTAAGATGGGATGTTCTTGATTCTCCTGCTTTACGTGTGCCGTCACCTGCTCTTGAGTTTTTTGGCGCAGGAGTATTTGATGTGCTTAAAGATATTGCAGACGAAACAACTGCGGTACGATTCAGTGGCGCGGGCGCATTTGAAGTAAGGGATCATATTAATGTTAATATCCTTCCAAATACAATTGTTGAGCGAAATTTGGATGCTCGTACAGCCTTGATAGAGGCCCAGGCTATTTTGGAAGCAGACCCGAGATTCAATTAATTTTTCAAAATGTTCTAATACCATGGGGCGGTTGTGTTAAGCGACTGCCCCATGTGCCTATATACCCAAAGAATTAGACAAAAAGGAGATGGGGTTATGACCCATGCAGCTCCAGACGCAAAGCCAAAGCGCAGAAAAAAAATTACAAGCAAGCATATTGCACCGTATTTATTCGTTGCACCTTTTGTAATTTCTTTCTCAATTTTTTTACTCTATCCTTTTGTGTACGCCTTTATATTAAGCTTTCAGCAGCGAATACCTTTTACAAGGTACTCGGAATGGGTTGGCTTTGACAATTTTCGCTTTGTTCTAAATTACCCTCGCTTTTTTACCGCGCTGTGGAATGTAGCCAGGTATACTTTCTGGACTTGCTTAGTCCTTATACCGGGCCCTATGCTTATATCGTTTATTGTAAACGGCAAATTGACTAAATTTAAAACACTTTTCCGTTCGTTGTACTTTATTCCGGTGCTGACATCTACAATAGTTGCGGGTATTGTCTTTAGGTTTTTGTTTAGTTCCGAGCCCGGCGGCGCGTTTAACAGCTTAACTGCGTTATTTGGAATAGAACCCAGGCTTTGGCTTAACAGTGCCGGTACAGCTATGTTTGCGTTGGTACTAATTGCGGTTTGGCGATGGTTTGGCGTAAACATGATTTATTTTTTGTCGGGGCTAAATAATATATCTGCGGAATTATACGAGTCTGCCGAAGTTGATGGAGCATCCGGCTGGCAAAAATTTTACACCATTACCGCGCCAATGCTAAAACCGATTACAATTTTTGTGCTTACAATTAGTATTGCGGCCGGGTTTTCTTTGTTTAATGAGCCTTATGTTTTTTGGCCCAGTCTTGCATCACCAAACGATGTGGGTACGACCATTGTAATTCTAATTTACAGAACGGCCTTTATGCTTAACGATTTTGGTACAGCATCAGCTATGGCCATTGTATTGTTTTTCATAATCTTAATTGTTAACCTAATTCAACTATTCATAATGGGTTTATTCAGAAAGGAGTGATTGGCAAATGACAGGTAAAAGAAAAAAACATATTTTATTTGTGGCAAATAACCTTTTCTTGCTAGGGTTGGGCATCCTTGTGATGCTGCCTTTTGTCTTCATGCTTGTGGCTTCTTTCACACCTACAAGAGAAATTTGGCAAGGAGGGTTGGGGCTGCGTATTAACCCCGAAACAGTTACCCTTGAGAATTTCCGAGCTTTATGGACAAATAGGGACGGTATTTACTGGCGTTTCTTTTTTAACAGCGTCTTTGTAACCACTGTGAATACTATTCTGATACTTATATTCACATCCATGGTTGGGTACGGGCTGGCGATGTATCAATTTAAGGGGCGTAATTTCCTTATAATATTGATACTTTGTACCATGATGATCCCCGGCACTATTTTGCTTTTGCCCCTGTTTAGACTGCTGACAACATTTAGGCTGATGGACAGCTATGTTGGTCTTATATTGCCTGCGATGGTCCCGGCCTTTTCATCGTTCTTTTTCAGACAGTTTTGTATCGGCCTTCCAAAAGAGTATATGGAGGCGGCGCGGATTGACGGCAGCGGCGAAGCGGCTATTTTCCTTAGAATATATGTGCCTTTAATGGCCCCGGCTTTTGGAGCTATGGCTATTTTGCAGGGAATGGGTATTTGGAACGACTTTATTTGGCCAATGATTGTGTTAAGAACCACAACAAGTCTGACATTGGCCCCGGGGCTTATGTCCTCGATGACACCGTATGAAAACAGTTTTGATATACTTTTTGCCGGTTCTGTTATGTCGGTAATCCCAATTATTATTTTGTTTTTGTTTAACCAGCGGGCATTTATCGGCGGTTTGACGGTTGGCGGTGTAAAAGGTTAGTGGATAATAATCTTGTAAACAGGGCAATAACTTTATTTTGGATTATCTTCAGACTTAATTTGCTGCTTATTGTCAGTAATGTTGCAGCGATTGTTGTTGTGTTATTTGTTATTTTCCACTGGTTTACATTACCGCTTTATTTGTTTGGAGTTTTTTTGTTAATAGTGTCCCTGCAAGGGTTACTGTTAACTTTAAGGCGACTGGACAGGCTGGAAAAAATGTCGCTGACAAAATTGTATGTATTGTGTTACCGGGAAGAACTTAAAGGTACAGCAGTATTTGCATTGTGCTATGTTTTGGCAATTGCAGTGTTGCTTGGTGCTTTCTCGGGGCTGCGGTATGTACAAAATCCGGGACTGATTTTTCCATTCTACTACCTTTTGGCAGCTGTTTTGTATGTACATCTTATTTTTTCTATGTTGGTACGCGCGAACTTTTTTATCAACATAGTAGGTGCTTGGAGGCTTGGACTTTACTTAATTTCTAAGCACTATTTTTATGCAATGTTAATTTTTGTGTGTACTGTAATTTTAGGGGTGTTGGCAAACAATTTTCCGGCGTTAATTATTTTGGGCATTTTACCAATGGCAGGATATTTGCTTACAGCTTATACCAAAAAAATAATCCGGCGTTTAACTGTAGACTTAAAAGTTAGCGAAAGTGAAAATATAACTCAAAAGGAGATTGGCGATGCAAGCGAAAATGACAGTAAATAAAACGTTCACAATAGATAAAGTGGATAAGCGATTATACGGCTCTTTTGTTGAGCATTTGGGACGCAGTGTGTACACAGGTATTTACGAGCCCGGGCACATAACATCCGATCCGCTAGGCTTCCGCGGCGATGTTAAAGAACTTGTTAAAGAACTGAATGTTCCGTTAATTAGGTATCCCGGCGGCAATTTTGTGTCCGGGTACAATTGGGAGGACAGCATAGGCCCGCGCGCCGAGCGTCCAAAGCGTTTAGACCTAGCCTGGAAAACCGTTGAAACCAATGAAGTTGGTTTACACGAGTTTGTTGGTTGGGCAAATGAGGTAAATGCGGAAGTTAACATGGCAATAAATCTTGGCACAAGAGGCGTTGACGCGGCACGTAACATAGTAGAATATTGCAACCATACCGGCGGCTCTTATTGGAGTGACCTCCGCCGGAAAAACGGCGCGGAAAAGCCATTTGGTATAAAAACATGGTGTTTAGGCAACGAAATGGACGGTTCCTGGCAAATTGGAAGTAAAACAGCCCAGGAATACGGGCGCATTGCCGCCGAAGCCGCAAAAGTAATGAAGTGGGTAGACAGTAGTATTGAGCTTGTGGCATGCGGCAGTTCGGGCAGTGCCATGCCTACATTCGCGTCATGGGAAGCCACAGTGCTGGATCATACTTACGAACATGTAGAGTATTTATCCCTTCATCAATATTATGGAAACGAAAAGAATGATTTGAAAAGCTATTTGGCAAAATCAATAAACATGGACAACTTTATCAAAAGTGTAATTGCCATCTGCGACTATATGAAGGCAAAAAAACGCAGCAAAAAAACACTTTTCCTATCCTTTGACGAATGGAATGTTTGGTATCATTCCAAGGCAAAAGACAGTAAGAATGAGCCTTGGCAGTATGCGCCCCCACTGCTTGAGGATGTTTACAATTTTGAAGACGCACTGCTTGTGGGCTGCTTGTTAATAACCCTTCTGAAGAACTGCGATAGGGTAAAAATTGCCTGTATGGCACAGCTTGTAAATGTTATCGCGCCGATAATGACGGAAACCGGCGGCGGCGCATGGCGTCAGACAATTTTCTATCCGCTTATGTACACTGCAAACAACGGATTGGGAACGGTGTTAACCCCTATAGTGGAAAGCCCGGCCTATGATTGCGATGAGTTTAGCAATGTAGCGTATGTGGAATCTATTGCTGTCCACAACGAAGAAAACAATGAATTGGTTATATTTGCGGTTAACCGCTCGGAAGATGAACATGCAGAGTTTGAAATTGGCTTACAAGGCCTGTACCCTAAGGCGATTGATGAGCATACGGAATTAAGCGGGTATGATGTTAAGCAGGTTAATACAGCCGACACGGCTGCTGTAGTACCTAAAGCCTGCTTAACCACAAAGCTGGAAGGCAACAAGGTAATGGCAGTTTTGAAGCCGTTTTCTTGGAACATGATAAAAATTTCATTAAAATAACGGAGGACAATATGGTCATACAGAACCCGATACTAAAAGGTTTCAACCCCGACCCTTGTATCTGCCGCGTTGGTGAGGATTATTACATTGCAACCTCTACTTTTGAATGGTTTCCGGGTGTGCAAATACATCACTCCAAAGACTTAAAAAACTGGCGGTTAATAAAGCGTCCTTTAGATAGGATAAGCCAACTTGATATGCGCGGCAACCCAAACTCCGGCGGGATATGGGCCCCTGCCCTTAGCTACCATGACAATAAATTTTGGCTTATTTATACAGATGTTAAAGTTGTTTCCGGGGCATGGAAGGATTGTTACAACTATCTTGTTACTTGCGACACAATTGACGGCGAATGGAGCGAACCGGTTTATCTGAACAGTTCCGGTTTTGACCCGTCTTTATTTCACGACGACGATGGCAGAAAGTATCTTGTAAACATGTTTTGGGACCAACGGGCACACAATCATAGTTTTTATGGTATTGTGCTTCAAGAATATTCTCACGAAGAAAAAAAGCTGACCGGCACATCCAAGATTATCTTCAAAGGTACAGACAGTCGGCTGACGGAAGCCCCCCATATTTACAAACACAACGGTTATTATTATCTGCTGACGGCAGAAGGCGGGACAGCATACGCGCATATGGCTACTTTGGCAAGGTCCGAAAACTTGGATGGCCCATATGAAGTTCATCCGGCGAACCCCCTGATATCATCTAGGCACAAACCGGAAATTACTTTACAAAAAGCAGGCCATGCATCTATTGTGGAAACTCATACAGGAGAATGGTATCTTGTATGTTTGGTAGGCAGGCCGCTTACTGGCGACGGTAACTCTGCCAACACGCCCGGGCGTAACTACAATATTGATAAAAAAGGGATGGACCGCGGTTATTGTCCGCTTGGGCGTGAGTCCGCAATTGCAAAACTTGAGTGGAAAGACGGTTGGCCGTATGTAGTGGGCGGCAGCTTCCCAACCGATACAGTAGAAGCCCCAAACATCCCGGAAGTCAAATGGGAAGCCGATTATGATGTAGTAGACAATTTTGACAAAGAGAAACTTAACATTCATTTCCAAACCCTGCGTATTCCGTTGGGGGAAGATATAGCGAACTTAAAAGAACGGAAAGGTTACTTGCGCCTATACGGACGTGAGTCACTTACATCGCCGTTTACACAGGCGTTGGTGGCAAGGCGATGGCAAAGTTTTAATTTTGACGCGGAAACAAAAATAGATTTTGAGCCGGTAAGTTTTTTACAAATGGCGGGGTTAACCTGTTATTACAACACTATGAATTGGACTACACTGCACATTACATGGCACGAAGAGAAGGGAAAAATTCTGGATCTTATGACCGCTGAAAACGGTAAATTTGACAATCCAATTGCCGACAATGAAATTGTTGTTCCGTCAGACTCGAAATCGATTTATATCAAGGTAGAAGTGCGGAAGGAAAAGTACAGCTATTTTTATTCCTTTGATGGGGATACGTGGCATGAGGTTCCCGTTAAGCTGGATGCTTACAAGCTATCCGATGATTTTGTTTCCGGAGGCGGATACTTTACAGGGGCTTTTGTTGGGCTGCACTGCCAAGACACGCTGGGAACAAAATTACATGCGGATTTCGACTATTTTAAGTATGAAGAATTTTAGTTTTCGAAACCCAAGGAGGAATCGACATGAATGTGGCAGAAAAACTAAAGCAGCTTTTCTCACTTGAAGGAAAGAACATCCTGCTGACCGGGGCAACCGGCGGCATTGGCGAGGTTTTGGCCCATGGCCTTGCAGGAGCAGGTGCACACATGCTGCTTTGCGATATTAATTTAGATCGTCTCAACCTGCTTCGCGATACAATTATCGCAAATAAATGCAGTGCCAGCGCATACTTGCTGGATGTTTCGGATATGGCAAACATAAAAGACTGTGTAAGCCGGATAATTGAAGCAGAGGAACGCATTGATGTGCTTATAAATTGCGCGGGAATTAATAAACGTGACGGTTTTCTGGATGTTTCCGAAGAGCTGTATGACAAAATAATGGATGTTAACCTAAAGGGCGTATATTTCCTTTCCCAAGAAGTTGCCAAGCATATGATAAAGCATAAAAGCGGTAACATTATAAATGTCTCGTCTCACAATGCAGTGGGGATGTTAGGCGGGTGCAGTGTATACGGCGCATCCAAAAGCGCGGTAACTGCGTTAACCCGCTCTATGGCTGTTGAGTGGTCGCAGTATGGCATTAGAGCAAACGCACTTGCGCCCGGGCATATACTTACGCCCCTTACGCAGGTAACATGGGACAACCCACAGCGCGTGAATTACCTTACAGAACGTATAGCAATGCGCCGCCCGGGCAACCCGGAAGAAATGGTTGGCATTATGGTAATGCTTGCTTCAGACGCGTCAAGCTATATGTCCGGCATGATGATTCATGTAGACGGAGGGTGCCTGGCAGGCGGAAGCCCTTGGCCGTATGACACGGCTTATTAGGCAGGAGGCTGAAAATGCAAAATAAAGATATAATAAAGGCAAAAATTCTGGCTGCAAAAATTCGTATGGATATTATTAAAATGATTGGCTGTGACGGGCAAACCGGCCATTTGGGCGGTTCGTCTTCCAGTGCAGATATTCTTGCGGCACTTTATGGTGTAAAAATGCGTTTTGACCCACAGAACCCGGACTGGGAACAACGGGATAAGTTTATTTACAGTAAAGGTCATGCTGCCATAGCGCAATACGCGGCAATGGCGGAAACAGGCTATTTTCCCGTTGAAGAATTAATGACACTAAAGGAACTTGGCTCTCGGCTGCAAGGGCACCCGGACAGGGCAAAACTGCCGGGTATTGAAGCAGGAACAGGCAGCTTAGGGCAAGGGTTATCTATTGCCAACGGAATGGCATTGGCTATGCGGTTGGACAAAGTTGACCGTAAAGTATACTGCATTGTGGGAGACGGCGAAATTAACGAAGGTCAAATATGGGAGGCCGTAATGGCGGCCAATAGATTTAAACTTAATAACATCATCGCCATTGTTGACCACAACAAATTACAGGCCACCGGCCCATGTGACGATGTTTTCCCATTGGGGCAGTTAGCGGAAAAATGGCGCGCCTTTGGTTGGGAAGCGATAGAAATTGACGGACATAATATGGAGCAGATTTTTAACGCGATTGACAGTGCGTATACACAAAAAGGACCCGTTGTTATAATTGCCAATACCGTCAAAGGAAAGGGTTTCGAATTTGCCGAAGGTGTACCTGCGTTTCATAATGGAATGATGACCCCGGAGCAATACAATGTAGCAATAACGGTAATGGAGCGGGAAATAAGCAGATTAAAGTCGGAAGGGACGGTGGCATGATGACATTAAACCCTCGCCAGGCATACGGAGAAGAGCTTTTGGCACTTGGAGAGAAGAACCCGAATGTAGTAGTTCTTGAAGCAGATTTGGGAAAATCTACAATGTCAATATTATTTGGCCAACAGTTCCCTGACAGATATTTTGAAATGGGAATAGCGGAACAAAACATGCTGTCAACAGCGGCAGGGCTTGCCGCAAGCGGAAAAATCGCATTTTGCAATACATTTTCGGTGTTTATTTCCGGAAGGGCATACGACCAAACCCGTCAGGCGATTGCAATCGGCGGCCTTAATGTAAAACTTTGCGGGTCTTCTGCAGGTTTAAGCGATTTTGGAGACGGCTCTACTCATCAGTCTGTTGAAGATATTGCTTTAATGACGGCCATCCCGGGCATGACAGTTTTAACCCCTTGCGATGCTTATGAAACTAAATTGGCTGTCCGCGCCGCCGCAGAGATTCCGGGCCCGGTGTTTATCCGTGTTGTACGTAACGACCTTCCCGCGCTTTTACCCGGTGACGCTGTTTTTTGTACCAAGCCAAGAGTGTTGAGAGAAGGTTCTGACGTGTTGCTGTTGGCCCATGGCGCAATGACGGTTAAAGCGGTAGAAGCGGCAAAAATGCTGGAAGTTAGTAATATTAGTGCCGCAGTTGTAAATATTGGCACAATGAAACCGTTCCCGTACAAGGCTGTGGCAGAAATGGCAAGCAAGTTTAAAGCGATAATTACGGCAGAAGACCATAGCTGTATCGGCGGGTTAGCCGCCGCAACTGCTTTCGCACTGCGCCAATCGGCTACACCCATGGACTATGTGGCCATTGAAGACAGCTTTGGACAATCTGCAAAATCATTATCAGACCTTATGGAGCATTACAAACTTACGGCAGAAAACATCGCAGAAAAAGCAAGTGATCTTTTAAGAAGGACGGTGCAATAAATGAAAATTGGATTTATAGGCCTTGGGATTATGGGTAGGCCAATGGCAAAAAACTTGATTAAAGCGGGGCACAGCCTTGTTGTTTATGATATTGTTAAATCTTATGTAGATGAAATGGTAACAGCAGGTGCGAAATCGGCTGCTTCCTCAAAAGAAGTTGCGGCAGAGTGCCCGCTTCTGATTACCATGCTGCCAAACTCCCCGGAAGTTTTGGAAGTGGTAACAGGTGAAAACGGTATCCTGTGCGGCGCGAAAGCGGGAACAATTCTTGTTGACATGTCTTCTATCGCCCCGGCGGTATCTCAGACGATAGAAAAAGTTTGCCGCGAAAACGGTATTAAAATGGTTGACGCACCTGTATCCGGCGGCGAACCCAAAGCCATCGACGGCACCTTAGCCATTATGGTTGGGGGCGACAAGGCAGTATTTGAAGAAATTAAAAATGATGTGCTGCTAAAAATGGGAGCATCGGCTGTTTACTGTGGGGATGTTGGTGCAGGCAACACTACAAAACTTGCAAACCAAATTGTAGTTGCTTGCAACATCGCCGCCTGTGCCGAAGCTTTTACCTTAGCAAAAAAAGCCGGTGTTGACCCCGGCTTGGTATTGGAAGCAATTAAAGGGGGCCTTGCAGGCTCTACTGTAATGAACGCCAAAGTGCCAATGATGCTTGCAGACAACTTTGCCCCGGGTTTTAAAATAGACTTGCACATAAAGGACTTAAACAATGCGCTTGATTGTGGACACAATGTTGGTGCCCCACTACCCCTTACCGCTATGATAATGGAAATGATGCAGAACTTAAAAGCTGATGGCCGCGGACAGGACGACCATTCCTCTTTGGCAAACTATTACGCAAAGTTAAGCGGAGAAAAAATAGGAAAACCTAATTAAACTTCATATTTAAACCCCGGGTAAATTTCCTCGCCTTTACTTGCACCAGCGGCCATAGTAAGGGAATTATACAAAGCTTCCTGTACGGTTTCCACCGTGGCCTCAAAAAACGGGTTAAGCTGGGAATCGCTTAAAAAATAGTAGTTGCGGCCCTGTTTTTGACTGCTGTCGCCCCGGTTGCCTTCGTAGTTACTTGCGGCAATGGCAAAATCCCCGCTGCCGTGGCTCATGAAGCTGCCTGTGTTTGTCATGCCGATAAGTCCGCGCTTTGCCACGCGCTTTAACTGCATCGCAGAAAGTGGCGCATCTGTTAGTATCACAATCATGCAGGAACCGTCTTGACTTGGCTTTGGCGGGTTTGGAATTGCCTTGCCGAAGATGTTCAAATTACCGCCGTAGTTGCTTTGCACCAGCGCACCAACGGTGTAGTCTCTATCTTCGCCGGAAATTTCGCCCGGGATAACCCGTGAAGATGTGCCAATACCGCCCTTAAAACCAAAACATACGGTACCCGCACCGGCACCAACGCTGCCTTCTTTTACATCTTTGGACAGCGCGGCAATGGCTTGCGCAACATGCCCCGGGGTGATGTGGCACCTGCGGATATCGTTAAGCCGCGAGTCGTTTGTCTCACCAACAATAACATTTATGGAATTGCGGCCTTCCGGCATTTTGGGCGCGTGATAATTTATAAGCCCTTGCAAAACCGCCGCCACAGAAAGTGTGTTTGTAAGGCCGATAAAGGATTCTATTTCGCCCAACTCTTCCACTTGCAAGGCCCCAACAAGCTTGCCAAAGCCGTTGCCTACAGCCACCGCCGCAGGTATTGGGTGTGTAAATACATCCCCGCTTGCCGGGGAAATTATGGTGACACCTGTGCAAATGCCGTCGCCCTTTACCGTCACCTGCCCTACGGTAACGCCGCTTACATCTGTAATAGAGTTACGCTGCCCCGGTTGGAAATTGCCCGGGATGGTTGTCCATTCTCTAATCCGCTTCAAAATTTTGCTGTTTTTCCCCATTGTCGTTATTCCTCCAACCTGCCCGTGGCCTTTAAAAACGCATAGATATTCTCTGGCGGGGTGCCTGCTTGTATGGCGTGGGAAGGTGCTAAAACATACCCCCCGCTCTGCCCAAGTACACAAATACGCTCTTTTACCTCTGCTTCTACGTCTTCCGGGGTACCGAAGGGCAGTGTAGATTGCACGCTAATACCACCGTGGAAGCTAAGTTTATTCCCGGCCATTTTCTTTAGCGCGACAGGGTCCATTCCTGCCGCGTCAAACTGGATAGCTTCCAAAACATCAATACCCATATCTATCAAACCGTCTACTGCGTCCATAATGGCTCCGTCTGTATGGTAAATAATTTTCGCGCCATACTCGTGAATCACTTTATTTAGCCGCTTGTGGTAGGGTTTTATCATTTCTTCCCACAAGGATAGCGAAGTCAACAAACCTGTTTGCGAACCTATGTCATCGGCGGTAAAAACCAGGTCAATTTTCCCCTTTGCAGCTTCCAGGGCGTTTTTGAAATATTCGACAAAAAAGTCTGTAACTTTGGTCATCAGCCTATGAGCGTATTCTTTTTCCACAAGCAAGTCCGCAAGCAATGTTTCAAACCCGCGCATATACCAGGCCGTCTCAAAAATATTGCCGTTGCCCATCATTATCGCGTAATCGCCACTTTTGCCATGTCCTTCAATTTGCGAAGGGATAACAGAAAAATCGAACCAGCTTATGTTGGGGAGCATGTAATTCTCCAACTCATTTAATGTGTCCACATTTGCCAGCGGATAATCACAAATCTCCATATACGTGTCATAAGCGTTACGTACAGGCGCGCGCTTTACTCCCCAAATATCAATATCCGAACCGCCGGGAAGGGATATCTGTCTGTCTTTTGGCCCAATATAATTGGGGCCAACATAGCGGATATCCGAAACGGAGTTAAGGAGGAGGTCAAGTTCCGCGACACTTTTGCCCATATAATTTGCCAAAGCTACTTTCGCCGGTTGCCGTATGCCAAACCCCAACGAAAACGGAACGATATCCGTTTCCTTGTGGGACAGGGCAGTCAGTACTCTTTCACGTGGGGTCATGCTAATTCACTCCTTTTCGGCTAAACACGTAGTAACAGGGGTTTCTTTTTCCCCATACGTAATCGCCGTTTTTCCACTGGATAAATAGATATTCCTTGCCGTTAATTGTGCGTATTTCGTAAGCGGGGGCAAAAGTACCGTCGCCGGTTGTTATTAGTGCGGTGCCCTTGGTCCATTTTGCTTTTAGCAAGTGGCCTGTATCCCAGTGCAGTTCACCACTTGGGAAGAATTCTGCCAGTTGAAATACAAGCACGCCATCATAGCTTTTTTGCAGCGGGTCAAAATCGTCAATTTCCTTCACAAAGTCTACAGCAACCCATTTGCCAATTACACGGGCGTCATTTACAAACGGTAAACCGATATTGTCACACTTCCCTATTTCGTGCTTTTTGTATAGCGGATTTTGTCTGCCTGCTTTAATACCCAAACTCCGCCACTGTGCGGGTTATCAACAAACATAAATGTTTCCCCGTCAAAATCGCGCAATTCATAGGGCACAACTATACCGTCGCCAAACGTAATTTTTACATAGCCTTTTGTCCAGGTGAAACCCCAGTATTCTTCGCCGTTTGGCAAGAAATATAGTTCTTCGTAAGCAGTTTCATTTTTATGCTCGTTGCCGGGTGTAAAACACTCTTTATTATCTACCGTGGCGATAAATTGCCAGCGGCCAATAACCCTTTCGTCGTTCTCGAATGGCGCGTTAATGTCAACGATCATTTTATCGTCCCCTTTTTGCAAATTACGCTTAATAGATTCCAATTTTTTCAGTTGGCGTGCGGTGTCTTCCGCAAGTTTTGTAAGTGACCATTGCTTTTCTTCAATGATACGGTTACGCTCTTCGGTGGTAATTGCGTGGTAGTAACCCTTGATTTCTTCCAGGCTTAAGCCGGTTTCCTTTAGTTCTGTTATCCGGCGCATTTCTGCGGCTCTATCGGGTCCGTAATACCTGTAACCGGTAAATGTATCCACATAATCCGGGGCCAGCAATCCAAGCTGATCGTAAAAGCGCAGGGTCTTGATGGTGGTTTGGCAGCGTTTCGCGAAGTCGCCGATTTTCTCCATATTTTTTTATCTCCTTTCGCGCCATAGCAATTTAAGTTGAAAACAGTCCGAAAGCGAGACGGAAAATACGCGGCTTCATGCGTTTTTCCGGCGAAGCTTGAGGCGATTTGAAACTTAATTGTCTATATATGTGTGG
>JGI20163J15578_10000514_pt1 | contig 16080 bp, 11 predicted proteins | sample TergutCu122P1_FD_15578 | JGI IMG/M metagenome (IMG submission 15578)
CGGCGTCAAAGTTCCGACTTTCTTTTCAGCATCAATCGCATAAGAACTGCCTAAAGTGTACGCTCTTAGAGCCTCCGCCAAAGTAATTGCTTGTTCCGGATTGCAACCTGTAGGATTGCCGTCATAGTCGCAACGAGTTACCGCCGCATAAAGGTTAGTAGTTGACTCAATGCCAACGACCGGATTATCTGAACCAAATGCAAGAATAGCACCTGTGTCGAGAAGAGTTCTGTTAGGATATTCCCATTTTGCCCTTTCAAGTCCCAGCGCTTCAATTTTTTCATTATCATTCATAATCATATGATTTGTCTGAATGGAAGGTACGATTCCCAACGCACCAAATCTAGGAACGTCGGTTTCGGAAATAACTTCAACGTGTTCAAGTGCGACTCGAAGATTTTTGTGTTTCGTTTTTTTCATCGATTCTTCAACAATATCAAGTGCCATTCGTATAGCCGCATCACCGATTACATGAAGCCTTAAATTCCAACCTTGCTGCTGCGCTAGTTCTATAACTTCTTTAAAAACTTCTCTTGGATAAAAAGTTTTGCCGGTTTCACCCGGGTTATTGCAATACGGCTCCAAAAGCGCTGCCGTAAAGGTATACGTTACTCCATCGAAAAATTGTTTTAGACCTGCTACTCTAAGTTTGTCATCGGTGAATTCTGCCCTTAATTCGTTCTGAACCGTAAGATCAGGAACAATCCCAAGAGGTGGGAACAAGTTAACACGACATGTCAGTTCGTTATCTCTTGCATAATTTTTTAATATATCGTAATTAGGATCCGCCTGAAACACAGTAGTGATTGCTACATGGCCAATTGAGGTAATTCCATTTGAAGCAAGATGTCTAAAGTAATTGTCTAAAATACTAGTCATCTGTTCCTCTGAATAAGCATATGCGTTTGTCATGGCAACTGCACAAGCTTCAAAATCATAAAGCACGCCGGTCAACTCGCCGTCTTTATCCTTGCCGTAACTGCCATAAGATACCGTACTGTCTTTTGTAATACCACATGTTTCCATTGCTAATGTGTTTATCCACATGGTGTGATAGTCAGTTGCGATAGTATACACAGGCCTACCCGGAACGGCTTTATCGAGTAAATCAGGTGATTGAGGATATTCCGGAACTTCCCAATTCCCCGGCAACCAACCACCACCGGCTATAAATGGGAATTCAGGATGTGCTTCACCAAACTCTCTTAGCAAGTCCGCAACCTCCTCCATTGAACGCGCATGTCTTAAATCCACCATATATGGACTTTCAAAGCATGCAGCTAAAAATGTGTGTACATGGCAGTCTACAATACCCGGAAGAATCAGTTTATCACCCATCTCATATACTTTTGTATTAGCGCCTATGTATTGGTCTACATCATTTGGGCCAACTATTGCTTGGATTCTCTTGCCCTTGATTGCTACTGCGCCTTTGATTGTTTCGTCTGTTTCTCCGGTAAAAATATTATTACCAATTAAGACTATGTCAGCTTTCATCTTGTTACCTCCTTTAATTAATGTCGTACTTTTTTTAAATTTGATTTTGAATATGAACAGCATACGAAGTTTTTCAAGTTTTTCATACATCCTTGAGGCGCTATTTTTTTGATGCATATTGAGCGATTATAATGCGAAATTTTGTTTTTCTACTACTTTTATGAAAAAAGCCCTCCGAAAAGATGTATGTGTCGTACTAAAACAGAAAAAACCTCTGAAAAATAACACTTGCGGGTGTGTTGTAGCTCTACACTTTTTTCAGTAGACTGCGATTAGGACAAAGTTGTAGTTTAATAACAGTAATTTAGAAACAGTAATAAAGGAGATATAAAAATGACACTATCAAAATATTCGTTTGCGCTGCCGACAAGAATAGAATTCGGCGAAGGAATCATTAAAACGGCAGGTATCGAAGCAAAAACTTTGGGCGCAAAAAAGATTATGCTGGTCACCGACAAAGGCGTAAGAAACGCCGGACTCACCAAACCAATCGAAGACAGCCTCAAAGACGCAGGATTACCGTTTATCATTTTCGATCAAGTTGTCCCTAACCCCAGAGATATTGATTGTCATGCGGGATTTAACATTGCAAAAAAAGAAGAAATCGATGTTTTAATTGCGGTGGGCGGAGGAAGTGCCATGGATACCGCGAAAGCGATTGGCACGCTTCTTACTCACGGTGGAAAAGTGCAGGATTGGTGCGGATTTCAATTGCTTGAGAAAGAAATCACCCCTCTGATTGCAATTCCAACTACTGCAGGAACGGGAAGCGAAGTAACACCATTTGCAGTTATCACAGATACTCAAAAACATGTAAAACTGAATATCTTCGACCCAAAAGCCGCTGCAAAAGTAGCGCTTGTAGACCCTACCGTGCTTATGAAACTACCTTCTCACATTATGGCTTCGACAGGAATTGACGCAATGACGCATGCGGTAGAAGCTTACACTTGTAACCTTGCAACACCACATACTGATGCGTATGCACTTTATGCAATTGAACTAATACAAAAACATCTCAGAAATGCAGTACATTCTCCAAACATCGAATCTTGTACAGGAATGATGCTGGGGAGTACTTTAGCAGGAATCGCGTTTGGGTATTCAGATGTTGCCGCAGTACACTGCATGGCTGAAGCGCTTGGAGGAAAATATGATACTCCTCATGGAATTGCCAATGCTGTACTCCTTCCGACAGTTACGGAGTTCAATATGTCATCAGATTATGAAAAACACGCAAATTTAGCAAAGGCGTTAGGCGTAGACATTAAAGATATGTCCATCGAGGATGCTGCCAAATGCGCCGTAAGCGAGCTAAAAAAGCTTTGCGAAAACGTTGGAATTCCTAGGATGAATGACATCGAAGGAATGAATCCGGATGATTTCCCTGCTCTTTCAGATGCAGCAGAGAAGAACGTTTCAACGCCAAGCAACCCGAGAGAAGTAACCTCAAAAGATTATTTCGAATTATTTAATAAAGCGTATNATTCATAATTAATATATCTCACACAAAACAAATAGAAGTGACGTCAAAACTGAAGACTCGTTAAAAACGGGACAAAGTTAGTAAAAAACTGTGTCCCGTTTTATTGTATATAGTACACAAAATATTTACAAGATATTTGAGTGATGTGTTGCTTTTAAAATGTCTATTTGATATAATTTTAACGTTAATCAGTATCACTCTGAGTAAAAAATAAGGAGATTTTTCATGAAAAAGGCTAAGAAAATTTTAACAGCTGCAGAAGCAGTCGCTACTATTCAAGATGGTCAAACACTTGCTTCGGCAGGTTTTGTCCAAAGTGGTATTCCGGAGGCTCTTCTTGCCGCACTTGAAACTAGATATATTGAAACCGGATCACCAAAAAAAATAACTGTTTTTTATGCAGGTTCTCAAGGCGATAGAAATGGTCGCGGTGGCGATCACTTCGCGCATCCCGGCATGGTCAAAAGAGCAATTGCCGGCCACTATAATACTGCACCTAAGCTTGGCGAATGCATCATGAAAAACCAAATCGAAGGATATAACTTTCCACAAGGCACTCTTTCTCAACTATGCAGAGATATTGCAGCAAAAAAAATAGGCACTATAACTAGTGTCGGCCTTCATACTTTTGTTGATCCGAGAAATCAAGGCGGTAAACTTAACGATATAACTACTGAAGACTTAGTTGAATTAGTAAATATCGGTGGGAAAGAATTACTTTGGTATAAATCGTTTCCTATAGATGTTGCTTTTATTCGTGGTTCTTACGCTGATGAATACGGCAATGTAACACTCCATCGTGAAATCGGTCCGGGTGAATCTACCGCTGTCGCACAAGCTGCGAAAAATAGCGGCGGAAAAGTTTTCGTGCAAGTCGAAAAAATTGTAAAGGCCGGAACACTAGACCCAAGACTCGTCAAAATTCCGGGAATCTATGTTGATGCACTTGTAATTTCAGATCCACATGAACATGAGCAGTCATATGGTTGCGAATTTGACCCTGCACTCACAGGCGAAATAAAAGTACCGGTTGAATCGGTTGCCCCTATGCCGCTTTCTGCAAAAAAAGTAATCGGCAGAAGAGCTGCAATGGAACTTACTGAAGACACCGTCGTAAATCTTGGAATCGGTGCTCCTGAGTTCGTTGCCGCAGTTGCAGGCGAAGAAGGCATCAGTGATTATATGACATTAACTGTAGAAGCAGGACCTGTAGGTGGAATTCCACAAGGCGGTCCGAGATTCGGCGCTTCATTAAATCCNGAAGCTATACTTTGTCACCATGANCAGTTTGATTTTTATGATGGCGGGGGTATCGATATGGCATTTTTAGGCCTCGCGCAAGCCGACAGCGACGGCAGTGTTAATGTGAGTAAGTTCGGTCCCAGACTTGCCGGCCCGGGTGGATTTATTAACATAACACAAAACGCCAAGAAAGTATTTTACTGCGGTACTTTTACTGCCGATGGTTTAAAAACAACTGTAGCTGACGGCAAGCTTACGATAAATGTTGAAGGTAAAGAACGGAAATTCATCAAACAAGTTGAACATATCACTTTCAGTGGCAAATTTGCTGCCGAGCAAAAGAAGCCGGTTATGTATATAACGGAAAGAGCAGTATTTGAACTTAGAAGCGACGGCGTTTATTTAACAGAAATCGCTCCGGGAATTGATCTTCAAACTCAAGTGCTGGATCTTATGGATTTTGCTCCAAAAATTGACGGCGAGCCTAAGCTCATGGACGAAAGAATATTTAAAGATGAACTGATGGGTCTAAAGAACTAATTTCTTAATATTGGCGGAAAAAATAACTTTACTTAGCTTTTATACAGCCAAAAGAGTGTTTGCAACCGCGCAAACACTCTTTTGGTTATGCTATAAGATATGAAAATTGAAGAAGTTTAATATTTTATAAGATATTTATCCAAAAGTTTAGTTAGCTGGTCATGCGGAATTGCATGCACAAAATTTCCGTTTCTCCCAAACATCGATTCTGCCGCAACCATCGCATTCAAAATCGCTTCTTCTGTTGCTTCTGCGACCGCTCGATATATGGGGTCTATTTTTTCATCAGATAAAAATTTCACGGTAGACATGTCATAGCTAAAAGCATCTTCATTCGCAGTAGAGAATGCGAGAAATATATCACCGGAATTATTTTGGCATCCACCACCTAAGTTGCTTATTCCTATCGATATTCGCTTACAAACTTTTGTAAGCTGCCACGGAAGAATAGGCGCATTAGTGGCTGCAATTACTATTATTGATCCCGATCCATCTGTTGGCGATAATTGCGGTAGTTCTTGCTCGTGTCCTTCAATTAACGCGCCAATTGGTATTCCTGCAATTTTAAAATCTTCTCTTAGCCCGTGATTCGCTTGAACTAACACACCGACAGTATAACCACCGTCCTCTTCGGAAAGTACGCGAGACGAAGTTCCTGTGCCACCTTTAAAGCCATGACATCGCATCGCGGTTCCACCGCCAACATTACCTTCAGCCAAATATCCCGTCTTTGTGTTTTCAAGTGCTTCGAAAACATGGTGCTCTTTTACCTTAAACCCGTTTATATTGTTCAGCGCACCGTCAAATGTTTCACCAACAGTCGGGTAAAAAAAACCATACCCCGGAACTTCTTTTCCTTCTTTCACAATTGGATAAAAGAAATTGTTTTGCAACATCCATTTTGCTGTCGTATCTCGCACAATTCCAACGCTGTTCGTATTTGTTATCATGATAGGACCATGCAGAAAACCGGAATCATCAATCCAATGCGTGCCTGTAAGTTCCCCGTTACCGTTTAAATCATAACGTCCGGCAAAAACTGCACTACGACGTTTTCCTCTCGGCAAAATTGCCGTTACACCGGTTCTTGCAAAATCGCTCTCCGCAGTTGTATCATGAGACGATTCGCCTACAATAATCGTTGAAAAGCCCACTTCAACTCCGGGAACATCTGTGATTGCATTGTACGTCCCACATTGCCCTGTAACCGGAACTCCCAAATCTCTGGCTCTTGTCATATATTCGCTTCCTTTCTTTACATTAATGATGGTAAGTATGTTGCTATTCCAGGGAAAATAGTAAATATGATTAATGTAATTATCATAACTACGACAAAAGGTAAGGAGCCTTTTATTGTTTCCATCATATCCTTACTACCCGAGATGCTATGCGTAACCAACAGATTAAATCCGGCAGGCGGAGTAATTAACGACATTTGTATAACAAGCGTAAGAACTACTCCAAACCAAATCGGGTCGAAACCAAGACCTAATACCATTACAGGATAAAATACCGGAACTGTAATAATTAAAAGGTCTATTCCATCAACAAAACATCCAAGCAATATGTATATTACAACAACCATTGCCCAAATGACATAAGGACTTACCGGCAAACCACTTATCGCGGCAGAAATTTCTGTCGGAATGTTTAACATTGAAAGCGCCATACCTAATGCACGTGCTGCAATTATGCTTGCCATAAGTTGTGCATTTATAATTATCGTCCCTTTTATGGCATCTTTAAATAATGCCGGTGTAAAAGTTCTGTAAATAAATACCCAAATAAGCAAAGCTAATAGACATGACACTGCACCTGCTTCTGTTGGTGTAGCAAAACCTCCATAAATTGAAAACATAATTCCACCGATAAGCAAAAACACCGGCCAAAGGTCTAAAAATGACGAAAGCACACCGATAGTGTATTTTTTTACACCTCCAAAAGGTGCCCTCGGCGGCGCCAATTTAGGATTTACTGTGCAAGCAAAGGCAATGTATATCATGAACATTCCGGCAAGGAAAAGCCCCGGAAGTATTCCTGCGATAAATAACCTGCCAATCGAGTTTCCTGTTAAAGAGCCATATAAAATCATCATTATCGATGGCGGAATCAAAACACCTAACGTCCCACCGGAACAGATAGAACCCAAAGTTATACCTCTGTCATAACCTTGTTTTGTTAATTCCGGTATAGATACACTTCCTATTGCAACAGTCGTAGCGGTACTTGAGCCGGAAGTCGCAGAGAAAATGCTGCATGCAACAATATTGGTATGTAACATACCGCCCGGAAAAGGAGCCAGAACCTTTTTTACTCCTTTAAACAGGTATTCACTGCACCCACTTTTTATCAGCATTTCCCCCATGAATATGAACATCGGCATAGCAACGAGTGTATATGAATTTATACTTTGAAAAAGTACGCTTTCCAGTATGAATTCCATGTTGCCGCGTCCTAAAAACATCAGCGCAAAGATAGATGTGCCCATTAAAGCAAAACATATCCATGTCCCTGTTGCCATAACTCCAAGAACCATCCCTATTACTATGATGGTATAAATTATCGTATCAGGTTGCATTGACGCCTCCTTTCTGTCTTAATTCAAGAATTTTATTTATCAGTAAACAAAGCATGTCTACTGTAAATAAACATATCCCAAATAACATACTGGCAGCAAAAGGAGCAAGAGGCGTTTGCATTGGTCCTACTGAAACTACACTTCGTTCAATAGTGAAACCTAATCTGTCTATCCCAAACTGAATCATGTAATATAGGCACACCAAGGAAAAAACTGCCGAAAATATTGCAAGAATATTTTGCTTTTTATCAGATAACTTTCTGATAAACAAATCTACTCTAAAATGCTTACCTTGCCTTAGTGTATATCCAAAGGAAAGGTATGCCATTGGAACCAAAAACAAACTTGACCATTCTTCCACAAAAAGAAGATTGATAGTGGTAAATGATCTTGTAAAAACTCCGCTACAAATTATAATTGCAATCGAAACTAACATGATGCCACATATAACTGCGCAAAATTTTGCTATCCAACCAAAAACCCAGTCGACTTTTCTAAAGAATCGCAATAATAAACCTGGTTTGGCTTCCATATGAGTACCTCCTCATATAATAATCAAGTAAGTTTTCGTTACCTTTGAATTAGTCTGTCGATTTCATCAAGGAGTCTATGACCTTCTTCGCCGGTTGCTTCAAGCCATGGTGCCCAAACATAATCCACCGCAAGTTGTCTTACTCTTTCACGTTCTGCCTCTGTTGGAATAACAACTCTCTTACCTTCTTCTGCTACTAAGCGTTCAACAAGTTGATTGTTATCTTCAATTTCGAGCATTTCAGGTGCACGCGCTGATCCAAGCATGATACCTAAAAATATTTCTCTTATATCAGCAGGAAGTGACGCAAGTGCATCGTTACATACTGCAACTCCATCTGATGCCAAAGAAATTTCCCACTTATTTATTGTGTCAACATAGTCAAAAAATCCACCGGAATATGCAAACGCCGTAGAAGTAACCAAGCCATCAATCAAACCGGTTGCAAGACTCGTATATACTTCAGCAAAAGCAATAGGTACAGGAGTTCCACCCATAGCCGTAACAAGTCTTGCAAGGTCAGCGTTAAATACTCTGACCATACGTCCTTCTAACGAATTATGGTAAGGTACGTCATAACCAATTGAGAAGAAACGTTGCGGAGATGCAGGTATCATATGAATTAAACTTGCATTCCATCTGTCATTAAGAATTTGCTCATAAAATCCAGTGCCACTAAGTTCAAAATCTCCCCAAAGTCCTTTTATTATGTCCCAAGCTTCCATTACGTCACCCGGTAACATTAGAGGAATACTGTCTGCTGAGAAAATCGGCTCTACCGAAACAAGATAACCCGAGAAAAAATGGGCAAGTTCCGTTGCGCCTACTTCAATAGCTCGAAGTAAATCTTCTCCTTCATATGGATGCTGACCTGACCACATAATGCTAATTGAAAGACGTCCGTCAGTTGCCTCATAAATCTCGTTAAATAAGCGAGGTAATACTACAGAAACAGCACCGTCTGTCGGTCCATATCCTGAGAAAAATGTCCATCGGATTACTTCCCCGGCACCATTGTCAGCACCACCGGTTCCGCCATTGCCACCATTTCCTCCACAGCCTGTCAGACCTATAGAAAAGATCATAACCGTAACTACCATTAAAATAAGAATTCTTTTTTGTTTTTTCATTACTAAAATCTCCTTTCAAATTCAATCTTTGAAAATACTCTACGTTACATTTTGCGTTACATTAACTTTGTAATGACTGCAATTTCAATGCCAAAGAAAAAACTTTGTGAAATCACAAAGTTTTTGACGAAAATATGCAAAAACGGATTTTAATCCAATTTTGCATATGCAGAATTGGATATTTCCGTAAAGATATATCGTTTACTATACTGTAAAAAAGTGCTTCGCTTTGGCAAGCTTCCGAGAGATTGTCGATTGGCTGACTTTTAGTACTTTGCTGACTTTTTCTTCAGTCCCATACTTCTGAACATAATGTTGTAGTATTTTCGCTTCATATTGATTCATCATTTCCTTGAGTCCAATATTTTCTTTTTCCGTTTCGTGAAAGTCGAGTGCTAAACCTATATCGTGTGGCACACCTTCAATAATTGCAACCACTTGATTTTTCGTGATTATGTCGCTTTCCGACAAAACCATAAGCCTTTCAATCGTATTTTGCAACTCACGCACATTACCTTTGTACGGTAATTTACAAAGATACGAAACTGCTTCAACATCAAAACTCTTTGTCGAATTGTGCTTTTGATTGAATTTCTGTGTGAAATGCCCAATTAAGATTGGGATATCGTCTTTTCGTTCTCTAAGCGGCGGAATTGAAACCGGTATTACATTTAGCCTATAATAAAGGTCTTCACGAAACAAATTTTGAGCTACCATTTCCTGCAAGTTTTTATTTGATGCTGCGATGATACGAATATTTGAACTAATTGGGCGTGTACCGCCAATTCGATAAAATTCCCCGTCTTGCAGGAATCTTAACAATTTCGCTTGCAAAGAAAGTGATAGTTCACTTATCTCGTCAAAAAGAATAGTTCCTTCATTGCCATAATCCAAAAATCCTTTTTTCCCTTTCGGATCTGCCCCTGTGAACGCACCCGGCACATAACCAAATAGTTCTGATTCAAGCAAATTCTCCGGAATCGCAGCGCAGTTAATTTTAATAAAAGGTTTCATTCGCCGCGGGCTTTTTTCGAAAATATATTCTGCAATCCTTTCCTTCCCCACTCCCGACTCACCTTGAAGAAGAATTGATGAATCGAACTGCGCTATTTTGTCACAAAGTAAAATTAACCTGCGCATGAGGCGGCATTGGTGTATTACCATAGTTTGTGGGTCACGTTGGTTTTGCAATTCGCTAAGTTGCAACGAAAGTTTTCTGTTATCCTCGCGAATTTTCTCCATTGTTTGATTAATTTCTGTAGTATCAAGAAGATTTGAAACTACATATTTCACTTCTCCATCTTGCCCAAAATGTGGATTGGTATATACTAAGTAGCTGCGCCCGTTCGAAAGTCGTTGCTCTAATTTTATCGAACCCTTAGTTTCCAACGCTTTTACGGTTGCTGACGGAGATTCATCTTCAATTTGAACTTCATGCATGTTGCGCCCTACATTGTACTCCGGTTCTTGATTGGTGATATTTATTTGACTTTGATTTACCATTATAACTTTACCGGTCTCATCAGTAATCAAAAACCCCACATCCGAAATCTGTATTGCAGCTTCTAACATTTCAAGATAATCCCGTTCTGTATCAAAGCACGAATACAGGATTGTCTTGGTGTCTGATTTATATGGTGACATTAAACTCACTTCCTTCTCCATCCCAAACAATCGACTTGTACTTTTCAGGGTCAGTATCGCCCTCCGAACTAAAGAATAACACTTTGGAATTTTTGTCCAATTCCAATGCGGTTTTAAATTCGTGTAAGTTTTCCCTTGTCATTAGAGCCGCTAATAAGCCAAATCCAACAGCGCCGGATTCACCGGACACAACTTTTTTATCATCTCCGATTGGTGCAGCGAGCATTCTCATTCCTTTTGCTGAAATCCAATCAGGGCAAGATGCAAAAAATGTTGCGTGATTTTTTAATATTTCCCAAGAAATAGTGTTTGGTTCGCCACATGCAAGCCCTGCCATAATTGTCCTCATCTCACCCGTTACAATTTCTCTTTTGCCCGATAACGCACTTTTGTAGATGCAATCCGCCGCATGAGGTTCTACCACTGTAATAATAGGGCAATTATCAGGAAACATGTTTTGGAAGCAGCCAACAACTGCCCCCGGCAGAGAGCCTACTCCTGCTTGAACAAATATATGCGTAGGTCTTTCTATACCCAATTCTTTAAGCTGATTGATAGCTTCCAAACCCATTGTGCCATAACCTTGCATAATCCAACCGGGTATTTCTTCATAACCATCCCACGCAGTATCTTGCACAACAACGCTATTTGATTTTTCCGCAGCTTCCGATGACGCTAATCGAACACAAGCATCGTAATTCATTCCCTCTATTATCTCACAAACAGCACCTTCTTCACGAATACGATCACGCCTTATAAGAGAAGAACCGTCAGGCATATAAACAACCGCTTTTTGCTTGAGTTCCTTTGCCGCCCATGCGACACCTCTGCCGTGATTACCGTCTGTAGCTGTGTAAAAAACAGTGTCGCCTATTTTATTTTTAACTGCATCCGATGTTAACTTGCTGTAAGGCAGTTCAGAGATATCTATTTCTAACTTTTGTGCTATAAATTTTGCCATAGCATAAGAGCCGCCTAAAACCTTAAAGGCATTTAATCCAAATCTGAAAGATTCATCTTTGACATAAAGACCGGACACACCAAGTTCTTTTGATAACGCTTCAAGTGAAACAAGAGGCGTTTCCTCATACTGTGGAAAACTCTTGTGAAAAGCTATTACTTTTTCCATTTCGCGGAGTGACATTAAGTCTAACTCGTCACACTTTGCCTTTTGCATATTGTTTGCAATCCACTTCACTTCACTCATTTTGTATTTCTCCTTTTATGATACCTGTTCACCAAAATTTGTTCTTATAGTTCATGCAAGATATTAGCCAAAAGTCAAAAATCAAAAGTCCGAACTTTTAAGTCCTTCTTTCGCATCCTTAGTCCTAATATATGCGAAAGAACAAACTAAAGCAAGAACTAAAAAAATCCACCGTGGTGTGGTGGATTGATTTAAATAACACAAAGCTTATTTTCTAGCGGTTTGAATTTCCCCATATGTGAAAATAGCTAGCCCTATCCAGATTATAATACACGCAATAATCTGACCTAAATAAAATGGTTCCCGGAAAACAAAGAAACCTACTACAATGCCCAGTGACGGTCCCAAATATTGTATTACCCCTACTGAAACAAGATTCAATCTATTTGTCGCCATCGCATAAAGCGCAAGTGGCACAGCTGTAATTACTCCCGAACCAATCAACATCACAATTTGATGCGGCTGAGCTACATGCAGCGCGCCTTGTCCGGTTGTTTCCATGTAAATAAGATACACTATCGCAATTATAGCAAAAACTAAAGTTTCATAAAACAGCGCAATAATTGCTTTCATTTTCAAATACTTTTTTAACACTGCATATATGGCGAAAGACATCGCAATTGTAAGCGTAATTGCCGGCAAGCTCCCAAAATATACTATCATAGAAAGAACACCCACAAGAGCAAGTATAATTGCCGTTAGTTTATACTTTGTCAGACGCTCTTTAAAAAACAGAAGTCCTGCAACGCTCACAAGAAGCGGCGTTATATAATATCCCATGTTGGCTCCAATAGTCTGCCCCGAATTAACGCCATAAATATATGTGCTCCAATTTATTGTTATAAGAAATCCTGCAAGAAATAATATCCCAACTTTTTTCTTATCTTCAAGAGGTTTTTTCATCTCCTCTTTTCCATACACGATGAGAGAGGCGATTCCACATATTATCGCAGCAAAAATAATTCTGTATGCAATAATCACAAAAGAGTCAATCGGAACAAGCGCACGCCAATACATTGGCGCAAATCCCCATACAACCATGGATACTACGGCACAAATCATCCCTATCCTGTATTCTTTTCGCTCGTTAGATATATTATCCAATGACCCTCCTTGTTCAATCAAAACAAAATTCGACATAAGTTTTGATTGAATTAATCGTCAAATATTTTTGATTTAATCTCAACTTTCATATCACCAAAGATACGATCGACCATGTCAACAAAAACTTCTGAAACGTCACTTGCGTACAAAACATTTTCATGTGATGAGCTTTCTGCCAGCATATCTTTGTCGGTTAAAATTTTCTGAACCTCTGAAATCAACACTTGTGACGGGTCAATAATACTAATACCGGGGTAAATTCTTTCAATATTTTTACGTATAAATGGATAATGTGTGCAACCAAGAACTAAAACATCTATCGCGTTTTCCAAAATAAAATCATCCATATAGTGATTTATGACACGGTCAATAATATCGTCGCTTCGGATTCCTTCTTCTATCAAAGGAACAAACGCAGGGCACGCTACAGATGATACATTAAACGCGGCATTTTTTTCGTTTATATGCTTATTGTATGCACCGCTGGAAATAGTAGCTTTTGTCCCTATGATTCCAATTTTTTTATCTTCTGAATACGTATTGACTACTTTTTCTGCCGCAGGTTTTATAATGCCCAAAATCGGAATGTCGGGAAATTTTTCTTTTATATGAGAAAGCGCTGTCGCACTTATTGTATTACACGCGATTACTAAAAGTTTGACATCATTTTCAACTAAAAACTCTGCAATTTGCGCAGAAAATTTTCGGATTGTTGAAACAGCTTTTGAACCGTATGGCGTGCGAGCAGTATCCCCAAAATAAATGAATTTTTCTTCAGGTAATTCTTTCATTAAATATGGAATACACGTAAGTCCACCAAGTCCGGAATCGAAAAATCCTATCGGTCTATTATCCATGTAGTTAATTTCTCCTTCAAGTCGTTATTTTGATATCACCCGCCTGTTATAACAACTGCCGGCAGTTATTTTATACTCGAGTAAATTTCACATAGCTATTCATATTATAATATAATATGTTAGAATTATATGCAAATATTATTTCGTATCACAGCTTTTGAGCTTCGTATCACGGCTTTTGAGCTCTATGTCACAACTTTCTATCTTATGTAACTAAATTTTTTACCTTATGCAATTAAATTTTTTTCCGTATGTAATTAAATTTTTCTTTGACGATTTAAAGATTTTGTTATAAAATTGTCTTGTAGTATTTTCGGGGAAAACAATTTGTTTACAAAAATAACATAAAGGAGGATTGCAACATACTACTAACTTACCGAAAGTCTGCGCTGGCAATTTTTTTATTTATTTTTCGATTGAAACAAGGAGGTTACTATGTTTCAAAAATTTGTAATGGCTTCAGTAAGGCTCGTACAACGTTGGTTGCCTGACCCTTTCTTGTTTGCTGTAATGCTTACATTCATTACATTTATCTTAGGTATTATTTTAACTGCCCAGACACCGCTTCAAATGATCGGTCACTGGGGAAGCGGTTTCTGGGGTCTACTTACTTTCTCAATGCAGATGGTTCTTATCCTTGTAACCGGACACACGTTGGCTCAAGCTCCGGTATTTAAACGCTTACTAAAAACACTCGCAAGCATTCCAAAGAACGCAGGCGCTGCGATTATGCTTGTTTCTGTTGTTGGTGGTGTTGCAAGCTATATTAACTGGGGATTTGGCCTTGTACTTGGTGCGCTTTTCGCTAAAGAAATCGCAAAAAGAAGCGAGCTTAAGTGTGACTACAGACTACTTATAGCATCTGCATATGCTGCGTTCATGCTGTGGCATGGTGGACTTTCCAGTTCGGCAGGTCTTATGATGGCTTCTCCCGGTACAAACTTTGAAGTACTCACAAGAGGCGTATTAGACGGCCCTATTCCTACTTCGGAAACTCTTTTTGCACCGTTTAACTTAATAATGTTATTGTTCTTCTTAATTACAATTCCAATAATAAACAGAGCAATGATTCCGAAAAAAGAAAGTGATGTTGTTTTAATTGATCCTTCAAAACTTGAAGAAGCAGCTGAAGAAGTAGTAAAATTAAGATCTGAAATGACTCCGGCAGAAAAACTTGAAAACAGCCGTATTGTTGCTTACCTTGTAGGCGCAATGGGACTTGTGGTTATCGTGACTCATTTCATCAATGCAGGATTCAGCTTAGAGCTTAACATCGTTAACTTCATCTTCTTGATGGCGGCGATAATTTTGCACGGCACACCTACAAGATTCTTAAAAGCTGTAGGCACAGCAATTAAAGGTGCAGGCGGAATCGTCATCCAGTTCCCGTTTTATGCCGGTATTTCGGGCATGATTGTTGGTGTTGGAGTTGCGGGAATCAGTCTTGCGAACATAATGTCAGATGGTTTTGTTAGTGTTTCTACTGAAACTACATTCCCAATGTTCACGTTCCTTTCAGCCGGACTACTTAATATGTTCGTTCCATCAGGTGGCGGACAATGGGTAATTCAAGCTCCTATTATGATGCCGGCAGCTTACGAGCTTGGAGCAAGCTTGCCAAAAGTAATTATGGCATATGCTTGGGGTGATGTTTGGACTAACATGTTACAACCATTCTGGGCACTTCCGGCTCTTGCAATTGCAGGGCTTAATGCGAAAGATGTTATGGGCTTCTTATTAGTTCATCTAATTTTCGTTGGAGTGGCTTGTAGCGTTCTGCTTTTAGTACTTCCGGGCTGATAATTGTACGCTATAACCAAATAACCGAAATGATTTTTTAGGGCTGTGTAAACAGCCCTATCTGTTTTTTTGCTGATTTGTGGTATACTACTTAGACATGCGAAAATAAAGTAATAGGAAGGAAAATATAATCTGATTTAAATAATTCGATTATACGAAATCAAAATGAACGATAAAGCGACAAAAACACGTGACCAAATCGAAGCGAAATATAAATGGGATATTGAGGCGATGTATCCTGATGAAAAAACATGGGAAGCTGATTTTGAAAAAGTATCTCAACTAGCTAAAAATTTTGAATGCTTTTTCGGTAAGCTCGGCGAAAGCGCAAGTTCTTTGCTTTCGGCGTTTCGTGAGCGCGATGAATTGTGGCGTTTAGCAGAAAATGTATATGTGTACGCGAGGATGAGGCGTGACGAAGATAACAGAGTAACAAAATATCAGGCAATGTCAGACAGATGTC
>JGI20163J15578_10000515_pt1 | contig 16079 bp, 15 predicted proteins | sample TergutCu122P1_FD_15578 | JGI IMG/M metagenome (IMG submission 15578)
CAATAAGGTAGAAGAACTAAGGGTGTACTTGCCTTAGGGGAGTATGTCAGCGGGGTTTTCCGCAAATCTCGCCCAAGTACGCCTCGTCGTACTTGAATCTACAATGTATTGGTGTTGAATTAGGAAAGGACAGAGGTATGAAATTAAGAAGTAAGTTTAATATTATCTTAGCAGTAGTGATTGTTATCTTAATTGTATCTACTTTTTTTGAAACGTATCCAGTTGCAGGATATGCAGTTAGCACAGAGCAGCTAATTTATTTTCTAATTGTTGTAATAGCAGCGGGGGTTTTGAGTTATTGGGTTCGAAAAAATATAACGATACCTTTAGAAAAACTCCAAGAAGCTACCAACAAAATTGCCGAGGGAAATCTTAATTTTGAGATTGTGAACTATAGCAACGATGAAATTGGAAAGCTTTGCAACGACTTTGATGAAATGCGTAAAAGGATTAAGGAAAACATCGATGCAAGGATAATTGCTGACAGAAACAACAGAGAATTAATCACCAATATTTCTCATGACCTAAAAACTCCTATGACCACAATTAGAGGTTATGTAGAGGGAATTGTAGACGGAGTAGCAGATTCTCCTGAAAAGATGGACAGATACATAAAAACAATATACAATAAGGTTAATGAAATGGATGCATTAATTAATGAATTAACTATGTATTCAAGAATCGACTTAAACTACATACCGTATAACTTTACAATTATTTCAGCAAGACATTATTTTGATGACTGTGGGGAAGAGCTCTTTTTCGAACTTGAAGGAGAGGGGATCGCCTTCATTTATTACAATGAAATTGAAGATGATGTCTTTGTGCTTGTGGACAACGAGCAGCTAAGAAGGGTTATTAACAATATTATCTCAAACGCCATTAAGCATATGGACAAAGAGAGTCCTTTGGTTATATTAAGGGTGAAAGACGCAGGAGAGTATGTTCAAGTTGAAATAGCAGATAATGGTATAGGAATTGCAGAAAAGGATCTGCCTCACATATTCGAGCGTCTCTACAGGGCAGATGCCTCCAGGAACTCATATCGTGGAGGAAGTGGAATAGGCTTATCAATAGCAAACAGAATTGTTAATGAGCATGGCGGAAAAATATGGGCAACAAGTGAAGCTGGAAAGGGAACATCGTTATTCTTTACGATTCAAAAATACAGAGAGGTGTAAGAGCATGAGCAAATTAATACTTATAGTGGAAGACGAAAATGCAATTGCCGAGCTTGAGAAAGATTATCTAGAATTAAGTGGGTTCGATGTGGAGATTGCATGTGACGGAGAAGAGTGTCTCGAAAAAATGGAGAAGATAACTCCGGATTTAATTATTTTGGATCTAATGTTGCCAGGTGTAGACGGATTTGAGGTTTGTAAAAGAGTTAGAAAGAAAACCAGTATTCCCATTATTATGGTTACAGCTAAAAAAGATGATATTGATAAAATCAGAGGCTTAGGCTTAGGTGCAGATGACTATATGACTAAACCTTTTAGCCCTAGTGAGTTAGTTGCTCGAGTTAAGGCTCATTTGGCAAGATATGAACGTTTGACAAATATCAATGTTAAAGAAAAAAATAAAATAATTGAAATTCGTGGGCTGAAGATAGACCTTACAGCAAGGCGACTTTGGGTAAATGGGGAAGAAAAAGCCTTTACAACAAAGGAGTTTGATATTTTGTCATTTTTGGCCAGCAATCCTAACCAAGTTTTTACGAAAGAACAATTATTTAAGGAAGTGTGGGCATTAGATTCTATCGGAGATATTGCAACAGTAACTGTACACATAAAGAAAATCCGAGAGAAAATAGAATACGAAACTTCACATCCACAGTACATAGAAACAATTTGGGGAGTTGGATATCGATTTAGGGTGTAATTATGCTAAGAAAAAAGAGTGTTTATAAAGGTCATTTCAGCACTGTAAAAGTAGTTTCCCTTGGATTTTTGGGAGTAATATTCATAGGTAGCCTGCTTTTATGGCTACCTATTAGCAATCAGGAGCCTATTACTTATGTTGACGCTCTTTTCACAGCAGCAAGTGCTATTTGTGTAACCGGCCTTGTGACAGTAGTTCCTGCTACTCAATTCAGCGGATTTGGAAAAGTTATCTTGCTTATTTTAATTCAAATAGGTGGCCTTGGAGTAGTAGCTTGTACAACCATTTTGCTTACATTGATAAGTAGGAAGATATCTATGAAGGAGCGAATTGTAATAAAGCAAGCTTATAATCTGGAAAATCTTTCAGGTATGGTTAGTTTTATTACTAGGGTTATCAAAATAACCTTTGCTATACAAGCATTGGGGGTGTTGTTTTTGTTACCTCAGTTTATTCCTGTTTTTGGAGTAGGGCGAGGTATCTGGATGAGTATTTACCATAGTATTTCAGCATTTTGTAATGCCGATTTAAATATATTAGGAGAAGCAAATTTCTTGCCTTTTGCCACATCACCATTAATGAATATTACGGTAATGTCTTTGGTAATAATGGGGGGGTTAGGCTTTACTGTTTGGATAGATATTATTGACAATTATAAAGAGATTGCCAAAGGGAAGATAACCAGAAATCATCTGCTTAATCGCCTTAGCCTGCAAAGCAAAATAGTGTTGACCATGTCAGGGACTCTAATTATATTTGGCGCCATTATGTTTTTGGCTTTGGAATTTAACAATGTAGGTACAATTGGGGATAAAAGTATCCTTGAAAGAATTATGGTATCAACATTCCAGTCAGTTACCTCAAGGTCAGGGGGATTTTCTACCATTCCTCAAGAAAACTTAACTGATGCTTCAAAAATGTTTAGCTCAGTATTAATGTTTATTGGTGGTTCTCCAGGAAGTACTGCAGGAGGGGTAAAAACAACCACGGTGGCTTTGGTAATTTTAACCAGCCTTTCTGTTTTAAGAGGAAAACATTCCGTAGAATGCTACGGTCGCAGAATTGCTCCTATGATTGTAAAAACAGGTATAACGATTTTCTCTCTTTACTTTATGACATTATTTATTGGAGCAATGACAATAACTTTATTGGAGCCTCACTTGGACTTTTTAGACGTATGGTTTGAAACAACTTCAGCCATTGGAACAGTGGGGTTGTCAACAGGAATTACCGCAAACTTAAGTAGAGCAAGTCATGGAGTATTGATGGTATTGATGTATCTTGGCAGAATAGGCCCTGTAACAGCCGCTATGATTTTCATAGGAAGAGCTCATAGAAGCGAACAGGCTAGGGAATTGCCAGAAAAGTATATTATGATAGGATAGGTGATAAACATGAACAAACAATATGCAGTTTTTGGAGTGGGAAGTTTTGGAAAAAGCATTGCCTTGACTTTGGAAAGTTTTGGTTGTGACGTTTTGGTTGTAGACAAAAATCAAGAGAAAATTCAGGAAATAGCAGATAGTGTTTCTTATGCTGTATGTGCAGACATAACTCAACATGACGTTATATACAACTTGGGAGCTAGAAACATTGATGTGGCTGTTGTTGCAATTTCTGATAATTTGGAAGCTAGCATTTTAGCAACTATATTATCAAAAGAAATGGGCATACCTAATGTGATTTCTAAGGCTGTTGACGAGTTACAGGCAACAGTTTTAAGAAAAGTTGGAGCAGACTCAGTTATTTTCCCCGAGCGAGAAATGGGTAATTGGTTAGCAAAAACATTAATATCAAAAAAATATGCAGATTGGGTTGAAGTAACTGATGAGTATAGCATGATTCAATTAGATGTACCTAATTCATGGGTAGGTAAATCCATAAAAGATATTGGAGTTATGGACAGACATAACGTAAGAATCGTTGGTATAATAGCAAACGAAGAAATGGAAATGGATGTTAACTCTAACATGCCTCTAAACCATGGTTCAACTTTAGTAGTTATTGGAAGTAATTCATCTCTTAGAAATCTTAAAATGCTATAGGCAACATAAATTGCCTTTTATGGGGATGAGCACTACCTACTGCCTTAAGAGATTCGGATGGTAGTCACCCTTTGTTGACATCTGAATCCTTAGAAATGGAGAAGCTATGATTACCAGTAAAAGCAACCCAAAGGTAAAAGAGATAGTAAAATTACGCAAGAGCTCTAGATTTAGAGACAAAACCAAACGCTATATTGTTGAGGGTGGGAGATTAGTTTTTGAAGCACCAATGGACCAGCTGGAGGATGTATTTGTAACAAAGGCTTTTTTAGAAAAGTATCATAAGACCACTAACTCCCAGCAACATATTACTGACTCTAGCCAGTATATCACTAGCTCTTATCAACTAGTTTCAGATGAAGTGTTTTCGTATATGTCAGATACGAAGTCGCCTCAAGGCATCCTTGCAGTAGTTAGCCAAAAAGAGTATGGCTTAGAGAGTATTATCAAGGTTCAAAATCCATTGATTTTACTGTTGGAATCTATTCAAGATCCAGGAAATCTAGGGACAATATTTAGAACAGCAGAGGCAGCAGGGGTAACAGGGATAGTTATGAATAGTAGGTGTGCTGATATTCATAATCCAAAAACCATTAGAGGGACAATGGGGAGTATTTACCGAATTCCTTTTGTTATTGTTGATGACTTTAATGAGATTGTAGGAGCTATTAAAGAATCAAATATTAAGCTGTATGCCTCAAGCCTCGAAAAAAGCAGCTCATATGATAAAAATAATTATAGAGGCGCCACAGCTTTTGTAGTTGGAAATGAAGGAAGTGGATTAGAGGATAAAACCATAAAGCTTGCCGATGAACTTATTAATATTCCTATGCTAGGACAGGTGGAGTCTTTAAATGTTGCAGTGGCAACTACGGTTTTGCTTTTTGAAGTAGCTAGGCAGAGGAGGACTTGATGGAAAGCAAGGCTCCACTTGTAGGAGATGTAAAGCCACATTGGGAAGCTATGACAGCGAAATCTTTAGAGGAGATTGATAAATGGAAAAGGAAGTTATTCTTTGCGCAGCCAATAGCTATCAGCAAAAATACTACTTGAATCCTGATTTCGAAGGATTGCCAAAAAGCGTAAAAGAAGAATTGCAGATAATGTGTGTAATGTTTACCGAGGATGTAGGTGGCGTTATTATGGCTGTCTTTGATGAGGATGGGAGTTTAACTCTTCGTACTAGTCAAGAGGAAGATGATTTTACCTATGATGAAATAGGAAGTGTATTAAAGATCAAGGAAATACAGCGAGTTAAAAGAGAATTATTTGAATCACTAGAAAAATATTTTATAGTTATGGATGAAATAGCTAATAAGTAAAGTGGACGCTCACAGGAGGAAATAAAAATGCTATTAACTATGGATGTGGGAAACACAAATATTAAAATTGGAGTATTTGAGGATGAGGAGTTATTAGGAATATTTCGCTTAACCACCAAACGGCAGCGAACCTCCGATGAGTTTGGTATTGATTTGTGTGAGATATTAAGACATCGAGGCATTTCTAAAACAGATATAGAAGCAGTAATAATTGCCTCTGTAGTGCCAGATATTATGCACTCTCTAGGAAATGCAGTATTTAAGTACTTTGAAGTAAGGCCAATTATTGTATCAGCAGGTATTAAAACCGGCATTTCAATTGTGACAGAAAACCCAAAAGAAGTAGGCCCTGACAGGATTATTGACGCAGTAGCTGGATACGAGCTTTATGGAGGGCCAATTATTGTAATAGATTTTGGGACGGCAACTACTTACGATTTAGTTGGTCCAAAAGGAACCTTTGAGGCTGCAGTTACAGCTCCAGGTATTGCCACATCTTTAAAATCTTTGTGGGGGGAAGCTGCTATGTTGCCATCTGTAGAGATTAAAAGACCCAGCTCAATATTGGCAAAAGAAACTATTTCTAGCATGCAAGCAGGATTAATATATGGTACTATTGGTCAGACCGAATACATAGTTAAATGCCTAAAAGAAGAGTCCGGATATAAGGATGCTAAGGTTGTCGCAACAGGAGGATTGGGGCGGATTATTGCTGAAGCTACCAGCAGTATTGATATTTATAACCCTCAATTAAGCTTAGAGGGCCTTAGATTAGTTTACAATAAGAACAGGAGGTAGCAAATATAGGGTGGCTGGCAGAGATTTGTGCTTACAGCATCGCAGAGCTGACGCAAATCTCGCCCAAGTACGCCTTGGTGTACTTGAAAATTATATGCGGTTTCGGAATGCAGAACTACTAGAAGAAGATATCGAATCATCAAAAAGGAGATGTGTAAAAAAGATACTTATGAAAACACTAAAAATAGGAAATGTTGAATTAGAAAACACGTATATAATGGCGCCTATGGCAGGAGTAACCGACCTGCCTTTTCGTTTGTTGTGTAAGGAACAAGGTGCAGGGCTTGTTATGACAGAAATGATTAGTGCAAAAGCCATAATGCATAATAACCGTAATACCAATGCTCTTATGGAGATACATCCAGATGAAGGTCATGTTGCTATACAATTATTTGGTTCTGACCCAAAGATTATCAGCGAAATGGCGAAACGAATAGAGGAGTTGCCTTTTTCAATTCTAAATATAAATATGGGCTGCCCAATGCCTAAAATTGTTAATAATGGAGAGGGGGCTGCCCTAATGAAAAGCCCTAAACTAGTTCATGAGATAGTTTATGAGACTGCCAGGGCAATAAATAAACCTGTTACCGTTAAAATACGAAAAGGATTTAATGACGAGTCCATAAACGCAGTGGAAATAGCAAAGATAGCAGAGAATGCAGGAGCCACAATGGTGGCTGTACATGGACGAACAAGAGAACAGTATTACAATGGACGAGCTGATTGGGGTATTATTAGAGAAGTAAAGGAAGCTCTAAGTATACCAGTAATTGGAAATGGGGATGTAACCTCTGTAAGCCAAGCTGCTGCCATGAAAGCAGAAACTGGAGTGGACGGAGTTATGGTGGCAAGAGGAGGGCAAGGAAATCCATGGATTTTCTCAGAATTAGTTACTTATGAGAAGACTGGAGAAATAAAACCAAAGCCCACAAAAGAAGAAATGATAAATATGATTCTTAGGCATGCAAAGCTAATGATAAAATACAAAGGTGATTATACAGGCCTTCGAGAAATGAGAAAACATGTGGCTTGGTATACCAAAGGGTTACATGGGTCAGCAAAACTTAGAGATAAAATCAATAAAATAGAAACATATGAGGAGCTAGAAAAAACCTTAATATACCTTTAGTACCCTCAATTCAACCTGGGGCAATAATTCATCGATGAGTTCTTTTGATGGTGGCTTAGTCCCAATGGTAGTTACCGCTCCTGCTGAAGTAGCAAGGGATAATCTAGAGATTTCATTCCAAGGAAGATTAATACTTGTGCCATAGGCAAAAGCCCCCATCATACTATCCCCTGCTCCTGCAGGGGAATGGGCCAAAACATTTAAACCATCTGCATAGGTGCAAGTATTCCTGTCATAAAACATTGCTCCCTCTTTACCAAGGGAAAGTGCTATTTTAGGGATACCCATGTCTCCTAGCCTTTGGCACAGTTCCTTTAACCCTTCTAAATCAAGTTGTTCCTTTACATTAAAATACTCAAGTAATTCATGTTGATTGGGTTTTATAAAATCAGGCTTTTCCATTATGGCGGCTTTAAAAGCATCCCCATCGGCGTCAAGAAAAGCAAGCCCTTGATGATTGTGAATAATCCGAATTAGCTTTGCGTAAAACTCAGAGTCCACTCCTTGGCATAAACTTCCTGACAACACAAAAATTGTATTTGGCACTGCCCTTTTTGCAATGCTCTCTAATAACTTAGTAATTTCTGATTCAGTCACAGTGATGCCTGGCTCATTTAGTTCCGTTAACCTGCCATCTGAATCTATGATTTTAAGATTAGTTCTTGTAGTACCTTGGGATTTTACAAAGTCTGTTTCAATACCCATGCCTTGTAGAGTATTAACAATATCTTCATAGCTGTCACTGCCGATAAAGCCAGTGGCAACAGAAGTACCTCCAAGATTATTAATCATTTTGGAAACATTAATACCTTTCCCAGAAATATCGGTAATAACATTTTGCATACGGTTTAGCTCACCCACCTGTAAATTGGCAAGTTCTGCAGTTTTATCTATAGCTGGATTTAATGTTACTGTAATAATCATTTGTGTAACCTTTCTTAGGCTTTATTGTTCTTCGGTAAAAATTTTATATATTTCTTCTACATCTCCTTGCTTGGCCAGGCGAGTGGCTGCTTCTTGATCTTCTCCAAAATATGTGGCGATGCGGCCTAATATATCAATATGCTGATTGCCAAGGGCTGCAATACCAATAACCAAATTAACATTTTCCCCATCCCAATCAATACCTTCTGGATAGGCGCAAACAACTAAACCGGTATGAAGAATTTCGCTTTTATATTCATTGTCACCATGAGGAATAGCTATTGAACATCCTATGGCAACAGAAAGACTATCATTCCTTTTAATCATCCCCTCAATATAGCGGTGGGTGGCGTAACCTGCATTTACCAGCAACTTTCCGCTTCTGGTAATTGCCTCTATAACACCTTCACTAGGACAATTTACAATAATATTTCCTTTGTCTAACATAACTGGCGCTGTAGTTTTATCATATGATTCCATTTAACTTACCTCCTTTTTTAATTTCGTGTATTAAGAACCTATTGAAAATGGTTTTTAGTATAGCCAATATTTGCATTTTATCATTTTTCCAAATGGCATTTAAGAAAATAGGATTTTCTATTAAGGTGCTACTAATAATTCCCATTAATTCAGCACTTCTTTTTGAAAGCTTAAGGGGCACTAGCATTAACACGCAAGAGCGGGCTCCTTTAAAGTATGGATTTGTAAATTGCCCATCCTCTGGTATGAACAAAGCTAGTTTTGGCACATTAACTCCTGCAGTCTTACAATGGAGTAACACAATTTTTAGCTCAGGTATAACTTGAGTTGCCAACTTCTCCCTTAATATTAAACTCTCATAAATCATTTTTCCACTTTGCCTATTTTCCCCAAAGCGATAGCCAACTTGTTTTACCAATGTTTCAAAAGAGCAATTACTTTCGATTTTAATAGCGTCAAAATATTCGAGTAAATTTGACATTGTAAAGCTAAGATTGCTTATTTCCGCAAAATGGTTATTATCTTGGTGCAAAGCCCCCACAACCTTGGATTCTAAAGCCATTTCTAACCGACTAATAGCATCCCGTATTCTTAAAATATCCTCATCCTTGGGAAAAGGAGGGACAATAATTACGGGAGTGTTTACATTATCCAAGGGCACAGTGCTGATTATAAGATCGAATTCATTTTCTCCTTCTATCTCATCTCGTTCGCAAACCTTAATTTCGGCTTCCCCTTCAAAGTGTTTTCGGATATTTGTAGCTAAAATGTAAGAAGTACCAATGCCATATTGACAAAAAACTCCTATTTGGAGGTTATACACCATTATATTATGGCTACGAAGCCGGTGGATTGCTCCGCCAAAATGAATAGCAAGAAAACTTATTTCGCTTTCAGGCAACCAATCATCCTTGGCTATTAATTTAGCAGCTTTTCGACTTTTAACCATTACATCTGGATATCTCTCCATGATTTCATTTAAGAGAGGATCAAGAATCTCAATTCGATTTTCTATTCGTATAAGTGCCGACTTTAAATGGAAAACCAAGCCATTTAACAAAGAATCATCCATCTTTAGCATTGGGGCATATACAGGGTCATAAGCTTCAATAAGCCTGTAGCTTAAATTAAGCAACTTGGTATCCTTTTCAGTGCTCTCAGGGATATCTAAGGTATTGTTTCTACAAGCAGATAGCTCCACAGATAAAGCGGCTTTTTCTTTAGAAGTAAGAATTATGTCAAATGTTTCCTCTATTTCCTTAGAAATCTCAAGTGCTTTTACCAAAAAGTCCATGGATTCTTTAATAGGCCCTATTTCCCGTCCATTTACAAATCTTTGTAATAAAATAACTACATAACACTTAATCTCGGTAACAGATTCTGGAGTCATCCAGCTGCACATCCCTTCTAAACCTGCCAGAAAATCAGGAAGCTTAAGAATAATACTTTTATGTAGCGGAGCTAAGAGTAGGTCTTCCATAGTTTTAAGAATACTAACACAAGCTCGTCTAATGGCAAATTCTTCGCCAACAACTTTAATTACTTGGCCTGATTTTCTAGTTAAAACTACCTGGTAACTTTTCAGCCAATCCTCAATTATGTCCAAGTCGTTACTAATGGTAGATTCACTAACAGTTAATAAACTTGCGTAATAATAGAGTTTTTCTGGACTTTCAGATAGTAATAGATGTAAGGTTAGCCGCTCTTGTCTTTGCTTTCTGTTGGCAGGCTCCAAAGAAGATCCCGAAAGATAATCCTTTAGCTGATTTTTGCTTTCCTCACTGCCTGTTAAAGCAATTCCTCTTCCCAATACCGTATTAATGGCAAGGTTGTGTTTTTTCAAAACGGCATCAGTATATTCTAGCTCTCGAAAAACTGTACGCCGACTAACTCCCAGTAATGCTCCTATTTCTTTTACAGAAACAGGAACATTACCGTTGTTTAGAAGGATATGGAGTATCTGATGTAGTCTGGGAGTGATTTGTTGCATGTAAATCCTCCTCGAAGGTTTGTTCAAGTACGCCTTGGTGTACTTGGGCGAGATTTGGGTCAGCTTTGCTGATACTGTAAGTACAAATCTCTGTCATCTGCCAGCGGCCATATCACGTTATGTTCAAGTACACCTTGGTGTACTTGGGCGAGAATTGGGTCAGCCCCGCTGATACTGTAAGTACAAATCTCTGTCATCTGCCAGCGGCCATATCACGTAGTGATATATTACTTCCTTGCTTCTACTAGTTCTGCTACTAGTGTATCATATTCAGGAGCTCCCATAAAGTTAGTAATTAACACTAATTTGGCAGTGGCGTGATTACTTCGTGCTCTTTCTTCTAGTTCTCTATGGGTAACAATAATATCTGTGTCTGGAGGGATTTCACTAACAGAAGCATTTATAACAGTGATATCTTCAAAACCAGCGGTTTTAAGCTTGTTTCTTAACATGGTGGCTCCCATTGCACTAGAGCCCATTCCGGCGTCACAAGCGAAAACAATTTTCTTTTCATTGCCAGTTACTTTAATAGAAACTTCCTCATCACTAGCCTCGGCAGTGGCAGTGTCTAGACCTTTTGCACTTGCTTTCATTTCTTGCATTTTTTGCTGGCTTTCTTCTAGATCCATGTCATCATCATCTTTTGATGTTTTTAGTAGTACTGCCGATACAACAAAGGAAACAGCCAAAGAAACAGCAATAGCAATAACATTAACGGCAACAGCTCCTCTTGGAGTCATTAGAAGTTGAGCAAATATACTTCCTGGAGAGGCAGCAGCTACCAATCCACCATTAAACATTTGTAATATGAAAATTGCAACAATGCTTCCAGCTATTGGAGCTAAAATCATTTTAGGCTTCATTAATACAAACGGGAAATAGATTTCGTGAATACCTCCGAAGAAATGGATAATAGCAGCTCCGGCAGATGTAGTTTTGGCTGTTCCTTTCCCAAAGAACATATAAGCAAGTAAAAGGCCCATTCCCGGTCCTGGGTTAGACTCAATCATAAAGAAGATAGATCGGCCAACCTCAGCAGCTTGCTCTATTCCTAGTGGTGTAAAAATACCGTGATTAATAGCATTATTTAGAAACAGAACTTTTCCAGGCTCTACCAATATTGCTACAAGAGGTAACAAGCCGTGGTTTACAAAAAATTCCACCCCTACACTTAAGGCATTTGTGATTCCCACTGTGACAGGATTAATAACAACCATACCTAGAAGGGCTAAGACAAATCCGATTATCCCGGCTGAGAAATTGTTAACTAACATTTCAAAGCCCATGGGGATTTTGCCTTCTAATTGCTGGTCAAACTTCTTAATACAATATCCACCAAGAGGACCGGCAATCATGGCACCAATAAACATTGGTATATCAGCACCTACAATAACACCCATAGTTGCAATAACACCTACTATTGCACCTCTAAATTTCCAGACATTGTAACCACCCATGTAACCAATTAGAAGTGGTAGAAGATAAATAATCATTGGACCAACAAGAGCATAAAACCTCTCATTTGGCAACCATCCTGTAGGGATGAATAATGCGGTAATTAAACCCCAGGCAATAAAGGCACCGATGTTTGGCATTACCATTCCACTTAGAAAACGACCGTACTTTTGAATTCTTTCTTTCATTTGCTTCTCCTTTCAAACCATGAATACCATGAACATAACTAAAATTATTATTTTACTAGGACCATTATAATAGAGAAAGGCAATAGAAAACAAGAAAACTGCCTGTAACTTTGGCACTAAAGAGAGTGCCAAAAATGCAGGCAGTTAAAGATATAGAGGTAGCCACCCTATGGTGTGGGAATCTTTAGAGCAATTTTTTGCCACTTCTAGAAACAGGGCAGATATCTCCATTAGTCATGGTAACAGTATTTTGTCCTTTGTTAATTGCAGCAATATGATTTTTGTTGATTATATAAGACTTATGACATCGAATGAAAGGTTGTTGTAATTTTTCCTCCATTGCCTTTAACTCGCCATTAAAATCCAAGGTTCGAGTTTTAGTATGTAAGCGCAGTTTGTGCCTAGATGGAGTAGTTTCAATATAAACAATCTCATCAATGTCTAGAGGGATAATCTTGTCAGCAACAGTAATCTTAATGATTTTACCACTTTTACTGCTAGTGTTTCTTGCGTAAACCTCATTTATACATTCGGCTATTTTTCTTTTAATATTTTCTTGACTACCTTTAATGATAAAATCCAGAGGTTCCACCTTATATTGAAGGGTCAGTAAAGCAAGCTCCGAGTGGGTTGTTAAAAAAACAATGGAGGCGTTTTCACCTTGGTTTCTAATACGCCGTGCAAGCTCAATTCCATTGATTTCTGCACCTAAATCAATATCCAAAAAGAACAAAGAGGGATTTGAATTATTTTTGTAGTGATTAAGAATCTCTCTTGGATCAGCTGAAGCCAAAGCGATGATGGCGTCTAGATTTCGAAAGATGCAGTAATCGGAAATAAAAGAAGTCACAAAATTTCGTTGAGGGGTGTTATCTTCGCAAATATAAATATTAAGCATAATCAATCATCCTTTTTCTTTCATTCATCCTCAGCTGTAAGTATCTGAGTAAAGTAATTGTTCCTAATCTCAGTTTCAAGATATAAACCTTTAAATTTTTCAGTATATCTTCTTGCAGTATGAAGACCTATCCCTCGTCCTTGTTCCTTGGTTGAAAATCCCGATTCAAAGAATCTATTAATGGGGATATCTTGTCTTTTCCAGGAGTTCTTTATAATAAAAACTGTTGAGCTTGGATTCTTGAGAATAGCAAGATGAAGTTCCTTTTCATCCGTCTCCAAAGAGGCTTCAATGGCATTATCCAATAGAATACCTAGCATTTGACAAACTATGGCTGTGGATACACCAAGACTTTTTATAGGTTCCTTAGCTTCTATACTTACTTTAATATCTTGTGAAGAAGCCATGGAACATTTATAAACCAAGACGCTTTTTATTTCACTGAGAAGAAGGTTATGCAAGCTTCCCATTAGTTGGTCCCCCCTTAGTAAGTCTTTGTTCATTTCAAAAAGTTCATCATTGTAGTATTTTTTAAGGCCCGCCATATCATCATTATCAATGTATAACTTAAAAGAAGATAGGATATTTACATAATCATGCTTAATAGTGCGAAGGGCCTTGTAAGAATCTTCCAAATCCCTGACATACTCTTTAGAGGCCTCAATCAGCATTTTTTCTGTTTTTAGAGTGGTCTCCTTTGATATATACCTCAAAATAATTATAAACATCACTAGCCCAGAAATAAAAGATAATAGATATGCAATGTCCCTAAAATCTATAGCCCATGGGCCAAAATGAATTGAAACATTAGGAAGAGCAAAGTTCTTTAATGTAAAGACAAGGACAAGGCTAGCGCTAATTAGTAAAAATCCCATAGTATGATTGTTTAATATCTTCATACCATCATATTTATCAAGTAGTTTTTTAAGTAAAAAGGATAGGGATATTACAACTAAAACCGTTGCTATGTAAATATGGATAAGGAAGACGTAGTTATGTTGATACCCAACCAATGGAGAGATTAGTATATTAATTCCTTCTAGGCCAAACAATAAAGCCGTTAAATATATACATAGAGCCACTCCTTTTTTAAAGCCCTTAAATATTATGGCAAAAAAGGCGGAAGCTAAAATTCCTATTATAATAATGGATATAAAAGGGTTAAGGAAAAAGATTCTTGATACAACACCAAAAAGGGCAAGAAAAGGAACCAACATAAATTCTCTATGGTTGGGTATTTTTTGAATCATTATATTGTTAAAGCTCATTGCCATAAAGGTGCAAAAGCTAATAGCTCCTACAAGTGCTAAATAAGTCATAGTACCTCCAGTCAACAAAGTTGACAGATTCCAGCCTCATATGGATAAACGACATCTTTTTTGGATAATCGACAGGGCCAAATGTTGTTGAGGACGAAATTATGTCATTTAAGTCAAAAAGCAACACTAGCTTATTATAATCCTATAAGATGAAGTTGTCAAAAAAATAACGAGAAAGTTGAGAGGAGGATGGAATAATGGATAAAGTTAAAGTTGTAATTAATAATCAGGAAATTATATGCCCTAAAGATGCCACGATTTTAGAAGCGGCTAAAATGGCGGGATTTAATATTCCAACCCTTTGTTTCATGAAAAAAATCAACGAAATAGGGGACTGTCGGATTTGTGCTGTGAAGGTTAAGGGTGCCGAGGATTTAAGTCCTGCTTGCATTACCACTGTGGCGGAAGGAATGGAAGTTTACACAAATACAAAAGAGGTATGTGATGCTAGGCGGGTAAAATTAGAACTAATTTTGTCTAATCATAGAAAGGATTGCCTAAGTTGTGTCCGTAGCTTAAATTGCGAACTGCAAATCCTTGCAAAAGACCTTGGGGTAAAAAGCATAGGTTTTGCTGAAGATCAACCTAAACCACAAATAGAATGCACCACTCCTCATCTAGTACGAGACAATTCTAAATGTATACTTTGCCGTCGTTGCACAGCTGTATGTAAAGAAGTGCAGGGCCTTTCGGTTATTGATGCTTATGAAAGTGGCAAAGAAACATATATTGGATGCGCCCCGGATCACAGCTTAGACGAAATGGGCTGTGTAGGATGTGGCCAATGTATTAATGTCTGCCCTACAGGAGCATTAGTTGAAGTAAGTGACACAGCAAAGGTATATGAAGCTTTGGCTGATGAATCAAAATATGTGGTAGCTGTTACAGCACCAGCTGTACGAGTTGCCTTAGGAGAGAGTTTCAATTTGCCCTTAGGAACAAATGTAGAGGGGAAGATGGTTTCGGCATTGAGACGGTTGGGCTTTAAGAAAGTATTTGATGTACCTGTAGGTGCCGACTTTACTGTTATTGAGGAAAGTGAAGAAATAATAAGGCGCCTAGAAACAGGAGAGAACCTTCCTCTTATGACTTCATGTTGCTGTAGTTGGATTAATTATTGTGAGCAATATTATCCGGAATTTATACCAAATCTCTCTAGTTGTAAGCCACCTCAAATCATGCTTGGAGCTTTGCTTAAAGTCTATTACGCAAAGAAAATAGGAATTGATCCAAAAGACTTATATGTAGTATCTGTTATGCCCTGCACAGGAAAAAAGGAAGAGATAACTCGCCCTAATAATCAAGCTATACCTGGATTGCCAGATATAGATGTAGTAATTACAACAAGGGAGCTGGCAAAGATGATTAAATCTGCAGGACTTTCATTAGACAAGTTAGACAATCAAAGCTTTGATTTGGCTCTAGGCATCTCAACAGGTGCTGGATATATCTTTGGTACTTCTGGAGGAGTGGCAGAAGCGGCAATGCGTACTATTGTGGAAAAGGTAACAGGACAGATTCTAGATAAAACAGATTTTATGGAGTTAAGGGGCATGAAAGGAATCAAGGAAGCAGAGTATAACCTAAAAGGTAAGAAAGTAAAGATTGCAGTAGTGTCTGGCTTGAAGAATGTTGGATGGCTTTTGGAAA
>JGI20163J15578_10000517_pt1 | contig 16014 bp, 10 predicted proteins | sample TergutCu122P1_FD_15578 | JGI IMG/M metagenome (IMG submission 15578)
CCCGATGTGTTTGTAGAACAATACGGCTCGGATATTTTTAGAATGTATCTTTGCTTTGGTTTTTCGTATGCCGACGGCGGTCCCTGGGAGGACGATGGAATCAAATCAATCCTTCGTTTTGTTCTTCGATTGAGTAGAGTGGTGGAAGATTTTGTGACTTTCAAATCGAACAATATGGCAATAGCAAAAGAGAAATCAAAAAGACAGATGCCAGATTGTTGGTCAGAGGATGAACTTGTGTATGTGCGAAACTATACCGTGAAGCAGGTGGGGAATGATTTAGGTTCCTTTCGATTCAATTCCGCCATGGCAAGGATCATGGAATTTGTTAACGCTATTTCTTCCTACCAAAAAAGCGAAAATAGAAACTGGGCAGAGGAAGAGCAATTTATCAAAGATTTGGTGATTCTGCTTGCTCCCATGGCTCCCCATTTGACTGAGGAATTGTGGGAATACATGGGGTATGGCTATTCTATACATAATCAAAAATTCCCATCCTTTGATGAATCGAAACTCAAACGTGAAAGAGTTGACATCGCAGTTCAAATCAATGGGCGGTTGCGAGAAGTGGTATCGTTACCTTCTGATTTAGAGGAGGAAGCAGTAAAGGAAGCAATATTTTCATCGGATAAAATTCAATCGTACATCAATGGGCGTACAATTATCAAAACAATTGTCGTAAAAGACAGACTGGTTAATATTGTTTGCAAATAAATGATTTCCATATAGAAACTGGATTTGCTTGCAGTAGTACTGAACTGATGGCAGGTGGGATGGGAATGCTGTTTCTTCTGATTATCGTGTAAGTGGTTTTCTACTTTTTGATTCAAAAGGAAAATGTGATTTCCTAAGCTGATATGTGGTATAATACTTAGGGTGAGAAGAGTAACCGTGTTCGTTTTATTTTTCTCACCCTAAGCATAGAAGAGCCGCATGAGATCGGTCCTTCTACGCCTAGAGTGAGAAGAAAAAGTCGTATTCGGCCTATCCTTCTCGCGCTAAGAGTGACACTTGGTAACGGAGTTTATATCTTGAGAGGGAAACAATGGGAAGATTTGACTTAGTAAAAGATAAAGATAGATTGGTTGACTATGTAATCGCACAGAATTTACCAGACGAGGCAGTCATTAAAGCAGTGGGTGGTCGCAAGTTCAATAAGAACCTGTATGTGATTGCCATTGGTAAGGCCGCTTGGAACATGGCCAACGCCGCTTACCAGCAATTAGGGGATCAGATTGTTAAAGGGATTGTCATTACTAAATATGAGCATTCAAAAGGGGAAATCCCCAGAATGGAGATTTTTGAAGCAGGGCATCCTCTTTCAGATGCCAACACCATAGAGGCAACTGGGAAGGCAATAGAGTTAGCGGCTGGTTTATCGGATGAAGACGAATTGTTGTTTTTAGTCTCTGGTGGTGGCAGTGCTTTGTTTGAAAAACCTTTGCCTGGTCTGACTTTGGAGGACATCGTTGACGTAAGCAGTCAACTACTGGCAGCAGGAGCAGATATTGTGGAGATGAATGTGATTCGCAAGCGACTCTCCGCAGTGAAAGCAGGACGGTTTGCTCAGTTTGTAGCTCCTGCATCCACCTTTGCTGTTGTTCTTTCGGACGTATTGGGAGACCGCTTAGATTCTATTGCTTCAGGGCCTATGGCTCCAGATCATTCTACCTCTTGTGATGCCAAGAGAATCGTGGAGAAATATAACTTGAAGCTAACCTCTTTGATGGAAGAATTGTTAGAAAAAGAAACTCCTAAAGAAGTACTGAATGTTGAAACGGTAATTACTGGAAGTGTGGTGACCTTATGTCAATCTGCAGCCCAAATTGCCAGCGAGATGGGGTATCACCCTACCATCATCTGTAGCAACATGAATGGTGAGGCGCGAGAAGTAGGCGGGCTAGCAGGGGTGATGGCTTCAGATATTGTTTCGGGGAAAAGTGATTTTAAACCTCCTTGTGCTATTATCTTGGGAGGGGAAACTGTAGTCCACTTAAAAGGAACAGGAAGGGGAGGCCGCAACCAAGAACTTGCCCTGGCGGCGGCAGAAGGAATTGCTGGATTAGAGAATGTGCTAATCCTATCTCTTGGTTCAGATGGAACCGATGGACCAACCGATGCTGCAGGAGGTTGGGCAGATGGGAAAACCGCCATAACCTTAAAAGAAAAGGGAATTGATACTCATAAAATGCTGGAGAATAACGATGCTTACCATGTTTTAAAGGCGGTGAACCAATTGATTATTACTGGACCTACAGGAACCAACGTGAATGATGTAACCGTTATCTTTGTAAAAGAATAAGGGTAATTCCTATAGAATCACAAGCCAAGTTGTGATAAAATGATACACATGAATTCCATTAATGAAGTGTTGAGCCATACACTGAATAAACAGTTAAAGCAGATTATTATTAGCAAGCCACGAGATAAAGAAAAATACATCAAGATAAAGATACGGCCTACCCTGCAAAAAGAGAGGCTTGTTTTTCATGTGGAGAAGTTGACCAAGACTCAGGCATTTCATGAGAACTTGGGCAAAGAAGAATGCATGATAGCCATAGATGAATTCGCCAAGGAGTTTGGGCACATACAAGTCTATACCGACACCTTTAATTACAATATTTTAATCAGCAAAAAAGGTAAGGTCAGTATTGGCAAGAAGGTGTTGAATTGTCTGGAGACTAGAGGGGATATAGAAGGTACAGAAGGAACAGAAGGAACAAAAAGGGTGAATGGAGAGAAGGATTTGTCTCATAACCGAAAGAAAAAGTATATCCTCCAAGAAGGAATTGCCATTCCCTTTTTGGTGGATTTAGGGGTGATTACAAAAGAAGGAAAAGTGGTAAGTTCTAAGCAAGATAAATTTCGCCAAATCAATCGCTTCTTAGAATTTATCCAAGACATACTACCCAAGCTAGAGGTGGATAAAGAAATAAAAATCATTGACTTTGGCTGTGGAAAGTCAGCCTTAACTTTTGCGGTCTATCACTATCTTCATGTGATGCAAGGGTTTGACGTGAGCATCATTGGAATTGATTTGAAAGAAGAAGTGATCAACAAGTGCAAAAAACTTGCTAAAAAATATGGGTACAAAAAATTAGCCTTTCAACAGGGGGACATTGCTAACTTTCAGCTGGAAACAGAAGAGACAGTGGATATGGTGATTTCTCTTCACGCTTGTGACACGGCAACAGATGTGGCCTTGGCACGGGCCATCACTTGGGGTGCTAAGATGATATTGGCGGTGCCTTGTTGTCAAAGCGAATTGAACCAACAGATAGAGAATCACAGCCTACGACCACTGTTAAAGTACGGTTTGCTGAAAGAGCGTTTCGCTTCCTTAGCTACAGATAGTATTCGAGGAGGATATCTGGAGGCCATGGGTTACAAAACTCAGATGCTGGAATTTATAGAGATGGAGCACACTCCCAAAAATCTTCTGATTCGAGCCATTAAAGAAGGGGAGATGAATCTAGGTAAGGAAGTCGAAATACAAGAATTTGAAAGACTGCTTAATGTAAAGTCAACCATGGGAATGTGGTTGGACAAAATGCCTAAGAAGTTCACAAAGAAAAGAGGAAGTTACAAGAAATGATCAAATTATGGGTGAGAATACTTATTTTAATAGGATTTTTTTCCTTATCCGTAATCATTAGTTTTTCATTAGCCAACCAGACTTTTGAAGATCGAGTGATTGTATTAGGGGCACCAACCTTACCAACCCTTTCTTTTGAAGTGGCTGGAGAGACGGTGAACCATAGTTTTGGCGTGGTGAATGAGATGGAGCTGACCTCCATGCGAGGCACCATCACTCCTCTACCTGGAACAGGTCCTTTAATCGTGAATGTTGAAGGGAATAACAATCACATTATTGCCATTGGATATCAGGTGTTTACCTTGGATGGGCGAACGCTTTTAAGAGAGGGAAGCGCACCTCTAACTGAGGAATGGACCGTAGAGTTGGATCTAAGGGATGTTTTTGGCTTGCAGGCAGAGGATGGGCAAGAAACTTATGAAGCTGGTGATGGAGGTAGTGCTGATGAGTGGCAAACACCCATGCGTGAAGCTGTCCTTAGGATTACTCTGTTCACAGAAATCAAATCTGTGTATTTTTACACCAGAATTATTCCTGATGAGAATCTTCACATCAGAGAGCTGTTAAACTTTACCAGAGCCTTCCACCAAAATACATTTATCCCAGTGGCTCGCGGAGACATTAGTCGATTTTTGGAATTTGGGGGAAGCCCATTAAATAACGGGCTTCAAAGTGTGACTCTTTTTTCAGAGGGGAGCCAGGTTCAGTGGGGGGGATTATCCCCTGAGATACATGGAGAAGTAATCTGGAGTATTTTTGAAACCAATCCTTCTTATACGTCGATTCTTGCTACCTATCAGGTGACTTCTAATGAGCAGGGACTAGGAGGAGCAATTTTTAATGTAAGAGAGTTTTTCAGAGTCCGTTTTGTGGATGACGAAGTTTTGTTCCAAAAATACCACCGGACCATGAACCAAGTATTCGGCGGTTCAGGTGCGGTTTCTGAAGATGTCATCTTTTTGGGATTGGTTCCTAGGGAGGGACAAATCAAGGTGAATGAAGAAGAGGATGTGGTGGCTTTCGTCCAAGAACGAGAATTGTGGGTGCATAGTAAAGAACGTAATCAGCTGGCTTTGGTCTTTAGTTTTGCAGATGGTCATCAAGGTGACTTACGAAGTAGGAATGACCAACACAGTGTTCAAGTCATCCATGTAGATGATTATGGAAACACTACATTTTCGGTTTATGGTTATATGAATCGAGGAAATCATGAAGGAATGGTGGGACTTGGCGTATTCTACTACAACATGGAAACTAATTCCGTTGAAGAAAAAGCTTTCATTTACAGCAATCAAGGCTTTGGACGTAGTTCGGATGGTATCGCAAGTTTAGTTCATTTTAGCAATCAGCAACAGAGGGTATACTTTGTAACAGGAGGTACTTTGTATGAAATAGACACCACTAACAATCGTCAAAGAATTGTTTTTGAAGGATTGGCTCCAGAGCAATATACCTTTTCAGCAGATGGGAATTATTTAGCATGGCAATTTGACGGAGAGATGAATTCAGCCACAACTTTAGCTTTAAAAGATTTAAGAACAGGCGAAGTACACCATATCTTTGCCCCAGGGGGGACCTTTATTAGACCTTTAGGTTTTATTAATGAAGATTTGGTGTATGGATTCTTAAGAGAAGAAGATTTGAGAAGAGATGCTTATGGCCGAATGATTCTGCCTGCTTATCGGATAGAGATTGTGGACTCTGCTGGTGAAGTGGCGAAAAGTTATCAGGAGGAGGCTTTTATCGAAAGCATTGAGATAGAGGGAAATCAGATTGTTCTGAATCGATTGATGTGGATGAATGATGCCTACAGAAGCATCGATCAATACTTTATTATCTATATTCACGAAGAGGAGGAATCTGAGATACTTTTAAGGAATGTGACCTCAGATGTTTTGGGCTCTGCTAGAGAAATTGCCCTCGGAGAGGGTACTTCTGGAATCAGCCCTAGTATCTTGCGTCCTCAACAAGTGGTGATAGAGGATCCTTTGCGGGTGGCATTAATTGAAAGAACAATGGGTGCCCAACTTTATGTATACGCGTTAGGACAGTTGCAGGGGATGTTTACAAATGCTGCAGATGCGTTGACCATGGCTGAGACATTATATGGAGTGGTGCTTAGCTCCACAGGAAGTTACGTTTGGGAACGAGGCAATCGTTTTCTGCAATACAATACTCATATAGAATCCTTTAGCATAGGAGAAGGAGAAAATTCACTCCAAGTCATGGAGAGATTGTTGAGGGATACGGATACAAGTAGAATTGATTTTACAGGAGCAAGTCTGCTCCAGATGTTGTATGTGATTAATCGGGGTTATCCAGTGATTAATGTATTAGAGGAGAATCATGGGGTGTTGATTACGGCCTTTACTCTTGATACCGTAACTTATATGGACCCAAGAACAGGTGAAGAATACATTCGCAGCTTCCACGAAGTAAGCGAAAGGGCTAGAACAAGTGGCAATGTGTTTATCGGGTTTATACCAAATTAACTGTTTTTCCTAGAGAAGAGATAACTTCAATAATAGGGATAGCAGAGTCAACTCTATATGCTCGATTCTGCTATTTCTTTCTTAAGTCTTTCCCTTAGCGATGTGCAGAGCACTTAACGAGGTGTTTTCGAGTTTAGTGCGAGCCAGTTCTTTAAGCTTAGCGAGGTACTATCGAGCTTAGCGAAAAGAACATCACTGAGCCTAGCGAGACGAACAAAATCACTTAGAAAAATTCACAAGAAAATTAATTAAATAGCTCTGAGAATACACGGAGCAAGCGACGATTGTCTTCTGGATTCATGATGCAAAAACGAACAAATTGGCCATCTAAGCTGTCAAAAGAAGAGCAGTCTCGAATCAAGCAGCCTTCTTTTAAACAAGCAAGGAATACATCATGGGCAGTGGTGTTGTCTTTGGTAATCTGAAGTAAAATAAAATTGGCATTGGCAGGGAAGACATTGAGTTCAGAAAGCTTATGAAGTTCTGACAAGAGATGTCTTCTTTCTTTTTCGATTAAAGTTTTAGTGGCGTGGATATAGGTTTGGTCCGTAAATAGAAGCTCTCCTGCATAGGCTCCGATAGAATTCAATGACCAAGGGATTTGAAGGTTTTTCATGTTCTCCAGAAGTTTAACATTGCTGGTAATTCCATAACCCAATCGTAGGCCAGGAGCGGCGAAAAACTTGGATACTCCCCGAAGAATCATAAAGTTGTCGTATCTTTGAATCAGAGACACGGCAGAAGCTTCTTGACAATCTGCCACAAACTCAATATAGGTTTCATCAATCATTACAAAAGTATGATGGCGTTTACAGCGCTCTAAAATGACTTCCACTTCATTGTTGGGAAGAAAAGAGGAAGTAGGATTATTAGGATTGCATAAAACCAGCAAGTCATATTGATGAGCAAGTTGCTCCAAAAAGCACTCTTGGTTGAGCCGGAATCCCTCTTCAGACTTAAGGTTGTAAACCTCTATGGAGCTATTTAAAGAAGCCAACTCTCGTTGGTATTCAGAATAAGTAGGGCCAAGGATAAGGGTTTTCTTTGAAGAAATCTGATGAATTAATAAAGCAATAAGTTCCGAAGAACCATTGCCCACCATTATATGGTTGGAATCAACCTTACAGTAAGCACCAATCACTTCCCTTAACCTTGTATATTCCCTGTCAGGGTAGGTAGACAGAACATCTAAGTTTGAAGCAATGGCTTCAGAAACAGAGGCTGGAAACCCCAGAGGATTTACATTGGCAGCAAAATTAACCAAAGAATCCATAGGAACCTTGTAATGAGAGGCTATTTTTTCAATATCACTGCCGTGGAAGGATGTTTTGTTGGTCATGACTTTTAATCTCCTAAGGGTGAAAACGGTCTCAATAAAAAACTCTAGGAACAATCGTTTCGTTCCTAGAGTATAGCACATATAGGATGCTTGTCAAGGCTTGCTCGTTGACAGGTTAGCCACTAAGTTTTAGTGTAGCAATTTATGATGTCTAGGCAAGAAAACACAGTATTTTTAGTGGCCAGTAGTTTAGCGTATTGGAATACGTGAATCATTGATAATAACCGCTACGACCTGACTGGTGTCAATAGGATAATCTGGAAAGATGAAAAAGTCAAAACCAAATCCAGGTCCAATGCCACCAGCACCTGAAGAGTGCTTAACAATCTGGCCAGAAGATAGTTCCACATCAACAAGAGGCCATGTGCTTTCACTTGGCCACTGGAAATCTTCGTCTCCAGAGCGAGTTCTACTTCCAACAACATGTATTCCTATAGGGCTAATTGCTAAGCGATCAACTTCAACCCCAGGAGCAACAACATTTTCTAAAGTAAGGATTTGATCTATCGCATTGTCGGTAGGGATAGTAATTCTCCAATGACCCGTGATTGTGGGAGGAGACACCTTCATTGGCACAGTTTCTTCATCTTCACCTACAATGTAAACGGGGATTAAAGCTGATGGATCAGTGGAAGAGAGGTCGAAAATGCCATTGGTTTCTATGGTGAGTTCACTAGAAAAAGGGTGACTCGTTGTGAGGATCGCTTCAAAATATATCGTGTGGGTATAGGAATCAAAATATAAAAATCGAGTACTAGAGCTTATGGAGGAATCATCTATAGCACCAATAACATCGAACCAGCCAACGCACGTGGACTCATTTAATCGATCCAACCCACTGATGTCTTGTAAGCTGTAGTAGAACAAGATGGAATTGTCGAATGCCTTTGAACCATATACTTCAAGGCGAATGCCTTGGTCCTGTGTATAGATGGGCTGGGAAGGTGCTTGGGCAACTTCCCCAAAGTGAGGATTAAAGCGGGCAATAAGTTCTTCCAGCCCACCTGCTGCGTATACTGTACCTGATACTACAAGTAGAGCTACCATTGCCATCATGGCAAATGAAAGCCTCGCAGGTCGCCTTGTCTTTTGGATATTGGACTCCTTCATTTTACGTTTTAAGGAATGGGTATCTACTTCTATTTTAGAAAATGCTTCGTGAATCATTTGTTCATCTTTATCAAAGGATGGATGGTTGTTCATTGCTTTCCCCTTTCTGTGGATAATAGGATTTTAAGTGTTTCGCTAATTTTTGTTTTGCGCGTTCATAACGTTTTCGTAGGGTGGCTTCTGGTTTTCCCATTTGCTCTGACAGTTCCTGATAACTGTACCCTTCTAGAATACGCCCATAGAGCAAGGCTCTTTCTTCTGGTTTAAGAAGCCCTAGCCCATGTAACATCTCTTCACTAAACCCTGTGCTTTTTGATGCCACTGTATTTTCAGGTACACTTCCAAACACAAGGAACTTCCGCCTGCGTATAATATTGATGCTTTTGTTGTAGGTGATTTTGTACAGCCAGGCGGATAGGTTTTGCTGTTCATCGATGATTCCTTGACGATAAACCGTCAAAAAAACGTCTTGCACCACATCTTCTGCATCCTGATGGTTGTATAGGATAGAAGTTGCATAGCGCAATAGCTTTTCGCCATAGGTGTTGATTAATTCTTCCAATTGGTGTTCCATGGATTAAAGTTCTCCTTTTCGTCGACAGTAAAAGAACTTTCCTTAGCATTTGCTCAAGGTGTTTCTTTGGTGAAATTGATAAATACACCCTTATAACAATTGGAGAGATCCATTTGTGACAAGGGTGTGAAAAATATTAAAATTAAATCTATTAAAATTACGATTTTAAGATGCTGTTAAGTCTGTATTTTTCACAATCTCTCCATCTGCCTTAGGTATTTCCATTCCTAGAAGAAGGAAAAAGGGTTGCTCGATATTTCTCTAAAACCTTAAGCAAAGCCAATCCCAGAATACCGCAGGCAATGATTTGCCCCGCTCCTACTGTTGCCATCATAAAAGGAATTGGAGCTTCTACACCATAGCCATATCGAAGAACAAAAGGAATAATCAAAGCATTCACTACAATCGGAGGAACAGGTGCAAGATACTTACTTTTTTTACGAAGAGAGTAAGTAAGAAGGGCAGCAATTAAGGTGGCCAAACTTCCAAAGATAATATCAAGTGGTGCCATGCCATAAATGTTGGATAGCAGAGCACCTACAAAAAGTCCTGGTACAGCGGCAAAGGTGAAAAAGGGGAGGATGGTTAGCATCTCCGAGATACGGACCTGAAAAAGTCCATAACTGATAGGGGCAAAGAGTAAAGTGATGACAATGTAAATGGCACTGATCATGGCCGCTTGGGTTATGAAAAGCACTTTTGGGTTTTGAAATGATTTCATTATTTAGCTCTCCTTTAGTTTTGTTTTGTGTGAGGAAGGTCTCGAACTCACATGTTGAATTTCCATTAAAATAAGGGATTGCAGCTGTTTTTAAAGAGTGCCTGATACTAAAATGATACTCATGTATATATTATCCAAATTGACAAATCAGTCAAAAGTGATATAATAGACTAAACGTAAGCGGTTAGTGCGATAGATTAAACCTATCCGCTTCCGACTTGGTGAGTTATGAAATGACGCCCACACTTTTCCAGAGCAGGGGCGTTATTTCTTTTTGTTGTTACGACTGTCTAAATAAGTCAATATTGCGACAATCATCATTATGAACAAAAACAAATCGCAAAAAGTGATGTATGTGACCATCGCATCCCTCCTTCCTGATATCGGAAGGGTCAAGGAATAACACCCCACTAACCGCTCAGTTAAATCTATTATATTTTCAAGGCACATTTTCTTCAACCGAAATAATTAATATGGTTAGCAAAAAAGCAAGAGCTCAAAAACCAAGAGCAATAACCATACGACCTATTATAATGTTAATAGAATCTTTGTCAATGGAACCAAGGGTTTTTTTGGTTATCTTGCTATAAATCAAAGAGGTTTCAAAGACAGACGGTAAAAAATAGGAAATGGGGATATGGTCAAATATCACACATTGCTATCATCTACACTTTACAATCTTTACACTACAATGCTACAATGTAAGAAGGTATAACTCTTTGGTGCTTGCACCAGAGTTCTACCGCATAAGAAGAGGTATAACTCTTTGGTGCTTGCACCAGAGTTCTACCGCATAAGAAGAGGTATAACTCTTTGGTGCTTGCACCAGAGTTCTACCGCATAAGAAGGTATAACTTATGAAGGTATAACTCACGAAGCTATAACTCTTTGGTGTTTACACCAGAGTTCTAGCGCCCCTTCGCGCTTGCGCGAGAGTTCTACCGCCCCTTTGGTGCAACACACGGAATCTCCATGAACCTGAAAGTTCAAGGAGCATAAGTTCTACCGCTTACGAAGAATCAACAAAACAAAAGAAAAGGAGCAGAATCATGAGCACAATAACCATTAAAGAAATATTCAAGAAGAGAGAGACTTACTTTAACAATGAAGTAACCATTGCTGGCTGGGTTCGTAGCATTAGAGACGCCAAAGCCTTTGGTTTTATTGTGCTGAATGATGGTACCCACTTTGATCCTATTCAAGTGGTTTATCATGATACCTTGTCAAATTTTACCGAGATTACTAAGCAGAATGTAGGGGCAGCAATGGTGGTGACTGGAACCTTGGTGGCCACACCAGACGCTAAGCAACCCTTTGAAATACAAGCAACAAATATAGAGATTGAAGGGGCTTCTGCTCCAGATTATCCTTTGCAGAAGAAGCGCCATAGCTTCGAGTACCTTCGTACCATCTCTCACCTGAGACCAAGAACCAACACCTTCCAGGCAGTGTTTAGGGTGCGTTCTTTAATCGCTTATGCCATTCACAAGTACTTTCAAGAGCGTAACTTCATCTACGTTCATACCCCAATTATCACAGGAAGTGATTGTGAGGGTGCAGGAGATATGTTTAGGGTGACTACCTTTAACTTGGCGGATGTTCCAAGAGATGAATCTGGAGAGGTGGATGTAACTCAGGATTTCTTCGGCAAAGAAACCAACCTTACGGTAAGTGGTCAACTTAATGGCGAGGCTTTTGCCCAGGCCTTCAAAGACATCTATACCTTCGGACCTACCTTTAGATCGGAAAATTCCAACACCACTCGTCATGCAGCCGAGTTCTGGATGGTTGAGCCTGAGATTGCCTTTGCGGATTTGGAAGATAACATGAACCTGGCAGAGTCAATGTTAAAATATATCATTAACTATGTATTAGAGAATGCACCTGAAGAGATGAACTTCTTTAACTCTTTTGTAGACAAAGGATTATTAGAGCGATTGAACCATGTAGTGAATTCAGAGTTTGTGCGAATTTCTTACACAAAGGCTGTTGAAATATTGGAAAAGAACAATGACAACTTTGAATTTAAAGTTTATTGGGGCTGTGACCTTCAGACAGAACATGAGCGTTATTTGACAGAAGTGATATACAATGCGCCTGTTTTTGTAACCGATTATCCAAAAGACATCAAAGCTTTTTACATGAAGCAAAATGACGACGGCAAAACGGTGGCGGCAATGGATTGTTTAGTGCCTGGAATCGGTGAGCTTATTGGCGGCAGTCAAAGGGAAGATGATTACGACAAACTGCTCAATCGCATTCGCGAGATGGGGTTGAATGAAGAAGACTACGGATTCTATCTTGATCTTAGAAAATACGGCTCTACAAGACATGCGGGTTACGGCTTAGGTTTCGAGCGCTGTGTCATGTATATTACAGGAATGGCGAATATTCGTGATGTAATTCCCTTCCCAAGAACGGTGAATAATTGTATGCTATAACCCCTTGGTGCAACACGCGGAATCTCCTTGAACCTGAAAGTTCAAGGAGCATAAGTTCTAACGCCTATGAAGCTCTATTTTGAAAGCAGAAGTGAGAGACGGGATACATTTTCAGGCAAGAAAATTTCGAAAGTCTTCACTTGGTGTAGCAAAAGTGATTCCTTATAAAAATGTTTTTTATGTTTGACAATAGATAAAGGAGAGGGACTCAGTAAAGATGAAAATCGAATTACCTAGAAAAGTGAGTTTTATTATCAGCAATCTAAGCTTACATGGTTTTGAAGCTTATGCTGTTGGTGGTTGTGTAAGAGATGCAATACTGGCAAAAGATCCAGAAGACTGGGACATTACTACTTCTGCCACTCCTGAAGAAATCAAAGGACTTTTTCGTCACACCGTAGACACTGGCATTGAACATGGAACAGTGACCGTACTGCTGGGAAAGGAATCCTTTGAAGTAACCACCTATCGAATTGATGGTGCCTATGAAGATGGGCGCCACCCTTCGAGTGTCACTTTTACCAAGAGTTTGCTTGAAGACTTGAAAAGAAGAGATTTTACCATTAATGCCATGGCTTACAACGATGAGGCACGTCTTGTGGATCTGGTTGGAGGGATGAAAGACTTAAATCACCATCTGATTCGTTGTGTGGGGGACCCTAAGAAGCGTTTTGCCGAGGATTATTTGCGGATTTTGCGGGCTCTTCGTTTTTCGGCACAGTTGGGCTTTAAGTTAGAGCGACACACCATGGAAGGGATGGTGGAGTTAGCACCTAACTTGTTACAGATCAGTTCTGAGCGAATTCGTGAGGAATTGCTTAAGCTGTTGCTCTCTGACAACCCAGAAAAGATTTATGAGGGTTATCAGTTGGGAATAACTAAAATCATCTTACCAGAGTGGGATGCTATGGTAGGGGTGGAACAAAAGAATCTATACCACAGCCATGATGTTGCGGGGCACACTCTAATGGCATTGAGAGCCACTCAGAATGATAAGATATTACGACTGGTGATGTTGTTCCATGATATGGGCAAACCGCAGACGAAAACTACAGATGCCAAAGGAGTGGATCATTTTATCGGTCATGACAGGGTCAGTGAGCAGATGGCAAAAGATATCATGAGCCGCTTAAGATTTGACAAAGAAACCACAAAAAAAGTGACAAAGCTAGTGGCCTATCATAATTATCCTTTAAATACCACCCCAAGAGCGGTGAGAAGAGCAGTGAATCGAATAGGAGTAGAACTCTTTCCTTACTATTTGGCAGTTCGAGTAGCAGACCTTAAAGCAAAGAGTTATTATGAGAGAAAAGAAAGATTAAAGAAGGTGGTTCATATTCGTTATCTTTTCCTGAAACTTTTGCATGAGAAGCAATGTATTTCTTTAGAGGGTCTGGCAATTAAAGGACAGGATTTGATTGTTATGGGAGTGGCACCAGGACCAGAGATTGGACGTATTCTTGATGAAATGCTTGAGTTTGTTCTTGATTATCCTAATTATAACCATAAAGATGTTTTGGTTCCTTTGGCAAAGAAATTAGTAGACAAGATGAAGCTGGGTTCGAATACAGTTAAGTAATCTTAGGGTGAGCATAAATTCCATGAGTTCAAGCATTGATTATTATTTCTAAGTGATGAAAGAAAGAAAAATCAAGCACCAAGAGGTGAAATTTGAAAGGTTTAACTACGTCCAAAGGGCGAAAAAAAGAGGGGGAAACATGGATTCAATATTAAAATACAGAGAGTGGCTAGAAAACCCTTACTTTGACCCAGCCACAAAAGAAGAGTTGAAGAGAATAGAAAACGACGAAAAAGAGATTAAAGAGCGATTTCATAAAAACCTAGAATTTGGTACCGCAGGTCTTCGAGGCATTATTGGAGCGGGAACCAACCGAATGAATCCTTACACGGTGCGAAAGGCCACTCAGGGCTTAAGCAATTATCTTAATCATCAATGTGAAGGCACGGATAAGAGTGTGGCCATTGCTTATGATTCGAGACGATTTTCTCCAGAGTTTGCCACTGAGGCAGCTCTTTGTTTGGCTGCTAATGGAATAAAGGCTTATCTCTTTGAATCTCTACGCTCAACCCCAGAGTTATCCTTCGCAGTAAGAACCTTAGGTTGCAATGCTGGAATAAATATCACGGCAAGTCATAATCCGCCAGAGTACAATGGTTACAAAGTGTATTGGCAGGATGGGGCTCAGATTACTCCGCCTCATGATGTAGGAATCATGGAAGAAGTGACGAAAATAGAAGATTATACTACCCTGAAAACCACTACAAAAGAAGAGGCGATTAAGGAAGGATTACTTGAAGTTATAGGAAAAGAACTAGATGATGCCTATATTCAGGTGCTTAAAGAACAAGTGCTCCATCCAGAAACCATTAAAGAGATGCAACAAGGCTTGAAAATTGTATTTAGCCCTCTCCATGGAACGGGAAATATTCCCGTTCGCCGAGTGCTAAAAGAGCTAGGGTTTGAGCATGTATTTGTGGTGAAGGAGCAAGAAAAACCAGATAGTGAATTTAGTACCGTTTCCTATCCTAATCCTGAAGCTGATGATACCTTTGAACTAGGTTTAAAGCTGGCGAAAGAAGTGGATGCAGACATAGTGATTGCAACGGACCCAGATGCAGACCGGCTAGGGGTAAGGGTAAGGGATAAGGAAGGAGTCTACCATACTTTGACAGGAAATATGTCAGGAGCTTTGCTGGCAGATTATCTCATTGGTCAGAGAAAAGCATTGAAGGGTCTTCCAAAGGATGGCTATCTGGTTAAAACCATCGTGACCTCTAATCTTATTGATTCTATTGCAGAGTACTATCATGTAGAGTTGAAACAGGTGTTAACAGGGTTTAAGTATATTGGTCAGTTGATTTTAGAATCAGAGATTACAGGGATTGGACAGTACCTATTTGGTTTAGAGGAAAGTTATGGGTGCTTAATCGGCACTTATGCCAGAGATAAGGACGCAGTAGCGGCAGCAATGACCCTTTGCGAAGCGATGGCTTATTACAAATCTAGAGGAATGACCTTGTGGGATGCGATGCTGAACCTTTATGAGCGTTGTGGTTATCATTATGATGATGTCTTCTCTATAGAATTAAAAGGTCTAGAAGGAGTTGCAAAAATCCAGGAGATTATGACCACCTTGCGAAAGTGTCCGCCAGAGGGCATCGGTGATTTAAAAGTTACTGGAATCCGAGATTATCAATCAGGGAAGACAAAAGATTTGATAACTTTAGAAGAAGGAGAAACCCGCCTGCCCTCTTCCAACGTGCTTTTTTACGATTTAGAAGAGGGTGCTTGGTGCTGTGCTCGCCCTTCAGGAACAGAGCCAAAGATTAAAATCTATTATGGAGTAAAAGGCGTATCTTTAGAGGATGCCAAGGTGAAATCCACGAAATTAGGGTCAGAAACCCGAAAAATGATAAAGAAAATGCTATAAATTGCTATAATTTCGCCAAGTGCCTTGACAAAACCTTGTTTTACCGTTATAACTTTATTACAGGCTATAAAACCCAAGCCTTAAAGAAATACAAAAAAAGAAAAATTAAGAAGTATAATACAGGAGGAAATATCCATGAACAAAACTGAATTAGTAGCAGCAATCGCAGAAAGTGCAGGACTATCAAAGAAAGACTCAGAAAAAGCTTTAAAAGCTTTTGTAGATGTTGTGACATGCCAATTGAAAAAAGGTGAGAAAGTTCAATTAGTTGGCTTTGGTACTTTTGAAGT
>JGI20163J15578_10000519_pt1 | contig 15988 bp, 26 predicted proteins | sample TergutCu122P1_FD_15578 | JGI IMG/M metagenome (IMG submission 15578)
GGAATATAACTATCATAAGCTGCATAACGATACTGGCGTTGATGTATGGAGCCACGCCCAGCGAGAAAACGCTGAATCGACTGAGCGCTCCGCCTGAGAACATATCAAGAAAACCCATGATCCCGCCTTGGAAAAAGTCGGCAAAGATCCTAGCGTCAAGACCAGGAGTAGGGACGTGCGCTCCCACACGATAGATGAAGAGAACGCCCATCGTGAATAATATCCGCCTCCTCAGATCCGGCAGCTTGAAAATATCTCCAATAAGTCCGAACATGTCAGATCACCTCGACTTTTCCGCCAGCCGCCTCTATTTTCTGCCGCGCACTACCGCTGACAGCGTTGACTTTTACCGTAAATCGTTTCGTTACTTCGCCGGAACCGAGAAGTTTTATCGGTAAAGAAGCTGAACGAATCAATCGTGCAGCGTAAAGTTCTTTTGCCGTTATCTCGCCGCCTTCAAATTTTTTCGCCAGCGATTCCAGGTTTACCAGTTGGTACTCTTTGGCGAAAGGCGCATTGTTGAATCCACGTTTAGGCACCCTCCTTGCAAGAGGCATCTGCCCTCCTTCAAACCCAACACGGACTCCGCCACCAGAACGGGCTTTATGCCCTTTATGACCTTTTCCTGCGGTTTTGCCCGTTCCGCTGCCTATTCCCTGGCCGAGGCGTTTTGCCGCGCGCTTCGCTCCGGGTACTGCTCCCAATTCATGAAGGTTCATCTACATTCACCTCCTAATTGGCGTTCGTCCAGTCAACTAGGTGACGAACCTTCTCAATCATGCCGCGAACCTGAGGCGTATCCTCATGTTCTACAACGGACTGCAGCTTTTTAAATCCAAGCGCTTTTATGGTTTTTTTCTGACGTGAAGGAAACCCTATGGCGCTTTTAATCCATTTCACCCTGATTTTAGGCATGGTTAGTCTCCCTATTCAGCAGGAGCCGCGGCCTGCCCCGCAGTCTTCTTCCCGCGAAGTTTGAAAATTTCGTCCACCGTCCGGCTGTTTTTGAGTGCTTCGAGGGTAGCCCATGCCACGTTGATGGAATTGGAAGTACGCCCGACCACTTTTGTGACGACGTCTTTTACACCACCAAGCTCCATTATGGCGCGCACCACACCGCCGGCTATTACTCCGGTACCGGCCGGAGCCGGCTTCAAAAGCACGTTAGCGGCGCCGAATTGCCCTTGAATAGGATGCGGAACGGTAACGCCGTTACGCTTCAATTCGACTAAATCTTTACCTGCTTTGTCTATGCCCTTGCGCACAGCCTCTGAAATTTCTTTCGCCTTGCCGATGCCTACGCCGACGTAGCGATTTTCGTCACCAACCACGACAAGAACCGCAAATTTGAAGCGTTTGCCTCCCTTGACGACTTTACTGACGCGATTGATCGCAACAACGCGTTCTTTCAGCTCAAGGCCTTTGGCGTCGATTCTCTTTTTGATCATGATCCGCTCCTAAACTAGAATTTAAGGCCGGCTTCGCGAGCTGCGTCCGCCAATGCCTTAATTTTACCGTGATACATATGACCGCCACGATCAAAAACCACGGACTCTATGCCTTTTGCCTTGGCGCGTTCCGCCGCCAGCTTTCCTATTACCTTAGCCGCGTCCTGATTACACGTGCCTTTAACAATTCCGTTTTCCTTCACGGATTTTTCCACAGTCGAGGCCGCAACTAAGGTATGCCCCTTGTCGTCGTCTATGATCTGTACATAAATATGGCTCAGACTATGATACACAGCCATCCTTGGTATTGCCGACGTCCCCGCGAGCGTACGCCGTAAACGCTCATGGCGCATTACCCGCATGTCGTTTCTGCTTTTCTTTTTCACTTGACCCACCTCGCCCTATTTACCGCCGGTTTTGCCAGCCTTACGAGCGATTTTCTCGCCCGAATAACGAATACCTTTACCGTGATAAGGCTCCGGAGGGCGATAAGCGCGTATTACCGCACACGCTTGTCCCACTGTTTGTTTGTCTGTTCCCTTGACTACGAATTTAACAGGGGATTCGACCACAATCTCTATTCCCTTAGGCGGCTCATATTCCACCGGATGGGAATACCCAACGTTTAAAACTAACTTCGTACCCTGCATTTGCGCACGCCAACCAACGCCAACTATTTCTAGCGTCTTTTGAAAACCTTCGGTAACGCCCGTCACCATGTTGGCTATCAAAGCGCGCGTCATTCCATGCCAAGCACAAGTTTGCTTTTCATCGTTATCACGGCTCACCAGGATCTTACCTTCTTCGATATTTACGTTGATCCCTGGCATAAGAGGCGTACTCAGCTCGCCTTTAGTCCCTTTTACGATAATTTTATTATCTCCGCTGATCGACACTGATGCTCCCTTGGGTAGAGAGATGCTCTTTCGTCCTATACGAGACATTCCGGTTCTCCCTCCTCACCAGACGTAGCAGAGGACTTCTCCGCCAAGCCCAAGCTTTGATGCCTCAGAGCCGGTCTTCAGTCCTTGAGAAGTCGAAACAACCACCAATCCCAAACCACCCATAACCAGAGGAAGCTTATCTCTCTTTACGTGGATTCTGCGCCCTGGTTTGCTTATCCTGCGCAAACCCTGTATAACGCGCTCACGTTCGGAACCATAAGACAAAAATATCCGAATTGTCGAATAGGGCTTCTTGGGGTCGGTGATGACTTTAAAATTCTTGATGTAGCCCTCTTCCTTTAAAATCTTGGTTATGGCCAGCTTCATCTTACTTGCTGGAACATCCACACTCTCGCTGTATATCATGTTCGCGTTGCGCACCCTTGTGAGCATATCCGCGATCGGATCGTTTACGTACATACCCTCGCCCTCCCCTACCAGCTTGACTTGACTATGCCGGGTATTTTGCCCTCCCTGGCGAGTTTACGGAAACAGCAGCGGCACATATCGAACATGCGCATATAAGCGTGTATTCTACCGCAAAGCGGGCAACGGTTATGCCGCCGCACTCCGAACTTCGGGGGTAAAGTTGCCTTATGCATCAGAGCTTTTCTTGCCATCTTTACTCTTCCCCCTCTTCTATCGACTGAAGGGCACTCCCATGCCCTTNAGCAATGCATGAGCTTCCTCGTCAGTCTTCGCCGTCGTTACGATGGAAACATTCATACCTCTGGAGCGAATCACTTTGTCGTAGTTTATCTCGGGGAAAATGAGCTGCTCGCGGAGACCCAAATTGTAGTTTCCTCGCCCGTCGAATCCGCGCCGGGAAACTCCCTGAAAATCCTTGATACTCGGTAGAGCTAAAGAGATCAACCTGTCGAGAAATTCCCACATACGCTTCCCTCGAAGCGTGACCGAGCACGCCACCGGCATTCCCTCGCGAACCTTAAAGCCTGCCACAGATTTTTTAGCTCTCTTCAGAAGCGGCTGCTGTCCAGTGATTGCTCTCAGCTCCGCGATAGCTACATCCATCAGCTTAATGTCCAATTTCGCGTCGCCCACTCCGATGTTGACCACGATTTTCTGAACGCGCGGCAACTGCATTACATTTTTGTACCCGAACTCCTTCATGAGCGAAGGACAAATTTCTTTTTTATATTTGTCTAAAATACGCGGCGCCTTGTTTTTTTCTACGTTTTCCGCCATAGTAGCCCCTCCTCTAAGCCCGATCGATGATTTCGCTGCATTTTCTGCAAACGCGAACCTTTTTCCCGCTTTCGAGGAAAGAAGAGCCCACTCGAGTGGCCGCGCCACACTGAGGGCAAACCAGCATTACCTTTGCGGCGTAAATCGGCGCTTCTTGCTTGATGATACCGGCCTGAGGGTTTTTCTGGGTCGGCTTGACGTGGCGGGATACCACGTTGACACCTTCCACAACAAGCATGTCCTTTACAGGGATACTGCGCAGAATTTTACCCTCTTTACCCTTGTTCTTACCGGATATCACTCTAACTTGGTCATTTTTCCTAAGTCTCATAGACATAACCGAACTATGCCTCCTAAACCACTTCAGGCGCGAGAGAAAGAATGCGCATATATTTTTTAGCGCGCAATTCGCGGCCCACTGGACCAAAAATTCTCGTTCCTTTGGGTTCTCCGTTGTTATCGATGATTACCGCCGCGTTATCATCAAAGCGCACATAGGAGCCGTCTTGGCGTCTTATTTCTTTTTTTGTACGTACAATTACGGCCTTTACGACCGAACCCTTGGCTATATTGCTGTTGGGTATAGCCTCACGCACCGAAGCAACTATAACGTCTCCTATACTCCCCCACTTGCGCCTGCTGCCACCCATGACTTGTATGCAAAAAAGTTTCCTTGCGCCACTGTTATCGGCAACATTCAGCACTGTAGTCAACTGAATCATGCTTACTCCTCCCCAGGCTTAACAGAACCGAAAACCGGGGCTTTCCGCACGATTTCCACAAGTTCCCATCTTTTAGTCTTGCTCAGAGGGCGAGTTTCGCGTATGCGAATCTGATCGCCAATCGCACAGACATTTTCTTCGTCGTGCGCCACATATTTTTTTGATTTGATTATTCGCTTGCCGTACAAGGGGTGATTGGCATGGCGCGTGACTTTGACCACTATCGTCTTGTCCATTTTGTTGCTGACCACTACCCCCTCACGTACTTTCCTGCGTGAAAATTGCTCATTATTTACGTCTGTCACGTTTTCCATTACTGCCACCATGGGCAACTACCTCCTGCCAGCCGAATTTTCCATCGCTCGCGTTTTCTCGCTCGCAATGGTCAGCACTCTGGCTATTATCTTACGAACATCCTTAATGCGACTCGTGTTTTTGAGCTGTCCGGTAACATTTTGAAATCTGAGATTGAAAAGCTCTTCTTTGTATTGGCTGTACTTTTCTTGGAGTTCGTTCAAACTGAGCTCTCTAAGCTTAGTCGTGTCCATTACTGATCACCACCTATACCTTCCCTTGCCACAATTTTTACCTTGATGGGCAATTTGTGGGAAGCGGTACGAAAAGCCTGCTCGACAACATCTTTAGGAACTCCGCCCACCTCAAACATTACACGACCGCGCTTCACTGCCGCCACCCAAAATTCCGGCGTACCTTTTCCTTTACCCATTCGCGTTTCAAGAGGTTTTTTCGTGTAAGGACGGTCCGGGAAAATACGAATCCAAATCTTGCCGCCTTTTTTCATTTTTCTCGAAATAGCGACACGAGTGGCCTCTATCTGGCGAGCAGTAACCCATGCATTTTCTTGCGCCTGAAGTCCCCAGTCGCCGAAGGCTACTGTTGCTCCGCCTTTTGTAATACCGCGAAGCGGACTGCGATGTGATTTTCTGTACTTGACTCTGCTGGGCATAAGCATGGCTCACTTACCCCCTATCCCGATCTTTTGTTTTTTTCGAACGCTGCTGCAACGGGCGCTCGTTCTCACGATCACGGTATATCCATATCTTGCAGCCAATGACCCCGTACATTGTATTAGCCTCCGCAAAACCGTAATCTATATCCGCACGTATAGTCGAAAGAGGCAATTGCCCTTCGTTGTACCACTCGGTACGNGCTATTTCTGCACCACCCAGACGTCCGGCAACCTGGGCCTTGATACCCTTTGCCCCGGCCTTGGTAGCACGGAAGATGGCTTGTTTCATTGCGCGGCGGAAAGACACGCGGCGTTCCAAAGACGCAGCCACGCCNTCAGCTACAAGCTGGGCCACAACGTCCGGATTCTTGATTTCCTGGACATTGATCATGACCTTGGCGCCGGTAATTTTTTGAAGCTCGTCTTTGATCGTCTGAATCTCGGTACCGCCTCGGCCGATAACTACGCCAGGGCGCGCGGTCCAGATTGTAAAACGCACGACATAACCAACGCGCTCAATTTCAATACGTGAAATGCCTGCGCCTTCCCACTTTTTCATAATCCACGCACGAAGCTTTATATCTTCGTGCAATTTTTGAGCGTAATCCTTAGGATTGGCGTACCACTTGGACTCCCATTCCGCTGTGATTCCCAATCGATAACTGATAGGATGAACTTTTTGCCCCACGAATCAAACCCCTCCTAACCTTCCACAACCGCAACGGTCACATGCGATGTACGATGCACGTACGGATGCGCCCTTCCCATAGAAGCAGGGCGAAAACGCTTCATAGAGGGTCCTTGATCGGCATAAGCAGCCAGTACACGCAATTTATCAGTATCCATACCGTAATTATGCTCGGCATTGGCTATAGCACTCTGCAAAACTTTAAAAACGACACGAGCAGCTTTTTGCGGGCTGAAACGCAGAATCGTCATGGCATCCTCGGCTTTTTTTCCTCTGATAAGAGTAAGTACTTGCCGAACCTTGATGGGAGAAATTCTCACCTGACGACTCATAGCTTTAGCCTGATTTTTAATTTCCCTTGATGGGAGAAATTCTCACCTGACGACTCATAGCTTTAGCCTGATTTTTAATTTCAGTCTTCATTTTTCGCTCCCCCTACTTACCCTTGGTGGAGCGTTCCTGCCCCGCATGGTATCCAAACTTTCTCGTGTAAGCAAACTCTCCCAGCTTATGCCCTACCATGTTTTCGCTAATGTAGACAGGAAGATGCATCCGCCCATTATGGACGGCTATCGTGTGCCCTATCATCTGCGGAACGACGGTAGAACGGCGCGACCATGTTTTCAGCACTTTTTTGACGCCGGAAGTATTCATTTCTTCAACCCTAGCTAAGAGGCGCTGCTCTACATAGGGTCCTTTCTTAGCGGAACGCGGCATTTTCTAGCGGTCTCCTTTCGCGTCTATTTTTCATAGCGACGACGTACTATCAATCTGTCGGAGGGCTTATTCTTACGCGTCCTGTATCCTTTGGCGGGCGTACCCCAAGGAGATACGGGATGCTTTTTGCCTTTACTCTTGCCCTCTCCGCCTCCCATCGGATGATCCACTGGATTCATGACCATGCCGCGTACTGAGGAACGACGCCCCATATTTCTCGTTTTCCCAGCTTTTCCAAGAGAGATATTTTCGTAATCCTCGTTGCCAACCTGCCCTACGGTTGCCATGCACTCCAGCAGAATCAAGCGAAGCTCGCCACTGGGCATGCGTACATAGGCATACTTGCCCTCTTTTGCCATAAGCTGAGCTGACATACCGGCCGAACGAACCAACTTGGCTCCGCGCCCAGGCTCCAGTTCTATGTTATGGACTACGGAACCCACCGGCATATCTTTCAATTTCAAAGCGTTACCTGGCACGATATCAGCCTCCGGGCCCGAAAGTATCGTAGCTCCGACCTCAAGCCCCTTTGGGAGAATGATATAGCGCTTTTCCCCATCAACGTAGTTGATGAGAGCGATACGAGCGTTACGGTTGGGATCGTATTCAATAGTAGCTACTTTTCCTGGAATACCAACTTTATCGCGTTTAAAATCGATGATGCGATAAGTTCTTCTGTGCCCCCCGCCTATGTGACGCATAGTAATGCGCCCGCTATTGTTGCGTCCGCCGCTTTTACGCAAAGGAGCAGTGAGAGAATGTTCCGGTTTGTCGGCAGTTATATTTTCACGACCCTGAATGGCCATCTGTCTGCGGCCGGGAGTATAGGGTTTAAACGGTTTAATTGACATAATCGGCTACCTCTTCTTAAATGTTGACGCCTTCGAAAAATTCAATGCGCTGTCCCTCTGGCAGGGCTACAATAGCTTTCTTCCAGGAACGCGTTTTACCTAAGAAAGCTCCCATACGCTTCGGCTTAGAAGGAACATTCATCGTATTAACGCTCAATACCTTCACTTTGAATATTTGTTCTACGGCCTTGCGAATTTGTATCTTGTTCGCGCTTCTGTGTACTTCAAACGTATATTTGTTCAGCTCTATAAGCGCGCTGCTTTTTTCCGTTATGACCGGCTTTATTATGATATCGTGGGCAAGCAAGTTCATCTTGTATATACCTCCTCAAGGTGTGCAACCACTTCAGGCGTCACTACCAGCGTTTTTGAATTGAGAAGGTCATATACGTTTATACTGGCGACGTTAATAACCTTAGCCCCTGGAATATTGCGTACCGATTTAACGATATTATCTCCTCCAGAGTGAAACACTACCAAGGCTTTCTGAGCTTGAATAGCGTCCATAAAGACCTTAGCTGCTTTTGTGGACGGCTTATTCAGTTCGAAATCCTTCACGACAGTGAATTCCTGGTCTCTGACTTTCATGGAAAGCGCACTTAACATAGCCAGTCGGCGAACTTTTTTGTTGACTTTCTGGTGATAGTCGCGCGGCTTAGGGCCATGAGCCACACCGCCATGCACCCATATGGGCGAGCGAGTGCTCCCATGCCTAGCTCGACCTGTGTGTTTTTGTTTCCACGGTTTCCTGCCGCCGCCCGAAACTTCGCCACGTTTTTTTGCGGAATGTGTACCTTGTCTTATATTGGCAAGGTGCGCCACTACGACTTGATGCATGGCAGGGGTGTGTACGGGCGCTCCGAATACCTCATCGGATAGCGTAAGTTCCTCCAGGACATGTCCTTCAAAATCTACTACGTTAATTGTTGGCATGATCTTCTAGCTCCTTCCGAGACTCGTCACTGCTTCTTATAAAGGGTGACCAGTCCGTTCTTTGCGCCTGGTACCGCCCCTTTGACGAGAAGAAGGTTGTTTTCCACGTCCACAGCCACGATAGTAAGGTTTTTGACCGTCACTTTTTCGCTTCCCATATGTCCAGGCATTTTCTGTCCTGGAAATACGCGCCCAGGATAGGAAATAGCACCGCTGGAACCGCCATGACGATGCATAACTGAAGTTCCATGAGTGGCTTGCTGTCCACCGAAATGATATTTTTTCATTACTCCAGCAAATCCTTTACCTTTGCTGACTCCGCTGACATTTATTTTCTCGCCGGGTTCAAATAAATCCACCCTAAGCTCCTGCCCTATCTCGTAACCTTCCGTCTTGTCCAACCTGAACTCTCGAAGCGTACGCTTGGGCTCGACCTTTATTTTGTCGAAAAGGCCTTTAAGGGGTTTGGACAGCTTGCGCGGCTTTATCGCGCCATAGCCGAGAAGAACGGCAGAGTATCCGTTCTGTTCGGGGGTACGAATGGCTACCACAGGACAAGGGCCGACCATAATAGCCGTGACTGCTACAGCTTGCCCTTGTTCGTTAAAAATTTGGGTCATGCCAATCTTTTTCCCCAGCATTCCTATACCCATTTCTTTCTCTCCTCACTATACCTTGATCTGAATGTCAACCCCAGAGGGAAGATTCAGTTGCATCAAAGCGTCCGTCGTTTTTTGCGTAGGATTTATGATGTCGATCAATCGCTTGTGCGTTCTCATTTCGAACTGCTCTCTGGCATCNTTGTCCTTATGCGGAGATTTCAATATTGTTACTTTACTGATCTCCGTCGGAAGAGGAATAGGGCCGGACACCACAGCGCCACTCCTTTCGGCCGTTTCCGCAATTTGTGATGCAGAAGCGTCCAGAACCCTGTGATCGAACGATTTCAAGCGAATACGTATATTTTTCGCCACTTCAATGCTCCTCTACGACCCCAGGGCCTAACTCTTTAAAATCTGAGTTACGACACCTGCTCCAACGGTATGCCCACCCTCGCGCACCGCAAATCTCAGACCCTCTTCCATCGCTATCGGCACGATAAGGTCCACTTCGAAATTTGCGTTATCTCCGGGCATTACCATTTCTACTCCTTCAGGGAGCTTGATTCCACCCGTAACGTCCGTTGTGCGGAAATAGAACTGCGGCTTGTACCCGGCGAAGAACGGTGTATGTCGCCCGCCTTCTTCTTTCTTAAGTACGTACACCTCAGCCTTGAATTTCGTGTGCGGCGTAACAGTGTTGGGCTTCACAAGCACCTGCCCGCGCTCAACTTCGTCTTTGTCAACTCCTCGAAGCAGGATGCCTACGTTGTCTCCGGCCTCCGAGAAGTCCAGTATTTTGCGGAACATCTCAAGCGACGTAGCTACTGTCTTCTTGATGTCTGATTTCATACCTACTATCGCCACTTCGTCGCCGGGCTTTATTACGCCGCGCTCAACTCTGCCCGTTACGACCGTGCCGCGCCCGGTGATTGTGAATACGTCTTCGACAGGCATCAGGAATGGCTTGTCTTTTTCGCGCACAGGCTCCGGTATGAAACTGTCGCACGCGTCCATAAGATCCCATACCGCCTTAGAGATAGGATCTTCTCTCGTGCCATTGCTTTTTTCCATTATTTGCAACGCCGAACCGCGAATTATCGGAATGTCGTCGCCTGGAAACTCGTACTTGTTCAAAAGTTCTCTGATCTCCATTTCAACAAGATCAAGAAGCTCAGCGTCGTCAACCTGGTCAACCTTGTTCATGAACACCACAAGAGCAGGAACGTTGACCTGACGAGCAAGCAGTACGTGCTCACGAGTCTGAGGCATGGGGCCGTCAGAGGCGCTGACGACTAGAATTGCACCGTCCATCTGAGCCGCGCCGGTGATCATGTTCTTGATGTAGTCAGCGTGTCCGGGGCAGTCGATGTGGGCGTAGTGACGATTGACGGTCTGGTACTCCACATGCGAAATGTTGATAGTTATGCCGCGCTCGCGCTCTTCAGGCGCTTTGTCGATCATGTCGTATGCCTTGAATTCTGCGAGATTTTGCGTTGCCAAGCATTTCGTGATCGCCGCCGTGAGAGTCGTCTTGCCGTGGTCGATATGCCCTATCGTTCCGATGTTCAAGTGCGGTTTGTTGCGGTCAAATTTTGCCTTTGCCATAACTGCGAATCCTCCTTAAATATTCTATAGTTTGAATTAATTCTTTAAAATTTTATCGGTTATTTCAACCGATGCCGGCTCGTAGCGGTCAAATTGCATCGTGTAGTTTGCCCGGCCTGATGTTTTGCTCCTGAGATCAGTTGCGTAGCCGAACATACTTGAGAGCGGCACAAAAGCTTTTATAACCCGCGCGTTGGACCTTACGTCCATGCCTTCAATACGCCCCCTGCGAGATGACAGGTCGCCTATGACGTCTCCGACGTAGTTTTCCGGCGTAACCACCTCAACAGCCATTATAGGCTCCATGAGAATAGGGCCTGCCTTTCTCATAGCTTCCTTGAAGCCCAAAGACGCGGCGATTTTAAACGCCATATCAGAACTGTCCACGTCGTGAAAACTTCCATCCACAAGCATTACCTTAATACCTACCACAGGATATCCGCCCAGCACTCCACTTTGGCTGGCTTCTTCCAGGCCTTTCTGAATCGACGATATGAATTCCTTAGGAATGACACCGCCGACTGTCTTATCCTCGAATTCGTATCCTTTACCGTCCGGTAATGGTTCGAGTTCAAGAACAACGTGGCCGTACTGCCCACGACCGCCCGACTGACGAATATACTTACCCTCAGCGGAGGACGCTTTTTGAATGGCCTCACGATAAGTCACCTGAGGTCGCCCGACTTTGACGTCAACGCCGAATTCCCTTTTCAGGCGATCAACAATTATCTCCAGATGAAGTTCTCCCATGCCGGAAATAATAGTCTGTCCGCTTTCCTCGTCGGTACGAATGCGGAACGTAGGATCTTCCTCCGCCAGCATATTCAGCCCCTTTGAAAGTTTCATTTTGTCGGCTTGCGTAGCTGGCTCTACGGAAAGAGATATGACCGACTCGGGGAATTCCAAGCTTTCCAACACTATAGGAGCGTTTTCAATGCAAAGAGTGTCGCCGGTTTTGGTGTTTTTGAGGCTCGGAACCGCTACTATCATCCCTGCCTCCATTGCATCAATGTCCTCGCGTTTGTTGGAGTGCATACGCATGATGCGCCCTATGCGTTCTCTCTGGCCGGAACTGGCATTATATATGGCGCTGCCCTTATCCAGGCTTCCAGAATAAACGCGCAAAAAGATCAATTTACCGAGAAATGGATCCGCCGCCACTTTGAATGCAAGCGCCGTAAACGGCTCCTTGGGATCGCTGTGCCGCTCGACCGTTTTTTCCGGATCGTTGGGCACGACTCCCTTTACAGGAGGCAAATCGGTGGGACACGGCAGATACCCCACCACTGCGTCCAGTAACAGTTCCACGCCTTTGTTCCTGAAAGCAGACCCGCAAATAACCGGGACGGCTTTCAGATTTATGGTAGCCTCGCGCAGGACGGTACGGATAAGCTCGCTTCCTACTTCCTTGCCGTCAAGGTACAAAGCCATCACTTCATCGCTGAAATCTGAAACGGATTCTACGATAAAATTGCGCCCCGCCTTCGCCGCGTCAGCAATACCAGACGGAATAGGCGCAAAACTTGGCGGTTGACCGAGCTCGCCGCTGAACATCACTGCTTTTTGCTCAATCAGATCCACGACTCCCGCAAAATCCTCTTCCGCTCCTATCGGCATCTGAATAGGTATCGCGTTGGCGCCCAGCCTCTCTTTCATNGCNGCAACCACCGCNTCAAAATCAGCGCCTATTCGATCCATTTTGTTGACGAACGCAACACGCGGAACGCTATGCCTGTCTGCCTGGCGCCAGACGGTTTCCGACTGAGGCTCGACTCCTCCTACCGCGCAGAATACGGAAACCGCACCGTCAAGAACGCGGAGAGAACGCTCCACCTCTACCGTAAAATCCACGTGGCCGGGCGTATCAATTAAATTAATTATATTCCCTTTCCACTCACACGTGGTTGCAGCGGAGGTAATAGTTATACCCCGCTCCCTCTCCTGGTCCATCCAGTCCATTGTAGCTGCACCCTCGTGTACCTCACCGACTTTGTAACTACGTCCGGTGTAATAGAGGATACGCTCGCTGGTCGTGGTTTTGCCGGCGTCAATATGGGCGGCTATGCCTATGTTTCTAAGTTTCTTAATGTCCAAAAACAGCACCTCTACATGCTAATTAACTACTATAAACTAGATCTTACCATCTATAGTGGGCGAACGCACGGTTGGCTTCCGCCATTTTATGCGTATCTTCACGTTTTTTGATGGAGCTGCCCTCATTTTTGTAGGCGTCAATAAGCTCACGCATTAAACGTTCCGACATCGGTATACCTTTTTTGGCCCGAGCATAAGAGAGTATCCATCGAATCGAAAGAAGCTGCCCTCTTTCCTGGGTAACTTCAACCGGTACCTGGTACGTCGCTCCGCCGACCCGTCGAGGGCGAACCTCAATCTGGGGAGCTACGTTACCCATGGCTTTCTCAAATACTTCGAACGGTTCGGCGCCAAGTTTTTCTGCAGCTTTGTCAAGAGCGCCGTACAATATTCTTTCAGCTATGCTCTTTTTGCCGCCCTTCATAATACTGGCGATAAATTTGGCCACCGTAGGGTTGCCAAAGCGCGTATCCGGCACAACTTCCCGCTTTCTTACATGTCCTTTGCGAGGCACAACAGTCTCCCCCTTAGCTCTTCTTAGGCCTGCGAGCGCCGTACTTCGAACGGCTGCGTTTTCTGTTCTCCACACCGCCACAGTCAAGCGTTCCTCGTACTATATGATAACGAACACCTGGAAGGTCCTTCACGCGCCCTCCACGCACTAAAACGACAGAATGCTCCTGCAGGTTGTGCCCTATTCCTGGAATGTAGGACGTTATCTCTATTCCGTTCGTAAGACGCACGCGCGCGACTTTTCTCAAAGCCGAGTTAGGTTTCTTAGGGGTGACTGTATACACCCTTGTGCATACTCCTCTCCTTGCAGGGTTTCCCTGCAGTGCCGGAGAGTCGCTTTTGACGCGCTTCTCCAAGCGCCCATGACGAACAAGTTGATTGATTGTCGGCACAGAATTACCTCCTCCGTTAAAATAAGGGCCTACCTGGGCCCGATGCAAGATCTATAGAACTTACCTAAGCCTTTAACAGCCCGGCCACNGCAGCAGNCCTTTTTATCGCGCAGGCCCTGCCGAGTTTAAGTTTGGAGTCGACCTCTTCTTCTTCTATGCCAAACTTGGCCGCAAGCTCACGTATGGGCTTCGTTACCTCTTCGTCACTGTCCGCCGCCACAAATACTTTTCGCAAAACACCTTTCTCTATGGCGCGACGCACTTCTTTCTCACCAACAATTCTTTCAGGAACGGCGAGTTCGTTCAAAGGCACAAAAACACCTCCTGTGCACAAAGCACGGAGGAATAGTATCAAAACCTAAACCACAATGTCAAGTAATCACTGAGATTCAAATCCGTTACAAACTGGCATACGCCCAATTTCAATGATATAGTCTCATTTGCTATATGGCAAAAGCGTTTTGACTGAAGGAGAATCAAGTATGAGTGACGTAAACTTGAAACTGAACGATACTAGAGAACTTGGGCAATTTATCCCCTTGCATTACCATTATCAAATGTTGACCGATCAGGCCCGCATGGCAGGATTTCGCACCGCCATTGATCATGTTGTGAAACCTGGGAGCACCGTACTCGAATTGGGGAGCGGCACAGGCGTCTTATCATTTTTTGCAGCGCAAAAGGCCCGCAAGGTATTTTCTGTAGAACTCAACCTCGACCTTGTGGATGAATCGCGTCGCCTTCTAAAGCTGAATCTCAATGGCGATCGGGTAAATGTGATCCATGCAGACGCATTTGAGTATATTCCCCCGGAACCCGTCGATGTGGTGATCTGTGAAATGCTCCATGTCGGCTTGCTGCGCGAAAAGCAGCTGGCGGTGATCGATGCCTTCAAGAGCCGCTATCAGCGATGCTTCGAAGGGCCTCTGCCGATGTTCATTCCAGAGGCAACGATCCAGGCTGTCCAACCTGTTCAGCATGATTTTCAGTTTGAAGGATACTATGCCCCCGTCACTCTGTTCCATGACCCATACAGCGTCCACCCTCGGACAACGACTCTTGGAGATCCTGTGGTCTATCATCAACTGGTGTATGAGCAGCCGTTTGGACTATCGTGCCAATGGAGCGGTACCGTGTCCATCACAACCGAAGGTGTTCTCAACGCGCTCAGGATCATAACCAAAAACATTCTCGCAATAGTGCTGGAGACGCAGTCTACCATTGACTGGCATAATCAATACCTCGTTGTGCCGCTAGAACGCGAAGTGGCGGTTTACCCTGGACAAAAAATGACCGTCAGCTTCGACTATTCCGCCGGCGCTCCTCTGTCTGCGCTACGCCCTGTCGTGACCGGCCCGCTATAAAACAAACGGCTCCAGGTCAATGACCTGGAGCCGTTTGTTTTATATTTCAACGCAGTAAAGCTCCTATTATGGCACGGAGCCCTCGCCTACCGCCGGAGCCAGAATCAACTCCAGATTACGTATTATTTCGAGCAGTTCTTCGTCATCAGGGATAAGCTTCGCCGCGCTTCTATAGCTTTCAAGAGCCTTCTCCGGCTCCCTCTGCTCCATGAAAGCGTCCCCTTCCTCTATCAATGCCACGGCCTTGGCCTCCTCGGCCTGTCTGACGAAAGCCGCGGCTGCGTCGTTGTGCGCGTACCTTAAGCTTTGCCTATATTTGACCAGAGCTCCAGCATGATCAGGATTACGGCCTCTCAGCAGAGCCTCGGCCTCCCCGCGAAGCGCCGCGGCCCTCGCCTGGGCTATGCGATCTTCTTCTTCCCTGACTCTGATAGCCAGAGATTCGTCGTGCCAAACTCGCAGACTCTCTCTGTATCTGGCCAAAGCCCCGGGTATATCGTTGCCGGCCATGAGAGCGTCGCCCTCTTCACGAAGCCTTGTTGCTTCCGCCACGAACACCCTTTCTCTCTCCGCCATCTCTTTAAGAGCTTCGACGTAATTTGCTAAGTACACGTCATGGCGAAGGCTCAAGCTGCGGGTAAAACGCTCCACCGCCTCTGCATAATGCCTGGCGTCCACCAGTGCGGTACCTTCGCTTCTCAGGCGGTTAATTTCTGCGAGCAGCGCCCTCTCTGCCTCGATTTCGGCTTTAATGTTATCCACACTCCGCCTTACGGCATCGTTTTCCAAGAGAAGGAGGCTGTCCTGAAACCGGATGAGGGCCTTCGCCTTCGCTCCTTGTCTCAAGAGGGCATCTCCTTCCCTCAGCAAATTAGTTGCAAGTATAGAGTTGAATCGTGCTCTTTCTCGTGCGCTCAGCAGCTCGTACCGTATATTTAA
>JGI20163J15578_10000520_pt1 | contig 15979 bp, 14 predicted proteins | sample TergutCu122P1_FD_15578 | JGI IMG/M metagenome (IMG submission 15578)
GTTTCCCCTGTAAGGCGTCCCTCCCGGTTCTTCAAAAACCTGGTATCTGTCAAAATTAAACAGCGGAAAAACCTGACAAGAATTTGTCAAGACAATGAAAAACAATAAAACTGCTATTTTACCCATATTCACTCCTGCCTCGTCCAGCTTGTACTGTTGGCATTGGGCCGGGTATATATTCCGGCAGCCCGGCCGCTTTCGTTATACGCATCTTCAAAGCCGCCGCCAATTACGTTTTGGCCAAGGTGTACACCAGCGCCAATTGTAACCCTGGTGAGCTGATTGTCGGCAAAGGCCATGTGCCAGATGGCAGTTACACTGCGTGGGATGACAAGCTCGGTCAGGCGGTTGCTGCGAAACGCCGAATCCCAAATGTCTCTCAGGCTGTCAGGAAAGACAACCTGGCTCAGCTGGTTATCTGCAAACGCCCACTGCCCAATGCTTGTTACGCTGTTTGGTATGACAACTCTTGTCAAGCGGTTGCCTTGAAATGCCCAATCCCCAATGCTTGTTACGCTGTTTGGAATGGTAACCTGAGTCAGCCGGTTGTCGGCAAAAGCTCGTTCACCAATACTTGTTACGCTATTGCCAATAGTAACTTGGACCAGCTGGTTATAATCAAACGCTGCCCCTCCAATGGTTATGACACTGTCAGGAATGATAACCTGAGTCAGCCGGTTAAAAGCAAACGCTCCCGCTCTAATATATGTAACGCTGTCAGGTATGGTGACCTGGGCCAGCTGGTTATAAGAAAACGCCCACCATCCTATATATGTAACGTTGTCAGGTATAGCAATTTGAACCAATTGGTTATAAGCAAACGCCGAAAATCCAATGCTTGTTACACTGCTGCCAATGATAACTTGGGTCAGCCGATTCAAGAAAAACGCGTGATTCCCAATGGTTCTTACGCTGTCAGGAATGGTGACCTGTGTTAGCTGGTTGCCGAAAAACGCCTCCCTTCCAATATTTGTAACGCTGTCAGGTATGTTTATTTGGGCCAACTGGTTATCGGAAAAAGCCGCCCATCCTATGCTTGTAACGCTGTCGGGAATGATGACTTGGGTCAGTTGACCGATGGCAAACGCATGATCCCCAATAGCTGTAACCGGTTTTCCGTTTATTTGCGACGGTATACTAACTTCCCTTTCACTGCCATTGTAGCGTGTTATTGTAATTTCCCCGCCCAAACTTCTCCAGGAAAAATAACCGTATGTTCCATCAATTGGTTGATTGCTTCCTGTGCCAATATCGCAGGAACAAAAAATGAATGTTAATGCAACTACAAAAATTGTAAACCGTGTTATCATTATGACCTTCATAAGCTAATTCATCCATCTTCCTATATACCAGCGATAACCCTGCCTTAAAAAATCGTTGATGTTTTGTGTAATTCTGCCAAAAAAAACAGGAGATATTGCACTTCCATGGAGCCAATCGGGGTTCGTTGTCATTGAAAGAAAATTCCAGCCTTTCCTTAATACAAGCCTTCCCTGAATTGTCATTTTATTCAGATCAGCGCTTGCGTAAAGAATATATACCTCGCTATGTCTATCAGTCCAGGGGTTTTTATACAAACTTATTTCTGTATGATGACGCGCCCCTATCTCCTCAATATAAAACCTCAAAACATAAACACCGTTTATTGAATGAAGGTCAGTCGTGTTTACTTTTTCAAAATCGATATCCGGGAAATCAATTGATATTTTTCCATTTCGTATATACCATCTTATTTCCCAGGGATCCCTAATCCTGCTCCACCAATCAGCCCAAAAAAAGTTGTCCGTCATTCGCATATTTTTTGGTACAGCAGCCAGGTTCATGTTTCCCTCAAAAGGAGCTTGGCCGGGCGATTCCTCATAAACCTGATATCTTTCAAAATTAAACATTGGAAAAACCTGGCAGGAATTTGCTAAAACAATCAAAAACAATAATAAAACTGCTATTTTGCCCATATATCAACTATAAATCCCCAAAAAGCCTGCTGTCAATCGAAACTTTTTTGTCAAAAACAGGCTGTATTTTTGCGCGGATTGATGATCCTTGATCTTTTCAATTGTTTTACGATCTGATAATATCAGTATTCAAATTACCCCCAAGGAGTATCCAATGAAAAAGATTCCCGTAGGCGTACTGGGCGCCACCGGCATTGTTGGCCAGCAGTATATTTCCCTCTTAAAAGATCATCCCTGGTTTGAACCGCGTTTTATGGCAGCTTCCCCCAGAAGCGCGGGGAAAAAATACAAAGATGCCACAACCGGGCGAATACACTTTCCAGGTATAGTTGAATCCGTTGGAGATCTCCTTGTGGCAGATGCGAGTGATGTTTCCGGCGCCGTTTCCGCAGTAAAGGCCGGGGATTGCGCTTTTGTGTTTTCTGCTCTGGAAATGGGAAAAGACGAGATCGGCTCTCTGGAAGAAGCATACGCTGCCGCCGGGATTCCGGTAATTTCCAATGCCTCGGCCCACCGCTGGACTGAGGACGTACCGGTACTTATTGCTGAAGTAAACCACAGTCACACGGATATTATTCCCGCACAGCAAAAGGCACGCGGCTGGGACAAGGGTTTTATCGCGGTCAAGCCCAATTGTTCAATCCAGAGCTACACCATGCCCCTTTATGCCCTTATATTGGAAGGTTATGAAATCAAACGGCTTATTGTTTCCACACTTCAGGCTGTTTCAGGCGCCGGTTATCCCGGCGTACCGAGTTTGGACATTGTTGACAATATTATTCCCTTTATTGGCGGGGAGGAGGAAAAAACGGAACAGGAACCGTTAAAAATTCTGGGCTCCATTGAAGCCGCCAGCTCCGGCAAGGCCGTTTTCAAAAACGCCGCGGAGCCAAAAATTTCCGCGCACTGCAATCGTGTTCCAGTAATTGACGGTCACACGGCCTGCGTTAGCGTGGAATTTGGTGCGAAAAAACCTTCTATAGAAGATGTAAAGAAAATTTGGGCAGCCTTTAGGAGCCTGCCTCAGGATCTGAAACTGCCTATGGCGCCGGAGCGGCCCATAATAATACGGGAGGAAAACAACCGCCCCCAGCCGCGGAGAGACCGCAACAAAGACAAGGCAATGGCAGTAAACGTAGGACGTTTAAGGCCCTGCCCTGTCTTCGATCTGCGCTTTGTCGGCCTTTCGCATAACACAGTCCGGGGAGGCGCAGGCGGCGGCGTTCTCAATGCAGAGCTTTTGAAACACAAGGGGTTCCTGGGATAATATGATATGAAAATAAATACAACAGTAAGCGACAGCGTTGATTTTTATCAGGGGCACGATCCGGTTGATTTAATAAAAAAACACGGCAGCCCTCTATATGTCTATAATGAACGCATTTTACGGAACAGGTGCCGGGAATTAAAAAATTTATCCGAGTACCCGCATTTCGCCGTGTACTATTCCGTAAAAGCCAACGCAAACCTAACGATTTTAAATATCGTGAGGGAAGAAGGGCTTTTCGTTGATGCTTTGAGCGCGGGTGAAATTTTCCTCAACATAAAAGCCGGATTCAAAACATCCGAAATATTTTTTGTTTGCAACAATGTTGACGATGAAGAAATGTCTTATGCCATAAACAAAGGTATTTTGGTCGGCGTGGATTCTTTATCGCAGCTTGAAAGATACGGAAAACTTAACCCGGGCGGAAAAACGGCGGTCAGATTCAACCCTGGACTTGGAGCCGGTCATCATCAAAAAGTTACAACAGGCGGAACAGAAACCAAATTCGGCGTTAATGCCGAGTACATTCCGCAAGTTAAAGATTTGCTGAATAAGTATGATATAAAACTTGTTGGCATCAACCAGCATATCGGCTCGCTTTTTATGGACGGAAGCCCCTATACGGAAAGCGCCAAGCGTCTTTTGGATATAGCCAGGCAATTTCAGGGACTTGAGTTCATTGATTTTGGCGGCGGTTTTGGCATTCCGTACCGCAAGCAGTCAGGAGAAAAAAGGCTGGACTTAAAAGCTCTGGGAAATATGTTAACTCCTATCATGAGCGATTTTGCAAAAGAGTACGGCCGGGACATATCATTCAGAATCGAACCGGGGCGTTATGTTGCCGCTGAGTGCGGCATTTTNCTGGGCAAAGTCAATGCCNTNAAGTATAACGGGCCGAAAAAGTTCATTGGAACGGATTTGGGCTTTAATGTACTGGCAAGACCGGTGATGTACGATTCTCACCACGATATTGAAATATACCGCGAATCTGAAACTCCTTCACTTAAAGACGAAAAAGTGAGTATTGTAGGCAATATATGCGAATCCGGCGATATACTGGCGCGTGACCGGTTTTTACCTGAAATAATGGAAGACGATATCATCGGCGTTTTGGACAGCGGCGCTTACGGCTACGCCATGAGTTCCAATTACAATTCAAGGCAGCGCCCTGCCGAAGTCTTAATAAAAGAAAATAGTGATACCGTCGTTATTCGCAAGAGAGAAACACTGGAGCAATTGTGTGAAAACTAAAATCGCAATCAGCAGCTGGGGAAATGTCGGCAAAGCCATTGCCGGCATCCACCGGCAGGAAGAAAAACTGGATACAAACCACGACATGGAGCTTGTTGGCATAATCCGCCGTTATGCGCAAACACAAAATGAAGAAAACATCCCGGTAGTGGGCGATGTAAGCGAACTGGCAGCCAAGCCGGATATCATTTTATGCGCTGCACCCAGTCACTGCGTCATTGAAGATGTCGAAAAGTATTTGAGGCTGGGAATATCTACAGTTGACTGCTTTGATGACCATAAAGAAATAAACAAACAGCGGGAGCGTTTAAATCTTTTTATCAATGATACCCTCAAAATAAAAGCAGTTTCGATAATTGGCTCCGGCTGGGATCCCGGCTTTAATTCCATCCAGCGCAGTTTGGCCGGGCTGGTGGCTGCCGGCTCCGAGGTTATTACAAGTTTCGGTCCCGGCCGCAGCATGGGACACACCACTACCGTAAAGTCGCTGCATCCGGATATTAAAGAGGCTGTTTCTTTAACTCTGCCCGGCGCGAAACCGGGATTGCAGAGACGCGAAGTTTATATTGAGCTTAACGAAGCGCTGAAAAACAAAAATGTACAGGAAAAAATAAATAACGATATTTTGACACACCCATATTTCAGGAATGACGATTCACATGTCTTTTTTGTTGAATCGATAACCCCGCATGATACCCGCATGCACGGCGGCATCATCACATGCCAGGCGGATAAAGTTGATGTGACCATTAAGCTGCATGGCGACAATCCGCTGATGACAGCCAGCGCCATGTACGCTTCGGCGCGCGCCGCCAAACGTATTATGGACAAGGGGAAATACGGCTGCTTCACTCTTGCTGAAATCGAACCGCTGGACTTTATCAAAGGCGGCACTGTAACAGAGCGCCTGGCGAGGATTAAGTATTAGGGAGCAAACATGGCTATGCTCCGCCCAAGTATTCCCTTAATATGGGCGATACATATTCCGTAGTTGGTAAAGGGAATGTTCTGCTCCTGTGCACTGTTGCGCCGATAAAACATTTCGCGATCATTTAACATACAGGCCCCGCAATGGATGACAAGCCTGCAGGCGGAAAGGTCTTCTGGAAAATCAGCGCCGGTATTGAAAATAAAATCCGGTTCCTTGCGGGTATATTCTTTTATCCAGCGGGGGAGCTTTACTGTACCGATGTCGTCGCACTGGCGGTGGTGCGTACAGCCTTCGCAAATTAATATTTTGTCGCCGTCCTGTATATTTTCCAGCGCCGTTATGCCGCGAACCGCAGTTTCCAAAAAACCNTTATAACGGGCAAATAAAATCGAAAATGAAGTAAGGGGTATTTCCGGCGGCACCACGGCAGAGACTTCGGCAAATACTTTGCTGTCGGTGATCACAAGCGCGGGTTTTCTGCCCAATGAAACAAGCGTTTCTTTNANNTCNCTTTCTTTTGTTACAATTGCAATAGCGNCAGTTTCCAAAATGGAGCGTATTGTTTGCTGCTGGGGGAGGATCAGGCGTCCTTTGGGTGCGGCGGAGTCTATCGGGGTTACAAGAACCACGAAATCGCCCGCTTGAACAAGTCCGGCAGTGAGGGACTCTTTTTCCGCGGCAGCGGGAACAAGGGCGGCGATTTTTTCTTTCAGTAAGTTGATATTATGTCCGGTTTTGGCACTTACCGGCAGCTCAATCGAAAAATTTTTCAACAAATCACATTTATTATACGCAATGATATAAGGAATGTTTTTATTCTGAAAAATTCCGGCAAGCTCTTTTTCGGCAATACGAAGCTCTCCGTTAGGCGAAGTTTCCAAATCAACAACAAGCACCGCCACATCGGTTTTGTTCAACACAAACCTGACGCGGCGCACCCGCTGTTCGCCCAAAACGCCGTCATCATCAAAACCCGGAGTGTCGATAATCAACACCGGCCCGAGCGGAAGCAGTTCCATTGCCTTGTACACCGGGTCGGTAGTGGTTCCCTTTGTATCGGAAACAATCGCCAGGTTTTGGCCGGTGACAGCATTTACAAGGCTGGATTTTCCCGCGTTTCTGCATCCAAAAAAAGCGATGTGAATACGGCTGGACGAAGGAGTTTCATTCATCTGAAATAAAACCTGTCATCCGGCAAAACGCCGCCGATGGAAACCGGGGCGAAATCAAGAAACACACTGAACAGCGCTTCCAGAGACGGGCGGGCATCAGATGCAGGTATAAACACATAATTGCTTTGAGGAACCGAAGCTGCAACGATATTGGCTCTGAGTCCAAGCTCGTGTTTTTCAACAAGAGCCCCGGCCTCAGCGGGATGCGCCTTAACCCATTCGATGGAATCTCTTGCCGCATCAAGAATTATTCTCATGGCAGCGGGATTGGCGTCAGCAAAAGCTCCATCAACAACCAGCAGTGTCATGGGATAGTTTTCGATGCCGGTCACCCTCGCCCACTCTTCCTGAATATTCGTTACATGCCTGAGTTCCGGCCTCCCCATTAGCGCCATCGTTGCAAAAGGTTCGGGTAGAAGCGCCGTGGAAATTCTGCCTGCAATGAGGGACTGGGCAATGGCGGGAAAGGCCAGGGAATGGCCGAAGCTTATATCCCTGCCGGGCGTTAATCCATGGAAATCAAGTATCTTGCGGAAAACAAATTCCGGCGTCGCCCCCTGTCCGGCAACTTCAACAGTTTTACCGCGGAGGTCAGCAATGCTGCGTACATCAGGGTCAGAAGTGAGAAGGCTCAGCATACCCGTAAAGAGAACTGCCGCTGCCCGGATATCTCTGCCCGATGAAGCGATTTTCGCTGCCATATTGGGAGGCAGTACCCCAACTTGAGCCTCGCCGGAAATCAGACGCGCAGCCATGAGATCCTGATTGGCCAAAGCTTCAAGCCTGACATTAAAACCCGGAATTTGCGGAGGCTCTTCAAAAAGCCGGATTAAACCAACGCCTGACGGCCCTCTGATATTAAAAATTGTTAAATCCCGTACACTGTCATCACTCCTGCCCCTTGCATGCAGGGATGCGGCCAGGATTATACCAAAAATGATCGATATTACTATTGCTGCAATTTTTTTTGTTTTCATGTTTTTACTGCTCTGGAGAAGAATAACCCGGCAATTTTTTCTTTTCAATATGTTTGCGGATGTTCCGGGGTAATATGTTCACGAAAAAATGATTTTTTTTGTTAAATTCAAAGCAAAACACACTCTTCGCGCAATAATAGAGTGGAACATTTGGTTCCTGGGGCTGCCCAAGAAGCTTGTTACTTTTCGGGCACGCCAATAATCAAAGACTCTATTGGAGGAAAAATGCTTAAACGTTTTTATCTGATTTTCGCGGTTTTTTGTGTTTCGCTTGTGTTGATTTTTAGCTGTTCAACCGGCGAATTGGATCCCTTTGATCCGGATTATGACCCCGATGACGAAACTGAGCTGGATGACCCGGATAAAAAGGACAAGGAAGATGAGGACGAAAAGGATGAAGAAGATATTCCCGACCCCGCTGCGGAATTCTTAAGCGTTAATTTTGTTTCTGAAACAGAGATTGTTTTTGAGTTTTCACTGCCGGTAAAGCTGGAATCCCTGTCTTTCAACCCCGGCATGGAATTTATTTTTGCGGAAGAAGAAAATATAATAATAGTGACTCTGGATGAAGAGCTAAAGCCGGGACAGCGCTTTTGGGCCGACATCGAAGTGATTGACGATTGGGAAAACATCATCACTGAGAAGCTTTCTCTGATTTCCTTAAACAAACGCCCTCCCGATCTGCTTATCAACGAATTGCGTACCGAGTGGGCCAGCGCCACGACCAGAACAGAATTTATTGAATTCAGGATACTGTCTGCGGGAAACATGGGCGGACTTCGTGTCTTTGCGGCGAGCAATACCAGAGAGCCCATGATCTACGAATTCAAACCCGTGGAAGTTAACGAAGGGGAATATGTCGTCCTTCACCTGCGCACTCTGGAAGCTTCCTGCATCAGCGAATACGGCGATGACCTGAATGAATCCGGCGGCAGGGATTCAAGCCCGGCTGCCCGTGATATATGGATAGCCGGCTCGAATAAGCTGCTGCGCAAAACCGATGCGGTTTATGTTCTTGATCAGGATGACAGGGTTTTTGACGCTGTAATGCTCTCGGAAAATTCCGATGCAGAATGGGCAAGAAGTCACTTTCAGGAGGCCGCGGAGTTTTTATTCAGGCAGGGCGCGTGGAAATCGCCAACAGGGGGAATTGCCGCCCCTGCTGATGCTGTGAGCAGCTCCGCAATCGGGACTGCCATCACCCGGAGTATTTCCAGAGACGAAGCGCTTGAGAACAGCGGAACAGCAGCGGACTGGTACGTAACAGGAAATAATGGCGCAACGCCGGGGCTGCCGAATCAGCGATAACTATAGCGGCATCACTCAAACGGGCCCCTTTTGGCGAGGATATATTTTTCTATAACTTCCAATACGCCATCCTCATCATTTGTATTTTTTGTTACGAGGGTGGCGATTTTTTTGATATTCTCGTCACTGTTTGCCATGGCTACGCCGATGCCGGCCCAGCGTATCATGGCTTCGTCGTTCATGGAATTGCCAATGGCAATTGTTTCAGCGGCGCTTACGCCGTTGATTTCCGCTATCTTGGCCAGAGAATTGCCTTTATCAGTTCCCTCGGACATCAGATCAAGAAAATACGGCCGGCTGATAAAAAGGCTTAGCTTTTCTTCAAAATAGCTTCGAACAAGCTTTTCCATATGGACAATGAGTTCGGGGTCTCCGGGTATGGTTAGTTTATAGCAGCCCCCGCTCACCATATCGCGGAAGTTTTCCACCACCACCTGACGAATACCGGTAAGTTTCTGATCCCGGCCTGTGTATTCGTTTTTACGGGAAACGTACATGATATCATCTTCATACATTTGCAGAGCGAAACCCTCGGCATCGGCCAAATCGCAAACTGCCAGAACAGTCTCCCGTTCGAGGGGCGCATCGTGGACAATTTTTCCGGTATGGCTTTCCTGGATAAGGGCGCCGTTATAACTGAGCAAGTAACCAAGTGTATCGTTAAGGCCCAGAAGCCGGGCAAATTTTTCCATGGCGGCGGGAACCCGGCTCGAAGCCAATACCACTATTACCCCGGCATCCCCGGCAAATTTAATTGCGCTTCTTATTCTTGGCGATATGGAAAGATCTGAACGCAAAAGAGTGTCGTCCATATCCAGTGCCAGAATGCGGGGTTTAACCTGGCCTGAGGGTTTCATAAAATAAGGATACCCGCTTATGTTCTGCATTTCAATAGTTTTTAAGCAGCTTTTCAATAGTATAAAATAATAAAATCATGTATAATCAAAAAATGGGGAAAAATTATGTTTTTGTAAACCAGAAAGGAGGGGTAGGAAAAACCACCTCTGCCATTAATATTGGAGCCTATCTTGCGGAAGCGGGAAAATCGGTGCTGCTGGTGGACTTTGATTCCCAAGGAAACCTTTCAAGCGGCGTCGGAATTAGCGAAAAAGACGCAAAACCCGGGGTTTATGAGCTTATTGCCGGCAGCGCCAGCCTTGAGGAAGTGATCCGGCCGACGCCTGTGTCGGGGCTTTCGGTTATCCCCGCAGATATGGATCTTTCCGGGGCGGCAGTGGAGCTTATCGATCAGGATGAGAGGGATCTCTTTCTGGCGAAAGCCCTCAAACCTGCCCGGGTGACTTATGACTATATCCTGATTGACTGTCCCCCTTCCCTGGGCGTATTGACGTTGAACGGCATTTTTGCCGCAGATGCGGTTTTAATTCCCATGCAGTGCGAATATTTTGCAATGGAAGGGCTTAGTCATCTGCTTCAAAACGTGAAAAAAATACAAAAAAATCTCAATCCTCTTTTGGATATTGGCGGAATCTTTTTTACGATGTATGATCCACGGACAAAGCTCGCGCACCAGGTTGTCAAGGAAATAAGCCTATACTTTGGAAACAAGGTGTTTTCTACGATAATACCCAGAAATGTCCGGCTTTCCGAAGCTCCTTCCAACGGGCTTCCAATTTCCAAATATGATCCGCTATGCAGCGGGGCAAGAGCGTATAAAAGCCTGGCAGAGGAGGTACTCAAACGTGGCGATTAAAAGAGGTCTTGGAAAGGGCCTTTCCGCCCTTTTGCCTGCCGAAACGGATGAAACGCCGATTTCACCGGAACAGTTTTCCGGTATAGGAAAAAAGGAAGAGGGGGAAAAATTCATACCCCTTGATAAACTTAAAGCAAATCCGGGCCAGCCAAGGAAAGATTTTGATGAAGAGGAACTGGCGGAACTGGCGGATTCAATCAAGCAGCAGGGCGTAATCCAGCCCATCATTGCCGAGGAAAGCGAGGACGGGAGTTATACGATTATCGCCGGGGAGCGCCGGACGCGTGCAGCGCGGCTTGCAGGCCTTTCGGAAATACCGGCCATACTACGGCATTATTCGGACGAAAAACGCATGGTTGTCTCCCTTATCGAGAATATTCAGCGTTCGAACCTGAACCCCATTGAAGAAGCTGCGGCCTACAAACAGCTTATGGATGCAGAAGGCCTGTCCCAGGATGAAGTAGCTGCCAAGGTTGGAAAAAACCGCGCCACAGTTGCCAATGCCTTGCGGCTGCTCAAGCTTTCACCGGAAATGCAGCAAAGCATCCGTAAGGGCGATCTTTCCCCGGGCCATGCCAGGGCTATTCTTTCGGTCTCCGGCTCAAGGGCACAGGAAACCCTTTTTCGCGAAATCCAAAAAAACGGCATCTCTGTCCGTGAGGCGGAAAAACGTGCCGCCGCACTTGGGAGCGAAAACAAAAAATCAAAAGATTCTGCCGCCAAACGCCGCGCTCCGGAACTGGACGCTATGGAAGAAAAGTTCATAGTCCGCCTTGGCACCAAGGTAGTGCTCAACGGAGACCTTAACAAAGGAAGCATTGTGATTGACTACTACTCTATGGAAGATTTGGACAGGTTGTACGATATTTTAGGCGGATAGGGAAATTTAATTCGCCGTGAATAACGCAAACTTTCCCCGCTAATATCCGCCGGCAGGGGAGCGGGCTCAAACGGAAAAGTCTGACTAAGGATTAGTACGAATTAAATCACTCGTCTCCAGAAAAATATCCTTCCAGACATTTTTCAAAAATTTTGACTATGTTTTTCTTTAAAACATTATTATCATCTTTAAACCCGTTCAGGTACCATTGGCATAATAGCTCTCTTATTCCGGCATTAAAAAAAGTTTTTAGGTATTCAGCCTGTTGCCGTGTTATTTTTCCTTTCCCAAGCCAAAAATAAATAGACTGCTCTTGCGCAAACTTTTTTGCATATATGGTTCTGCCGGTACTGAGATCCCCAAATTCAAAACGGCACAGCAATTTATCGTTTTTATAGCACCGCATTGTTGCTTCTATAGTTGTTTCAAAATTGACATCTCCTGCAAAAAACGCAGAAAGTATCTTAATGATCTCCTGGCTTTTTTCTATTTCAATTTCGTCTAACAAGGCCTGCAGGTTTTTATAATGCGTATAAAAAGTTGCACGGTTGATTTCGGCCCCTTTGCATATATCTTGTACGGTAACTTTATCGATTGAGTTTGTATCCAAAAGATTCAGTATACTGTCGTAGATGGCCTTCTTTGTATATTTAACCCTTAAATCAATTTTTTTATTCTCCATACATTGACCCCTATATTAACCCCTGCAAATCAACATTTAATACATTATGTTGATTATATTACAATGCAAAAAAAATACAACACTTGTTGACAGAAAAATAATGAAAAAATATAATAGGCATGTGTTTACTATATTGCAAGCGAAAGTTAGTAAGCAGCAGCCTGTAGGGCTGCCAAAAAAGGACGGCGGGAAAGAACGCAAAAGGAGTTTTTGAATGAAAAAGAAAATATTGGCAGCAGCCTTGATTGCTGTATTATTGGCGGCAAGCCTCGTACTGGCTGCCTGCGGTACTCCGGGAAGGGGAAGAGTGAACATGATGCCCGGAACATGGACGGCGGCGGCAATCGGCTACATGGGGCCAGTTACCGTTGAGGTTAGGACAAGTTCAAACGCCATTACCAGCGTAAGGGTTACCGACCATATGGATACGCCGGGTGTTGCCGATTGGGCCATTGATTTAATCCCTGCGCGGATTGTTGAACACCAATCCCTTGCGGTGGATATTGTTACAAGCGTTACCATAACCAGCATGGCCATAATAAACGCGGTTGAAGATTGTCTTAGACAGGCCGGCGCCGACATTGCCGCTTTACACAGACCCATTAGAAGAGCCAGAGTCCGCGACAAAACCCTTACAGCGGATGTGATCATTGTAGGCGGCGGCGGTGCGGGACTTGCCGCGGCTGTGGCTGCAACTGACGAAGGCGCATCGGTTATTCTTATAGAAAAAACCGGCTTAATAGGCGGCAATTCAATAGTAGCCGGCGGGATCTACAATGTAGCCAACAGCAGGCAGCAGAAAGCGCTCAGGGCTTCCGTTGGGGATCACCGGTTGGTAACCAACGCCATCAATGAAACCCCGGTAAGTGAAGAACACCGGCTGATGCAGAACAGGGTTCGCGCTGAGTTTGAAGCTCACACAAGAACCAGTGATACTTTATTTGACAGTCCCGCATGGTTTGCCCTTCAGACCTGGAATGGCGGTGACAAGGTTGCTTCGCTTTCGATGATTTATCTGATGACTTCCCGGGCTTTAGCAGGAGTGGAGTGGCTCGAAAGCATGGGTATGCAATTCAGAGACGCTGCTGTTACCGGTCCTGGTTCCTTGTACCCCCGTACTTTAAGGGCAGCGCTCCCCAATGGAGTTGGTTTTATCAGGGCTTTTGAAAACACCCTGGAAACCCGCAATAACTATACCCAGTTTCTGGATACCACTGCCACAGGTTTAATCATTGAAGGCGGCAGAGTTGTAGGCGTAAATGCAGTAGGCAGACAAGGCAACAGGGTGACCCTAAGGGCTAACAGAGGAGTCATACTTGCCACCGGCGGTTTTGCAGGAAATGTTGAGATGAGAGTAAGATATGCTCAAGGCGATTTTTGGCCCTATCTTGGACCTACGCTTAACACCACAAATATGCCCGGGGTTACCGGTGACGGTCACCGTTTTGCCAGAGAGGCCGGCGGTGCGCTTGTACACATGGAGCATATTCAGCTTTTTCACATAGCCAACCCGGTTACCGGATCTACCGGAGACATTAACATGGGCGGCAGGGGCGTATATGCCACTTTCCTTGTCAATAAAGAAGGCCGCCGCTTTGTCCGTGAAGACGGAAGAAGAGATGAAATTTCCCAGGCTATCATGGCCCAGCCTGGGGGGGTGAGCTTCCAGATAATGACCGCAGATGCAGTTGGTGATCCCAATAATAATTTTACATTGGACGGCAGAAGCGTTGCATTTATGGTGGAAAACAATCTTTCCGGATTTGTTAAAGCTGACACCCTTGAAGAATTAGCCGGATTATTGGGGATCAACGCAGATAATCTGGCTGCAGAAGTAAGAGAATTCAACAGTCATGTAGATTCGCAAACCCCTGACAGACTCGGCCGGTTGGCGTTTGCCATAAGGTATGAAACAGGTCCCTGGTACGGGTATCCCCGCGCCCCCGCGACCCATTACACCATGGGCGGCGTGCTTATTGACGAATACACCCGTGTCCTCAGGGCGGACGGTTCCCCTGTCCCCGGTCTTTATGCTGCCGGTGAAATTACCGGTGTGCTTCATGGCTCCAACCGCCTGGGCGGCAATGCCATTACTGACTTTGTCGTCTTTGGCCGTATCGCCGGAGCCAGCGCAGCAGCAAGAAGGTAGGTAATAGCTTTATTTAAACATTAGAGAGCAGGGAACAAAAACAAAAACTCCGGGGCACTCCAAAACTTTTCATCTCCCCGGAGTTTTTGCGGTGTCATTCATGGCGCGCCATAAATGGCGATGTGATCTGCTCTCTTTTCCCCAGCCAAGTATCATTCTGATAATTCTGCAACAAGCAACACGGTAATTAACTTTTCAAAACCCAGCAATCACTTTTTCGCTAAGGCCGCGTATCACTGCGCAGGCAAGGCGGACGGCGTTTTCGTAGTCCGGGTACGCGGCAATTCCGTGATGGGTATGAATGTAACGCACAGGAATGCCGATCACGATAACCGGGACTGACTTGCCGCTAAGATGGATCACCCCGGCGTCTGTTGCGCCGCCTGTGCGGACTGCTTCCTGAACGGGAATGCCATTTTCACAGGCCGTGTCCAGGGCAAAGCGCTGGAAGCGGGGGTTCGTGATCATCCGGGTATCAATGTGCCTGAGCATGGGGCCCTTTTTAAGAGCGGTCTGAATCGCATGGGGTTCTGTCGTTGTATCGTCAGCCGGAGTTCCCTCGAAGGCGATGGCGATATCGGGCTCTATGGTTTGAGCGCTTACAGTGGCGCCGCGAAGGCCAACCTCTTCCTGGGCGGTAAAGGCGCCAATGATATTCACAGAGAGCTCAACTCCGGCCAGCTCCCTGAAAGTTGAAATTATTGCGGCACAACCCAGGCGGTTATCAAAAGCCTTTCCTATCATTATGTCGTGATCTTCACGGTATTCAAAAGGCACATCCGGAACCACAGGCGCGGCCATGGAAATTTGAAAATCTTCCCGGATTTCCCGCTCACTGGAAGCGCCCATATCAATTACAAGATCAGTTATTTCCGGGGCCGGTTTTCTTTCTGTTTCTGAAAGCTGATGAGATGTTTTGGAGGCAATAATACCGGGCAGCCAGTCCCCTTTATTGTTACGCACAAGTACCCGCTGGGCAGCGGCGTTAGTCGCAAGCCACCCGCCAAGGGGAATAAAGTCAAGGGTTCCGTTAGGGCGGATTGCCCTGACCATAAAACCCACTTCATCGCTGTGAGCATCAATCATAAGCCTGGGCTGGCTTTCTTCGCGGTCAAAGCGGCGCAGATAGAGGTTGCGCATGGAGTCCTCGCTCCATTCCCCAAGGCCGTCAGCCTGGCGGCGAATATGCAGCAAAACCTCATTCTCAAATCCCGAAACTCCCGGCGCTTGAGAAAGCTCTTTTATTAGGGCAATATTCTCTTGTTTTCCCCTCATATCATCAACACTCCCAAACTTCGTTATGCTACCCGCTTTGCCGGCCGGCAAGAGCCCTGTAGCCGGTCTTGTAATCCACCTGGCTTTCCAGCGGCTGCCCGCTGACAAAACGGCGCGCGTTTTCAAGGTTTAGTTTCATGATGTACTGACCGGTCTCTTCCATGAAACGTCCCCCGGACACATGCGGGGTGATCACTGCATTTTCAAGTTTCCAGAGCCGGTGCCCCGGAGGAAGGGGTTCCGGATCGGTAACATCAAGGCCGGCCCCGCCTATCTCGCCGGCTTCCAGAGCATCACAGAGAGCTTCCGTATCAATGGCGGAACCCCGGCCGGCGTTTATAATCACCGCGTCTTTTTTCATTTTTGCAAGCTGGGGGCGGGCTATGAGGCCGCTGGTTTCTTTGGTTCCCGGAACGAT
>JGI20163J15578_10000521_pt1 | contig 15973 bp, 13 predicted proteins | sample TergutCu122P1_FD_15578 | JGI IMG/M metagenome (IMG submission 15578)
TTATTGTTTGTCTCGTGTGCAACTGAGCAGCCCGGACATATTCTCACCCCGCAGGAAATACCTTCGGACATAGTAACACCAATATCTTTTATCATTACCGATCACAAGTATAAAAGTGAAGGAAGAAATATACCTGAATGGGTCAGCCTCTTTCTTGAAGGGGGTATTCAAAGCGTGGAATCGCTTGCCGCGTTTAACGGCCGCCACGTATTTATCAGCCAAAACGAGGGAACCAATTTCAACGCCCTGAATCACTGGAAAGAAGGGTTTTCGCCCGAACTCGATTTTCCCCGTTTGGCCGCAGCCAGGATTGATGCGCGCTTTTTCTCCGAAACTCCTTTGCCCGACCAGGTATACGGCGCCTTTTTTGAAGCCTTAATCCGCACCGCTTCAAATGCCCGCTGGAGCGGGGCGGTTAAAGAAGATGATTTCTGGATACGCCGGAGATTCATAGAAAATAACGCTGAATCAGAAACAGAAAACTGGCTGTTTCTCATTCTTGTTAGTATTGAAAAACCTGTCTTCGCATTACAGCTTGATACTGTATTCAGTAATACAAGACCAAACCCGCCTCCTTCAAGAGGACAGCTTGCTGCAATCAACCGGGTAAAGGATAATTTTTTTGAAGGATTTTGAAAAATATGTACACAAGCCAAATTGAAATGTTTCCGGCGGAAAACCTGCCCGCCATACCGCAGATTTATTCATGGGGAATTGAAGTCATCAAGCTAATCCAAAGGATTGAAAATCCGGCGCTGACGGCATTTATGAATTTTATTTCTGCCCTGGGAACCCAATACTTTTTTCTTCCGCTGATACTTTTTATTTTCTGGCTGATAGATGAAAAGCGGGGTTTGCGTCTGGGAATACTTATCATCGCTTCCGCGTGGATAAATATTTTTGTCAAAGATTTTCTTAAGCTGCCGCGGCCTTTTTTTCTGGAGCCCTCCCTTGCTTTGGCACAGGCAGGCGGATTCGGCGCTCCTTCGGGGCATGCCCAATTATCCCTGATTTTTTGGATTTCAGCAGCAGCATGGCTGACAAATGTATTTGCTAAATCTGCCAAATTTGAACAATACCGGCAGCTTGTTTGGGCAGCGGCTTGTTTTTTCATTTTGCTGACAGGTTTCAGCCGGATTTATCTTGGCGTTCATTTTCCAACAGACATTATTGCCGGCTGGCTTCTTGGGGGAATTATTCTTTTCATCTGCTTTGGCCTCGGCTCCAAATTTAGCCCCATTCCGGACAAGCTTTTAGCTTTAGCCGGAATCCGTTCCCTGAATATCTGCGCGGCGGCAATTACCCTGCTTGCAAACGGCCTTTATCCCAGAGACAGAAGTCTGCCTGCCCTTTTTTTGGGTTTTTGCATCGGTTATAACTTGATGAAGAATTTTTTCCCTTTTTCCGCCCAGGCTGAAATAGGCGGCAAAAAACCTGGCGTTATTACAATGCTTTCCCGTTGCCTTATTGGATTTGGCGGCGTAGCGGTTATTTTTCTGGGGTTAAGGCTCATTCTTCCCGGAGAAGAAAGTCTTTTCGGCGGCACACGCTTTTGGGGCCCGGCATCTTCTTTTTTCGAGCTCGGGCGGTTTTTGCATTACGGCCTCGTCGGCATTTGGGTATCGGCTGGGGCTCCGTGGGCTTTTCAGCGGATGGGGCTGGCACAAGCTCAAAATACCGGAGACGATTCGAGTGAACAAACATGAAAGTAAGCTACGGCGACACTGACCCGGTTTTTGCCCTGGCCACACCATTGGCCGAAAGCGCCCTGGCGCTTATTAGGACGTCCGGGGCTATCGATCTTCTTGCCAGGGTTTTTTCCCGCCCCGAAAAGCTCCTTTCCGCGCCGGGAAATTCAACTGTTCACGGCTGGATTGTTGACCCGGAAGACGCTAAAAAAATCGATGAAGTCATTGTTTCTGTGTACCGCAGTCCCCGCAGCTATACCGGCGAAGACGGCGCTGACATTTCCTGTCATGGGGGAATTGCCGTGGTCAAGGCCGTGATGGCATCTCTGAAAAAAGCGGGTTTCCGCGAAGCCCTTCCCGGAGAATTTACTTTTCGGGCCTTTATGAACGGGAAACTGGATCTTACCCGCGCCGAGTCGGTCATGGAACTCGTTGCCGCAAAAACCGGACGGGGCCGGGAACAGGCATTGCGCCGCCTGACCGGAGCTTTGGAAAGGGAAATCTCCGAAATAAAAACGCAGCTTGCGGAAGTTTTGGCTGGTACGGAAATATATCTTGATTATTCCGAAGATGAGTTTTTTGACCCGTCAAACGATTCAAACGATGAAAAAAATGATGAACAGGCAGGCAGGCTTCCGGTACGGGACCTTGCGGAAAAAGCAGCCGAAGGGCTTAAGCTGCTGGCCGCTAATTGGCGCCGGGAACGCATCTACGCCGAAGGCGCCCTGGCAGTGCTGGCCGGCAGGCCAAATGCAGGAAAATCCAGCCTTTTTAACTATTTGATCTGCGAGGATCGTTCAATCGTTACTTCTGCCCCCGGAACAACACGGGACTGGATAGAGGCACTCATTTCTGTTGAGGAAATTCCTTTGCGGCTGGCAGACACCGCGGGTTTGCGTGGGCCGGGCTTTTCGGGTTTAGAAGAAGAAACTGAAGCGGAACGCATCGGCATACAGCGGAGTCTGGAACTTCTGGACAGGGCAGACCTTGTCCTTTATGTCATTGACGGAGCTGAAGGTTTTACCGGGGAAGACAGGGAATTTCTTTCTGCCCGCAAGGAAGCTGCAGGGAAAAAGCCCATCCTTATACTCTGGAACAAGGCGGATTTAAAACAGCCCCCTGCCATCGACAAAGAAACCGGCGCTTTGCCGGGACAGCTTCTAAGTGTAAGCGCAAAAACCGGCGAAGGCATTACTGAACTGACCCGTTCCATTGCCGCCGCCCTGGAAGCAGCGCCGCCAGGGATTAACGGCCAGGAAACAACGGGGCCGGGCAGCCTGAGGCAGAAAGAACTCATTGATTCTGCCCTGGCCTCGCTTGAAGAAGCCCTGGCTCTTGCTGACAGGGAAGAACCCCTGGACATTATCGCCCCGCTTTTCCGCTCTGCAATTAATGCCCTTGGAGAAATTACCGGGGAGGTTTCCAGCGCCGATATTTTTGAACTTATGTTCAGCCGTTTCTGTGTGGGAAAATGATAAGGATTTTTTGTTGACAACAGGTAGAATAGTGGTAAACTCATGAATAAGCGGCGGCAGGAGGAAACATAAGATGGTTGGCAAAAGCGGCTTTGTTGAACGTTATCTCAAATACATTTTTCCCCTGCCGGCATTGATTTTTGTTTTCCTCCTGATGGTTTTCCCGGTCATTTACACACTGTTTATCAGTTTTACTGACTGGTCCATAACTTCCGCGAGGCCCTTGCGTTTTGTTGGCTTTGAGAGTTACAGAAGTGTGCTGTTCAGTGAACGCTTTCAAATGGCAACTTTGCGGACACTTCTCTTTACTTTTGGTGCAGTGTTGGTGCAGATGGTTTTGGGAACCATCATTGCCCTGATACTGCACCGGGAATTTATTGGCAAAGGGCCGCTCAAATTCCTGCTTTTATTGCCTTTGGTGGTTACGCCTGTTGTCATAGGAATTATTTTTAATTTGTTTTTTGATCCCGCAATTGGTATTTTTAACTTTGTTTTAAGCGTTTTGGGTCTGCCCCAGAGCGGCTGGATAATGGATGCCCGGACTGTGCTTCCTTCCCTGATAATGGTAGATGTGTGGCAGTGGACACCAATGATCGCCCTGATTGTTCTGGCCGGCCTTTCAGGGCTTCCAAAGGAGCCTTTTGAATCGGCCAAAGTTGATGGCGCCAATTCGGTGCAGACTTTCTTTTATGTGACGCTTCCCATGATCATGCCGGTTGTAATAACTGCCGCTGTATTGCGCCTTGTGGATGCATTCAAAACCTACGATATTATCGCTGCCATGACGAGGGGAGGAGGCCCCGGATATGCCTCGGAAACCCTCATTATTCACGCTTTTAACATGAGCTTCGAATATTATGCCATGGGGCGCGCCTCGGCTATTTTGGTAATTCTGTTTTTCATTATCATGTTGTTCAGCGGTAGTTTTATGTGGCTGCGAAAGAAGTTTGAGCTATAAAAATGAAAACACACTTTTTATTGAAACTGCTGTTTTTTATTCTCATTTTGATTATTGTGATACCCACAATTTTTCCTTTTGTCTGGATGCTTATTTCATCATTCAAAACCAATGCGGATATTATTTCATGGCCGCCAAGGTTTATTTTCAGCCCAAACGCGGGGAATTATGAAAGGGTTTTCTTTGAACATAATTTTTTGCGATTTTTTCAAAATTCAAGTATTGTTGCTTTAGGGGCGGTATTTTTTTCGCTCGTTATCGGTCTGCCTGCGGCTTACTCAATTGCCCGTTTCAAACAGAGAAAAATCCTCATGATGATCCTCATGGCCCGGCTTATGCCCGGTATTTCATTTCTATTGCCCTGGTTCATCGTTTTTACACGGCTTCGTCTTATCGATACTTTCGTATCGCTGATTCTCTCACACATACTCATCGTTATGCCTGTTGTGGTCTGGGTAATGGCCGCCTATTTTGAGACCATTCCCGAAGAAATGGAAGCCTCCGCAATGGTAGACGGCGCTACACGTCAGCAGGCTTTCCTGTCGATTATTCTGCCGCTGTCGATTCCAGGTGCGGTAACCGCCGCCACTTTAAGTTTTATTTTTTCCTGGAACAATTTTATGTTTGCACAGGTGCTTAGTATGGAGCAAACCAGCACCCTTCCGCTTGCTGTGTTCAACTTTTTGGCTCATGCAGAAGTTGATTGGGGCGGAGTGATGGCTGCAGCAGTGTTAATAGTAACCCCGGCGATTTTTCTCACGATGATTTTCCAAAAATATGTGATCAAAGGCCTCACTGTTGGTGCGGTTAAAGGATAAATCACCAAATTTTAAGGAGATTCAAAATATGGCATCTTTACAGATTCTTCCCGAAGCTGGAGCAAAACACGATTTATTGTCCCTTGGCGGACTGGTAACCAGGCTGGATCCGGGGGTTGTTCCCTTTAAAGAAGCGGACACCTATTCTCTTCACGTTGCAGGCGGAGAATACAATGTGTCGAAGAACCTTTCAACCTGTTTCGGTATGCGCACCGCTGTTGCGTCCGCCATGGTGGATTATCCCATAGGCCAGCGCATCGAAGCCGATGTGCGCAGAGCCGGTGTTACTCCCTATTACAAGCGTTTCGCCTTTGACGGCGTTCGCGGGCCCAACATGGCCATAGTGTGGAGTGACCGCGGGCAGGGCGTGCGCGCGCCGGTAGTGTTCTACAACCGCGCCAACGAAGCCGCCCAGCAGTTAAAACCCGGCAGTTTTAACTGGGATGAAATTTTCGAGACAGGCTCAGGAGCAGCAGGAAAGATCCGCTGGTTTCATTCTGGCGGCATTTTTTCGGCCCTTTCACCTACTACTTCGGAATTGGTAATCGAAGGCATGGCTGCTGCGAAAAAGGCCGGCGCAATTGTTTCTTTTGACCTTAATTACCGCGAAAAACTCTGGACAGTTGCCGCCAAAGATCGCGGCCTTACAGCCGAGCAGGCCGCGGCAACTGCCGTCGAAGAATCAGCGAGGATTCTCCGCAAAATCGTGACTTATGTGGATGTCATCGTAGGCAACGAGGAAGATCTGCAAAAAGGCCTTGGGCTCAAAGGGCAGGATGTGGAAACTTCAAGTAAACTCGACCCCTCGGCCTTTTTCGGAATGATTGAAAACGTTACCAAAGATTTTCCCAATGTCAAAGCAGTTGCCACCACGCTGCGGGAAGTTTATTCCACCAACCGGCACTCCTGGAGCGCCGTGCTCTGGCTTGACGGCAAAACCTATCAGGCCCCCACCTGCGAACTGGATGTCCTGGATCGCGTTGGCGGAGGCGACGGTTTTGCTTCAGGCCTTTTCTACGGCCTCATGTCCGGCAAAAGCCCCGAAGAATCCCTCAAGCTGGGCTGGGCACACGGCGCCTTGCTTACAACCACCCCCGGAGACACTTCCATGGTTACCCGCGAGCAGGTAGAAGCATTTGCCAAAGGCGGCTCCGCGAGGATACAGCGTTAGAAAAAAGCTCTATAAAAAACTAATTGACAATATTCGGGCATTCCTTCCCCGAAAGCACGTCAATAAGATTCCTGACCGAGCCATCAGCCATAGCGGCTGTGGCTTCGGCAGTGTGGGCGCCCGTATGAGGGGTAACTATCACATTATCCAGCTCAAAAAGAGGCGAGGCGTCAGGCGGTTCTTTCTCAAAGGCATCAAGACCCAGGCCGCCCAAATGCCCGGATTTGAGAAGATCATAGGCTGCGTTTTCATCGATAAGCCCGCCCCTGGATGTGTTGATAATGACAACGCCTTTCTTCATTGCCTCCATGGCGCCCTTTGAAATAATATTCCGGGTATCCTCCACCAGGGGCAGATGGAGAGAGATAAAATCCGCCTGTTTAATTACTTCATCAAAATTGGCTGCAATAATGCCGTTTTCCTCGGCGTATTGCAGGTTGATAAAGGGATCATGCGCCATTATTTTCATGGAAAACCCCGATGCCCGTTTTGCCACTGCTTTGCCTATTGCGCCGAGTCCCAGTATACCGATGGTCTTCCCGTAAAGCTCAAAACCTGTGGATCGGGGCCATTCACCCGCGCGGACTTGCTGATTGAGAACAGGCACCCTGCGGGTTATTGAGAGCAGCAGGGCAAAAGCCAAATCCGCAACTGCATTGGCATTAACAGCAGGGGTGTTGCAGACAACAATGCCTTTTTCTTTTGCCGCCTTAAGATCTACACGATCAACCCCTGCGCCGTAACGGGATATGACTTTCAGATCCGGGGCACTTTCTATTACTTTCCGGGTTATATAATCAAGGCCTGCAATATAACCCTGGCAGCCGGAAAGAAGGGGGATAATTTCATCTTCTGACAGAGGTTTCCCATGAGGGTTAAAGACAAGATCTTCGGAAAAAGAACGCAGAAGTTCCATGGCGGAGCTGCCGCTATCCGGTTTAAAAGATGTTGGTGTGACCAGTATTTTCACAAAATACCCCCCTAAAGTGATTATTGAATGAGACTTTCCTTCAAAACTCCATTGGTTTTGGGGGAAGTCTCACTTTACTATGGACATTTTTTTTCTTTTTGGGTAGAGTCTAATAAGGAAATTAAACCAGACTCGAATAAAATTAAATTTTGATTAAAATTTGCATTTTGAGGTAAAAAAATGGCAGGGCGAAAAAAAGCATCAACGAGAATTGGAATTTATTATGATGGATATTATTTTTACAAAGTAAGTAATTATTACAAGTTTGATCACCCAAGGCAGGCGCGAATCAGCATATCAGGTTTGCATAATTTCATCTGCAATGAAATAGCCGTCAAACTTGATGTGGACATAACCAACTGTAAAATTGTGGAAGCAGATTATTTCAGGGGCAGATCAACCAAAACCGGCAATGAAAAAGCCATAGTTGGGGAACGCTATTTCGAAGACGCACTCACAAAAGAAGGGGTGAATCTTCATTATTTGCCCCTGCTCCGGGGAACCAATAATGAACTGAAAGAAAAGGGTATAGATGTCTCTCTGGCATTGACTGCTTACAAAAAAGCTGCGGCCAAGGCATTTGATGTTTTGGTATTGATTGCCGGAGACGGCGATTATCTGCCCTTGGTAAGGGAACTTCAAACCATGGCTTCAGCTATCGATGTTATGTTATTGAGCTGGGATTTTGAATGTTCCAATGGGGAAGCAACCATAAGCTCTCAGGATCTCCTGGAAGAAGTGAAATATCCCATCCAAATGGCCAATGTCATTGACGATCGCCTGAATATAAAAAATCCGCTCATACTGGGACTTTTTGAATATCGCCAGTCTGAACCGGCGGAGATGCATACCGCCATGCCTCCGGGTTTGCCGCCGGGACAACCACCGATTGTATCGCCTGCTATACCGCCGGTCATGCCGCCGCCCATGGCTCCGGCTATGTCACCGCCAGTTATGCCGCTTGTTGCATCACCGGGTTTTCAGCCGCCAAACCCTGTTGCAGCACACGCTTATGTACCGCCGCCTGTTTCCCCGTTTGGAGTGTATTCTTCACCAATATCGCCTTTTGGGACAGCAACATCTCAGCCCTCAGCTTTCCCGTCAAAACGAAGAGCACTGACGGAATTTGAAATGGCACAGGAACGCATCTCAACCATTCTGTCGCTTAACGGAATCGGCGGGTGGATTCGGGATTTGGAGTATAACAATTTTTATTTTTTTTACAGCGATGTTGTCAATAAAAAGCCCGAAGAGCTGGCTCCTGGCATGACCCTGCAATTTCGTCTTAAATATGACAGGATTAAAACAGAGCAAAAAGACAATGGCGAACCCAGTTACCGCGCTATAGGCCCAATCTACGCAGTAGACTGACAGATGCCTATACCCTCGTTTCCTGAATTTACGCCCCTGTGCATCGGGCTTAAAAATGAAATGCACCCCAGGCTTTCCCTTACGCCTGACGGAGTTTCGGAATTCACGTTTCCGGCTCTCTACCTTTTCAGAAAACGTTACCGGTACCGGGTTTCCAGACTGGAAGACAAAACAATTATAATTTCAGGGATTCAGCCTCCCGGTGTGCAGGGGGAGGAAATTCAACAGAATTTTTTTATGACTCCATGCGCTGCTCCGGGCAGGGGTGTCCTTGAAGAACTGTTCAAAACGCATGATTACTGGAAGAACATTCCTGAATCCATACTCATCCCCAAAAGAAAACGCTTTGAGGAATGGGGCATAAAAATTGCCGAAGATCAAAATAATTTTGACTATCTTTATCTTCGGTCAGATTTGGCTGAACTAAAAGGCAAAAAGTACCACAAAAAACGCAATCTGGTAGCCCAGTTTCACAGGCTCTATGCCCATGAAGTAAAACCCCTAAACCTGGAACTTGTCAGTGATGCCATGAAAGTGCTCGAAGACTGGCGGGCATCCAGGGAAACCGCGGCCACATGGGCCGGCAGCAATTTTGCCGAAGGTGATTATATTGCGTGCCGTGAAGCACTGGAAAACTTTAAGGAACTTAATATGAAAGGCCTTATGGTTTATGTAAACGGGAAGCCGGCAGGCTGGTGTTTGGGAGAAGCCATCGCAAGGGGAAGAATTTTTACCGTTCATTTTGAAAAGGGTCTTGACGGGTACAAGGGTATTTACCAGTTTATCAATCAGGCTTTTGCCGCTACACTACCAGAGTACTTTACTCATATTAACCGCGAGCAGGATTTGGGGGATGAGGGTTTGCGTCAAGCCAAGATGACCTACAGGCCTTCCGGTTTTGTGCGCAAGTATACCGGTCACTACATGGCCGGTAAAACCGGGGTTGTAAAATCGGAGTTATAGAATGAATTTTCAGAATATAATGAATTTCCTGCCGGGTGTCATTATCGGCCTTACCTTGCATGAATACTGTCATGCAATGGCAGCATATAAACTGGGCGATAAAACCGCACGGGATATGGGCCGTATGACTTTTAATCCCCTGAAACATATTGACCCAATCGGTTTTATTTTTATTCTCATTGCCGGATTTGGCTGGGCAAAGCCGGTTCAGTTTAACCCGGCAAATCTGCGTTACCCCCGCCGCGATAAGGCAATAATAGCTGCCGCCGGCCCTTTATCAAATTTAATTCTTGCCCTTGTTTTTATCGCCATTGTAAGGGGCTGGATTGCCGCGGTTTCAAATCCTTCTTTTGATGCAGAGCAAAACAGTATTTTTAATATTCTGGTTTCCAGCCATTTTATTGGATTTATGACGATTGTGTATTTTTCGGCAATGATAAACCTGGGCCTCTTTATTTTCAACCTTTTACCGCTTCCGCCGCTGGACGGCAGTCATATCGTTTTTTCCGGCCTTAACCTCAGCCGGGAAACAGAGTATATGATCATGAAAATCGGTGCGCCTGCGCTTTTTATTATTATCATAATTCAAAACTTTACAGGTTTAACGATACTTCCTATCGGAAGACTCATTTCCGCTATATTAGGACTGTTAATGCCCTGATCTTGTTTTTACTTTAATATCCGGTTTTCCCCTAAAGCAAATTTTTCTGGTTCCGATATTTTAAATGATAAAGGATCAGAATATGTGTGCCCGTCGGGCCTCCACAGTTCGGTCTGGAGGAACTTTTTTGAGCGTCGCTCAAGCTGGGTTTACCCAGGAAGTTCCCCCTCTCCCTTCCGGGAACGGGCGGGTCGAGGGTTCAAGGCACGTATTTTAATTGCTTTTACGGCATGGATGCCGCGGCATAAATCCGTCATTGGGACGGCAGTTGCCGGAAATGCCAAAGGAGTGTTTTATGATAATTAATCACAATTTGAGCGCAATGTTTGCTGACAGATCACTTAAACATACCAATATTGCTCTGACCAAAAACATGGAAAAACTGTCAAGCGGCTTGCGAATCAACCGTGCAAGTGATGATGCTTCAGGGCTCGCTGTTTCTGAAAAATTAAGAGCACAAATCCGGGGTTTGAACCAGGCGTCAACCAACGCCCAGAACGGTATTTCGTTCATTCAGGTTACGGAAGGCTATCTTCAGGAATCTCAAAACATCATCCAGCGTCTGCGTGAATTGGCGGTGATGGCTTCACACGGTATTTATACCGCAGAAGACAGGCTTTACATCCAGGTTGAAGTTTCGGCTCTTATTGCCGAAGTTGACCGTATCGCATCACACGCGCAGTTTAACGGTATGAACCTCTTAACAGGACGGTTCGCCCGGTTGTCCGGTGAAAATGTGGTAACTGCTTCAATGTGGTTCCATATTGGCGCCAACATGGACCACCGGATTCAGGTGTTTATCGGCACAATGACAGCCAAGGGTCTCGGGATCCGTAACGTCGGTGACGAATCAATCCTTTCACTGTCCGCACCGGACAGTGCCAACCGTGCCATTGGAACCCTTGATCACGCGCTTATGATCATCAACAAACAAAGAGCTGATCTTGGTGCGTATCAAAACCGCCTAGAACACGCTATGCGCAGCCTTGATGTCGGTGCAGAAAACATGCAGGCGTCCGAATCCAGAATTCGCGATACCAACATGGCACATGAGACTGTCAGGTACACAACGAACCAGATTCTCATCCAGTCGGGAACAGCGATGCTGGCCCAGGCCAATCAGGCTGCTCAAACGGTTCTTATGCTTCTGCGATAAGTTTTATCACAGAGCCGTCTCGGGAAGACGCCTGGCCGCTGCAGCGAAAGCTGCAAGTGGTCAGGCTTTTTTTTGTACTGTTATTCGAAATCTACGGAATGTACTCTGTTACAGCATTTGCAGTTTCAAAAATTCGGCGAACCTGATTCCGGGAAACCAAAAACTCCGGTATACCTTCCTGCCTAAGCTCATAAAAATCCCGGTTAAAGGGAACCAGAGTGATAGAAACCCGTTCTCCGGAGGGATTGTTGAGCCTGTATTCGATGGAAATCGCTCCGCCCTGTTCCGCAGTTCCCGGCGGCCCCGGGCGTTCGGCATCAATAATGAGGCCGGCAACAGCATGATAAAATCTTCTGAAAGAATCAGGCTCCGCCCTTTTGCCGTTCAGATAAAAAACAGTATCATCCCTTGTACCCTGTATGTCCGCACTTAGAAAGCGCTCTCCTCCGCTTATCGTAAGGTTTTCAGCCTGGTCAATATTAACAAACAAAGCGAATCTGTCCATCAGGGCAAACGGCCTGATGTTGAGTATGGGTTCCAGACCGGCAATTGTAAAAACCCCGGGTTTATTGCTAACTTTCGCATAACGCATTTCGTGGTTTAGCCCGCAGCAGCCAAACCGGTAAAAGGGGTTAAGATTAACGCAGTTTCCAATCAGCAATTCGATGGAGGCATTACGGGTTTCGATAAAAATTCTGGCAGGATTGTCCAGTCCGAAAGGTACCAGGGATGAAGGGGAATCATCAATAAAATCAGCGACCATTAATCTTCGAAGGGGCGTGATCATGGTATTCAGGGCTTCTCCGTTTACCCCGCGTTTAACAGCAAAAGGAGATGTGATAAGATGAGTTGAAAAGGAAGTGATCAAATGTGACGGCACTGTTTCCGGCCTTGCGATTATTTCCATTTGTGTTTGAGGTGACTCAATTTGCAGCCGGGTCAAGTTATGGGGCGCAAAAACCGGAAAAAGGGATCTTTGCCGGATCCTGTCCAGGCCAAAATTCATATTCCGCACCGCATGGATGGAAACAGTGTGTACCTGGGGATCACCAGCTTTCATCATAAAAAAAGCGGTTCTGGACGGGGTCATGTCTCCCAGGATGTATTCTATCCTTGTTCCGTAGGAATCAGTAACGATGATCCTGGAATATGGATCGTCCAGCCCGTAAACAGAAAGGTCTTGCGGATATTCATCCACTGTCTGTTCAGTCCAGACACTTGCCAAAGTCCAGGTCAGACTGATGATCTGATTTTGATCCAGCTCGATCCATTCAGGCGGGCTTCTCCCCTCCAAAGAAACGAGTTCCCAGATGCCGTTTTTTCTTTCAAGTACCATATCATTTACTTCGATTTTAACGAGATTGGAACTATCCAGATTGCCGAGTCTTTGGCCGGGAAAATCAGTTAACAGGGCATCTATTCTCCTTTCGTTCCAAAGGGTTGAAGCGATGTATCCGCCAGCCAGAAGTACCAGAACCCCAAAAGTAATAACCAGGGTTTTGATTCTTTTTGTCATAGTCAAAACCTCACAAATTTCGCCGTTTTAACCAGCAGACAAAACCGCTGATAAAAAGGGCAGTTGGAATTACAAAGATAAAAAGAAATCCGAACAATATCATCTGTGCCAGGTTCAGGCGCATTGGCATCAGGAAAAGGCTGCTGGATCTTACCGTGATGGTTTCGGGGCGATCCTGGAGCCACGTAAGGCTGTTCATAAAAAGATCCCAATTGGCCTGAAAGCCCTGAGCTGCTATGGGCAGGAGTCTGCCGCAGCCAATTACAACAATCCTCGCCTGCGGTTCATCGCCTGACACCCAGAAAGGATCAGCAGCCGCAGCTCCAATAATAAGGGGGCCGGGAATATCCGAAGGAACTTGCGCAACAGAAGCCTCATTCAGGTCGGTTCGCAGAAATGAATCCCTGGAAGAAATCAGCAGCGGCGTAACTTCAACGCCCATCCGCCTTGTTTCCAGTATGGAAAGAGACATTGCTCTAAGCAGAAGGATCGGCGTTCTGGTTTTATCTGCAAGCGGCCCGGTGATTTCGTGAGGCAAAACATCCGGCAGCAGACTAAGGGGAATTGCCGTNANAAAAGCCGGATTATCTTCAATAACAACTCCGTAATCAAGGCGCAGCGCATAACTTGCCAGGACTTCATTCAGGTTATCAAGTTCCTGAATATTATAATCTGCTATTATAAGAAGACGGCCTCCGTTTGAAAGGTATTCAAGGAGAACTTCCGCCACTTCGGGAGTAATATCCCTTCTTGGATTATTCATAATGAGCGCCGAAGCATCATCAGGAATGGGAGAAATCATGAGATTTAAGGGGCGCAGCTCATAGTTTTCCCTTTTCATCAGCTCATCCAAACCGATGGCCGAAAGAGGAGTTTCGCCCTGCCCGGTAATTTCATATATAACGGGTATGGTACCGGTTCCCACAAAAAGAATGGCGCTTGTTAGTCTGCGCTCAACAGCAACTCCGGTAATCGTATGGCCGCCCATACCCGGAGCAGGGGAAATATCAAAAAAGTCCCAGGGGTTGATAACCCGAAAACCCATGTCGCCTTCTACAATAAGGCTGCCGCGGGGAATCCCTCTTCTTTCCCTGTCGTACCTGAGCACAAAACCGGGGTTCCTGTCAGGGTCTACCATCTCAAAGCTTATATTCCGGCTTCTTGCCAGATAAAGGTTTATCACAGTTTTGACTTCCAGGCTTTCCTCGCCGGGGCGCCAAAGGCCGAAAAATCTGACCGGGGATTCAAGGGTGTCCAGCAACTGAATTGTATGTTCCGAAAGTGTAAAGCGCTGATTCAGGGACAAATCTTTTTGCAGAGAAAATTGACCAACGATAAGGTTTAATAAAATGAGTCCGGTTACAATCGCCATGGTTAATAATGCCGCATAACCGCCGTATTTAACCTGACGGGTCTTAAATGATTCACGTATGCTTTCGATGCTTTTCATATTACCCCCTAATTCCATCGCCGTTTTTCGATTAGCCTGACTGTCAGGAAAAGGAAAAGACCTGAGAAAGAGGCATAATACAACAGGTAATCAAATCTCAAAAGTCCAATTGTAAAAGGCTGATAACGGCGGTTAAGGGAAAACCACCCTATAACCCTTTGAATGAATCCAAAAAACAAACTCCGGTCAAAAAGATATAAGCCTCCGATTATCGAAGCGCCGAGCAGCGCCGCTGCCAAAACAATTATCCAGTTTCTGGTGCTAAGAAAAATAAACAGAAGCAGTGCCGCCAAAAGAACCACAGCGGAAATAACTCCGGTTCTTGTGTCTGACGGGATTGCCTGACTGATGGGGTCAATTAACCAAATAAACAACAGGACAAAAAATGTGACCAATGCGGCAATGAGCTGATTTTCGGTGAGCGCTGAAACAAAAAGCCCAATGGAAATATAACATGCTCCCAGGAGAATAAAACCGATATAACTGCCGATAGTTCCCCAGGTTTCAAGATCGCCATACACGGCGACAACCACCGCGTATGACACGGTAACCAGAAGAGTTCCGCAGTAAACTGCCATGGCGGCAAAATACTTGCCGCACACGATCCCGGTAATTGAAACGGGGCTTGTTAACAGGAGCTGATCTGTTTTTTGGCGTTTTTCTTCAGCAAAAAGGCGCATTGTCAAAAGAGGAAGAATAAAAGTTACCAACAAAAGAACGCTGCCCAAAAAGCCGATATAACGCGAGCTTTGGCCAATAATATTGTCAAAGAAAAAGAAAATCCCTGTCAGGAGCAGAAAAAGCCCCATAAAAATATATCCAATGGGAGTAAGAAAATACGCTTTTAACTCCCGCTTAAAAATAGCGAACATTTATCTTTCCTCCTGATTGTTATCAGCCAGGGTGTTGTCAGAGTTGTCTGTTTCTTTGGTAGTCAGGTTAAGGAAGATGTCCTCAAGACTCATATCCAGGGAGCGCATCATCAGGATTGGAATATCACCGGCGGCCAGGGCCCGGAACAGATCCCGGCGTATGTCTGCATCTCCTTCGGCTTCTACTAACGCCTCCACGGTCCCCGGCTCCTGGGATTCCTGGAACTCCAGCCTTTTGATGGAAGAAACCTTTTCCAGTGATTTTTTAACGGTATCCTCTGCTGCATCCATGCGGAGCAAAATATGACTCCCTCCAAGAATGCGTTTGGCAAGGTTGTTTGGGCTGTCGTCTGCAACGATTTTGCCATGATTGATGATAAGTACCCGTTTGCATACCGCGCTTACCTCGGGCAAAATATGGGAGCTCAAAATAATCGTGCGGGCTTTTCCCAGTTCGATTATAAGATCCCGGATTTCAAGTATTTGTTTCGGATCAAGTCCGGCTGTAGGTTCGTCCAAAATCAAAACCTGGGGATCCCCAATCATTGCCTGGGCAAGCCCCACGCGCTGTTTGTATCCCTTTGACAGGTTTTTGATAAGCCGTTTGGAAACATCAGGGGAATCTTTTGTTCCCAGAATACCCACGGTTTCCATTACCCGGTTTATTTTTTCTTTTTTATCCCTGGAAGTTATTCCTTTTATTTCCCCCGCAAAAGAAAGGTATTCCCTTACAGTCATGTCCAGGTAGAGGGGAGGGTTTTCCGGCAAATAGCCGATCTTTTTTTTGATTTCAATGGGATATTCAAGAATATCCTGACTGTCGATTTTGACGGTTCCTTCAGTTGCCGAAAGATACCCTGTAAGGATATTCATCGTAGTTGATTTTCCCGCGCCATTTGGCCCA
>JGI20163J15578_10000522_pt1 | contig 15965 bp, 11 predicted proteins | sample TergutCu122P1_FD_15578 | JGI IMG/M metagenome (IMG submission 15578)
ATCTAAGCACAAAAAGCAAAGTGGTGGTTCGGGTCAATATGGACACGTGAAGATGCGTTTTTCACCATCAGGGGATTTAGAGACTCCTTACGTATTTGAAGAAGTAGTGGTAGGGGGGTCTGTTCCCAAGAATTATTTCCCTGCTGTGGAAAAAGGATTACAAGATTCCGTGCTTAAAGGACCTTTGGCAGGTTATCCAGTAGTAGGAGTTAAGGTAGTGCTTTATGATGGTTCTTACCATGCCGTTGACTCTTCGGAGATGGCCTTTAAGATGGCAACGGTAAAAGGATTTAAGAAGGGGATCATGGAAGCCACACCAGTATTGCTTGAGCCTATTGTACTTGTGAAAGTAACGGTGCCAGATGAATTTACTGGAGATGTTATGGGTGATTTGAACAAGAAGCGTGGAAGAGTTCTTGGTATGAACCCAATCCCAGGTGGCAAGCAGGTGATCGAAGCGGATATCCCTATGACGAGTCTCTTTGGATATGGAACGACACTTCGCTCTATGACTGGTGGTAGAGGAGATTATGAATACGAGTTTGCAAGATATGAACAAGCTCCTGCTGATGTTCAAGAAAAAGAAGTAGCTGCAAGAGCGGAAGAGCAGGAGTAGTTGTGAGTTTAAAGCAATATGCTGGATTGAATGGAAAAATAGAGTTCAAACGAGATGAAGCAGATGCAATGGCAAGAAATACACAAGAACGTTTCACTTATGAAAGATAAAAGTAGGAGGCAGAAATTTCTGCCTCCTACTCATGTGCTACCATATAATCTTATACTCTATATCACCTAAATCTGGCAAATCCTCTTTTTGAGCGCTTATGGTTAAGTAAAACTCTATCTTGTGTTCTAAAGAAATCTTATTAATCTTACATAAGAAATCAGGGAGACTATCTAAATTAATATTGGCCTGTTTTAAAACACCGTCTATACAGATGGTTTCAATATCGTGATTACCTGCAATCATCCCGTAAAGAAATCCAATGAATTCTTCTAAGGTTTCAATTGCTTTAAAGTCGTCCATAGCTGTAACACGAATATTGAAATCTGCAGTAGAGGTGTTTCTTTGACTTTTCTTAATTAAAATAACGTTACCATGTGATGATTTAACCAGTTGGTTGGCTAAATCAATTAACTGCTGGGTTTTTCCGCTACCCTTTGGTCCTGTGATTAAATTGAGCATATTGTTTATCTCCTTTGCTTCTTGTTTTGTTTGAGAAATTAACAATCATTTGTACTTATATCTATTATACTATAATTTTCAATTATGAACAAGGTGGATTGTTGAGATGATTAAAAAATGTTAGAAGTAAACTCCAGTTCACACCTTGGATAAGCCACCTGATTCGATCTGAGTGGATACTCTTTGCTGACATTTCTCTAGTGGTGTGATATGATATAAAACGAAGAGATCATTTTATTGTTCGTCGCAAAACTCTTCACAATGATGAGATTTAGAGGCTAGGGAAGGGAAGTGGTGTTTTGTTTATACAAACACCATATAACAAGCTTATGAGTAGCAATCAAAAAGAAACAATGGTAAAAGGTTCCATCTGGATGTCCGCTGGGAATTTGATTTCTCGGTTAATTGGAGCTGTTTATATTATTCCCTGGTTCATGTGGATGGGGGAAAACGGTGATACTGCAAATGCACTATATTCAATGGGGTATAACATCTATGCCCTGTTTTTGCTGATTTCAACTATAGGGATACCTGCTGCCATTGCGAAGCAAACCGCTTATTATAATGCCCATAATGAATATAAAACAGCTAGAAGAATGTTTTATACGGCTTTGAAATTTATGTTTCTTGTGGGAGTTGTAGCAGCAACGATTATGTTTTTCGCTTCTCCAGCTATAGCAAGAGGCATCGGAGGAGGTGACGAACTTATTCCAGTAATGCGCTCCTTATCTATTGCCGTGTTAGTATTTCCATGTATGAGTGTAATTAGAGGTTTCTTTCAGGGGAATAATCAGCTGGCACCAGTGGCAATCTCCAATATTTTCGAGCAAGTTGTTCGAGTCTTTTATGCTTTGTTGGCTACTTTCATTATTATGCGAACCTTGCAAGGAGAATTTACTACTGCGGTGACTCAGTCAACTTTCGCCGCTTTTGTAGGGATGTTGGCTAGCTTTGCTGTCCTCTTTTGGTTTTTGAGAAAAGAAAGAAGAGTTCTTCGTGAGAAAGAGCGGCGTTATGGTGAAAATAATATGAGACTCAACACCAGAGAATTATTGGGAGAAACCATAAAGCAAGCCATACCTTTTATCATAGTAGGTTCAGGGATTCAGTTATTTAGATTGGTGGATCAGTTTTCATTTATAAGAATCATGGAATGGCTTACCCATTACTCTGTTGAAGAATTGTTGGTTTATTACGCCATGTTTAGTGCTAATCCTGATAAGCTGACCATGGTACTGATTGCCTTTGCAACTTCTGTATCTGCAGCGGGCTTGCCTCTTATCACAGAAAACTTTACAAAAGGGCGAATGAGAACTTTGGCAGCACTTGTTAGCAATAATATTCAATTATTTTTATTTATCATGTTGCCGGCAGTATTTGGAGTGATGGTTTTGGCTTATCCATTGTATACGGTGTTTTATGTTCCTAATGTTTTAGGGGCGAATTTGTTGTTTTGGACGGCCATGCAAAGCTTATTGTTAGGGTATTATATGTTTGCCAGTAACATGTTACAAGGAATGTCAGAGAATAAAAGAGCTGTGCTCTACTTGTTCATTGGTCTAATGATTAAAATAGCACTGCAAATCCCCTTAATTTCATATTTTGAAATCTATGGGCCTTTATTAGCAACCACAGTAGGTTTTTTGGTATCCTGTACTTTGATTACCAGAAAAATATATCAAGTCTCCAGGTTTGATATAAAATTACTAGGTCGACGTGCTTTACTTCTCTTAGTCATAGCAGGAATTATGCTAGGTGTAGTGTTTTCGCTACAAAACCTACTGGGAATGTTCCTATCCTTTGATGATAAGTTGACGGCTTTTGCAGTTGTTGGGATTAGTGGATTGGTAGGGGGAATTGTCTATGGATTCTTAGTATTGATTACTCGGATAGGTGAAAAGTTGTTGGGTGATAAAGTGAAAAGATTGCGTGTTAAAATTAAAATATAATATGAGTCTGTTAGCGTGGATGAATCACTAAAACTTATTAAATAATTTGAAATCTAGTAAGACTGTGTTATAATCACTTGTATATGTGAAAAAGAAGAAAAAGTTGAAAAGTGACAGAGTAATGAAGGGAAGACATCAAATGAGCAAAAAAGTGTACAATCACAAAGCAATCGAAAGGAAATGGGCAGAAAAATGGAAAGAGAATCCAGTGAATCCACCTTATGATGAGAAGGGACAGGAAAAAGAAAAGTATTATTGTCTGGATATGTTTCCTTATCCATCAGCGGACGGACTTCATGTAGGGCATTGGAGAGGGTATGTCATCTCTGATGTTTGGAGCAGGTACATGCTCCAACAGGGGAAATATATTATTCACCCCATGGGGTGGGATTCTTTTGGGCTTCCAGCAGAGAACTATGCCATTAAGATGGGGGTTCATCCAGCAATTTCCACTGCTGAGAATGTGGAGAAGATAAAGGTGCAAATTGACCAGATTGCTGCCTTGTATGATTGGGATATGGAAGTAAGCACCACAGATCCTGAGTTTTATAAGTGGACTCAGTGGATTTTTGTGCAGATGTTTAAAAAAGGCTTGGCTTATGAGAAAGAATTCCCCATTAACTGGTGCCCATCTTGTAAAACAGGATTGGCCAATGAGGAAGTGGTGAATGGTGCTTGTGAACGTTGTGGCACAACAGTAACCAAGAAAAATCTTCGCCAATGGATCCTTAAAATTACCCAGTATGGTGAGAGGCTACTTCAAGATTTAGAGACTTTGGATTGGCCTGAGAAAGTAATTAAGATGCAATCGGATTGGATTGGTAAGTCTTATGGTGCGGAGATCGATTTTCCTGTTATCCTTGAGCGTGAGAATGGAGACAGCTTTAAATTTAAAGGTGACAGTGATCAAGAGGATTGTTACATAGGTAATCAGGAAGAATACTGTAAAGAAGATAAAGAAGCCCCATACATTAGAGTCTATACTACTCGACCGGATACCCTTTATGGAGCAACTTTTATGGTGTTGGCTCCTGAGCATGAGTTGTCAGAACAGTTAGCCACTCCAGAGCATAAAGAGGCAGTGGAAAAGTACATCTTAGAGGCTTCTATGAAGTCCAATGTAGATCGAATGCAGGACAAAGAGAAAACAGGGGTCTTTACAGGAAGTTATGCTTTGAATCCCATGAGTAAAGAGCTCATACCTATCTGGATTTCCGACTATGTATTAATTGACTATGGAACAGGGGCAATTATGTGTGTTCCAGGTCATGATGACCGTGACTTTGAATTTGCTAAGAAGTTTGGCCTCAACATTCGTCAGGTTATTGCTAAAGATGGAGTGGCCGATGAGGAGATGGAAGAGGCTTATCTTGGTGTGGGAGTAGTGGTGAATTCTGGAAACTGGAATGGAATGGATAGTGCCATACTTAAAGAGGAAGCTCCTCACATGATTGAAAAACAAGGGATAGGAAAAGCTACTGTGAATTATAAACTCCGAGACTGGGTATTTTCTCGTCAGCGTTATTGGGGGGAGCCTATTCCCATTATTCATTGTCCAACCTGTGGCAATGTGCCGGTTCCAGAAGAGGAACTGCCATTGTTATTGCCAGAAGTCGCTTCCTACGAACCCACCGGTACTGGTGAGTCACCCCTTGCAGATATTGAAGAGTGGGTGAATTGTACCTGCCCTGTATGCGGTGAGCCTTCCAAGAGAGAGACCAATACCATGCCTCAATGGGCAGGGTCCTCTTGGTATTTCTTACGGTATATTGATTGTCACAATCATGAAGAGCTAGTATCAAAAGAAAAGGCTGCTAAATACCTTCCAGTGGACATGTACATTGGAGGAGTGGAGCATGCGGTTCTTCATTTGTTGTACTCACGTTTCTATACAAAGTTTTTATATGACATTGGAGTCATCGATTTTCAGGAGCCTTTTATAAAGCTGTTTAATCAAGGGATGATTACTGGTAAAAATGGAGTGAAGATGAGCAAATCCAGAGGAAACACCGTTTCTCCAGATAGCTTAGTAGCTGATTATGGTTGTGATTCTCTACGAATGTATGAGCTTTTTGTTGGACCACCAGAGTTAGATGCAGAGTGGGATGACAGAGGAATTGATGGAGTGAATCGCTTCTTGAAACGTCTATATAACTTGCTAGGGGAAAGTATTGCAAGGGCAGAAGTAAAAGAAACAACAGAAATGTTAAAGTTACGTCATCGAATGGTTCATGACATTACTTTAAGGTTGAACAATTTCAGTTTGAATACGGTAATTTCAGGATTTATGGAGTACAACAACAAGTTGATCGACCTTGCTAAAAAAGAAGGCGGCATAGACAAAGAGACTTTAAAAACCTTTGCCGTATTGTTGTCCCCATTTGCCCCTCATTTTGCAGAGGAGATGTGGGAAGAACTTGGAGGTGAGGGCTCTGTATTCAATGCAGGATGGCCTACCTATGATGAAGCCTATCTTAAAGATGATGAAATCGAAGTTGCGGTTCAGATCAATGGGAAAACAAGAGCAGTAGTAACCCTATTAGCTGACGCATCAAAAGAGGAGGCCATTGCAGCGGGGAAAGAAGCAGTTGCCGAAAAGTTAACAGGTTCTATCGTAAAAGAAATATATGTGCCTGGACGAATTGTAAATATTGTGCAAAAATGACTTGAAAAATAGCTGTAGTAAAATTTTTGAAAAAAATTCTAGAAAGCAGCAAAAAAAGTTGCATTAAATCACAGTCGTAAAAGAGCGTTCATTTTGAGCGCTTCTTTTATTCTATAATTCTGTTTTGTAATCAGTTAAGATGAATTCTAGTGTCACCTTTGTTCTATTTTTTTGATTATAAGCAGATTTCGATTGGAATGACCACAGCAACATTGTGAAAATTAAGATTTAAGAGAGGTAAAGATAAGAAATTCTCTTTACAATAATTTTTTATCATGTTATGATGTAGCCAATAACTTAAGGTTTGGTAAAGACCAAAATTAAAGGAGGCAAACATGAAAAAATATGTTCCAGAACCATTTAGAATTAAAATGGTAGAAACAGTAAAGATGACCACTAGGGAAGAGCGTGAAATCGCTTTAAAGGAAGCCAATTACAACATGTTTAATCTAAGGTCAGATGATGTTTACATTGATATGTTAACAGACAGTGGAACCAATGCCATGTCATCGGATCAATGGCAAGGAATCATGCGTGGTGATGAAGCCTATGCGGGAGGACGTTCTTACTTCAATCTACTGAATGCCTGCAAAGACATATTTGGATACAAGTATATTCTACCTGTACATCAGGGAAGAGCAGCGGAAAATGTTTTGTTTGGAATGTTATTAACAGAAGGAAAGTATTCTATTTCAAACATGCACTTTGATACCACAAGAGCACATGTTGAGATTGCAGGTGGACGTGCCATCGACTGTATTGTTCCTGAAGCAAAGGACTTGACCGTTCAGAAACCTTTTAAAGGGAACATGGACATTGAAAGATTAGAGAAATTAATCAATGAGTATGGCAAAGAAAACATTGGAATGATCGTTCAAACCATTACCAACAATAGTGCAGGAGGACAACCAGTTTCTATTGCAAATACCAAAGCAGTTTCTGAGATTTGTAAGAAGTATGACATTCCATTAGTAATCGATGCTGCCCGTTTTGCAGAGAATTCATTCTTCATTAAGACTCGTGAACCAGGTTATGAGAACAAATCCATTCCTGAGATTGTTAAAGAAATCTTCAGCTATGGGGATATGTTTACTATGTCAGCGAAAAAAGATGCCATCACTAATATGGGTGGAATCTTAGCATTCAAAGATGATGAAGAGATGTATATTAATGCTAAAGCTCGTGGAATCCCTGTAGAAGGATTTACCACTTACGGTGGTATGTCTGGAAGAGATTTAGAGGCTCTTGCTGTTGGTTTATACGAAGGGTTGAATGTAGATTTCTTGGCTTATCGTATTGGCCAGATTGAATACTTAGCGGCTCGCTTAGATGAGCACGACATTGCCTACCAATCTCCAACAGGTGGACATGGAATGTTCATTGATGCCAAAGCAATGTTCCCTCATATTCCATACTATGAGTACCCAGGACATACCTTAGCTGTGGAGTTATATCGTGAAGCTGGAATCAGAACCTGTGACATCGGTTCATACATGTTAGGCAATGACCCTGATACTGGTGAGCAATTACAATCGGAATTTGAATTTACAAGATTTGCAGTTCCTCGTCGTGTGTACACACAAGCTCATTTTGATATTATTGCTGATGCATTGATTGCTATTAAAGGAAGAGCTTCAGAGGTTAAAGGATATAGAATTACATGGGAGCCTAAAATTCTAAGACATTTCCAAGCAAGCTTGGAGCCGATAAAGTAGAAAGAGTTATAATTAAGTAAAGTGAAGCATAATTGAGTGAAAAAAAGCTTGTAATGTACAGTGAAGTAAAGTAATATACATAAAAGTGATATTTTGATAGGGCGAGTAATTCGCCCTATTGAAATATACAGACTTCTAGATAAGAGGTAAATATGCATAAAAAATTATCGGAATATATTATACTTGTAGATTTTTTGAAAGAGATGTTTGGGCCAAGCTACGAGATTGTTCTACACGATATTCATGGTGGTGAAGGAGAGATTATTGCCATTGCTAATGGTCATATTACTGGCCGTAAAGTAGGGGATCCTCTCACGACCTTTGCTTCAAATACTATCGCCTCAAAAATGTACAAAACCAAAGATTACGTGATGAATTATCATGCAAGATCCAAACAAGGGACTTTGCTACGCTCCTCCACTTTATACATTAAAGAGGAAGGGGAGCTAATCGGTTTGCTTTGTATTAATTTTGATGATTCAAAGTTTACTGATTTAACAGAGCAACTTAGAAGTTTGATTCATCCTGATGAAGTGTTATTCAATCGCCTGAAAATCGAGGAAAAGCATGAGCCAGTTGAGTATATTTCAGAATCCATTGCAGATGTTACAAAACAAGTGTTAGCCAATTATTTTTCGAAGATCAACATCGACTTAAATCAATTAAGTGAGTCTCAACAAAAAACACTTGTAGAGCAATTGTCTGTGGTTGCTCGAATTGGAGTGATTAGAGAACTACACAATCGAGGAATCTTTTTAATCAAAGGAGCAATTAGTGAAGTGGCCCACGAATTACATTGCTCAGAGCCGACGATTTATCGCTATTTGAGTAAATTGAAAGAAAGTTAGTAGCCTAGGGACAAACCTTCTGATACGGTTTAGGTTGCAACCAAGAATAGGCAAATATTGATGATGAAACTACAAGTATAATGACAAATTTCAAATCTCATGCTATAGTATTGATTAGAAAAAAGTAAAATGAGTGCTACAAAGTGCTAAGCGATAAGGGAGGATTCACGATTTATGGAACGAGGGATAATTGCAAGGAATTTTATTGGACAAGAAATAGACAAAGATTTGACAGCAGGAGTTTATGATCGGGTGCATACTCGTTTCCCACCTGAGCCTAATGGTTATCTGCATATTGGCCATGCCAAGTCTATTCTGTTGAATCATGGGTTAGCACAGGAGTATAACGGGCAATTTAATCTTCGTTTTGATGATACCAATCCTAGTAAAGAAGATATTGAGTTTGTGGAATCCATCAAAGAAGATGTGGCTTGGTTGGGAGCAGATTGGGGAGACAACTTGTTCTTTGCATCGGATTATTTTGAGGAAATGTACCAGTGTGCAGAGAAGCTGATTTTAAAAGGGAAAGCTTTTGTGTGTGATTTGTCTCCAGAAGAGATGAGGGAGTATCGAGGGACGTTGACCCAGCCAGGTAAGAATAGCCCCTATCGTGAACGCTCAGTAGAGGAGAACTTAGAGTTATTTAGAAATATGCGAGGAGGAAAATATCCCGAAGGGGAGAGAGTATTGCGAGCAAAGATTGACATGAGCTCCTCTAATATTAATATGCGTGATCCAATTATTTACCGCATTGCCTATATGCATCATCACAATACAGGAGATGCGTGGTGCATTTATCCTATGTATGATTATGCTCATCCTCTTGAGGATGCTTTTGAGAAAATTACTCATTCTATCTGTACTTTGGAATTCGAAGATCACCGTCCTTTATATGATTGGTTTATAAAGGAGTGTGAGTTTGAGAATCCACCTAGGCAGATTGAATTTGCCAAATTATATTTAACAGGGGTAGTAACGGGTAAAAGATACATTAAAAAGTTAGTAGAAGATGGAATTGTTGACGGTTGGGACGATCCTAGATTGGTATCTATTGCTGCCCTACGTCGCCGAGGATACACTCCAGAAGCGATTAAGATGTTTGTGGAGTTGGCAGGTGTTTCCAAAGCCCATAGTTCTGCAGATATGGCCATGTTAGAGTATTGCGTTCGTGAGGATTTGAAACTTAAAAAACCAAGAGTTATGGCGATTCTTGACCCGATTAAATTAGTGATTGAGAATTACCCAGTAGATCAGGTGGAGCATTTAACGGTACTCAACAACATGGAGAATCCAGAGCTAGGAAGGAGAACGGTTCCTTTTTGTAGAGAACTCTATATTGAAAGAGAAGATTTCATGGAGGAACCACCAAAGAAGTACTTTCGTCTCTTTCCAGGCAATGAAGTTCGCTTAATGCATGCTTACTTTGTAAAGTGTGAAAGTTTCATTAAAGATGATAATGGAAAAGTGGTAGAAGTTCGTTGCACTTATGATCCAAAGACGAAGGTAGGCACAGGGTTTACCGAAAGAAAGGTGAAGGGAACCATTCACTGGGTACCCGCTCCTTTTGCTAGGAAGGTTGAAGTTCGCTTGTATGAAAGTTTAGTGGATGAAGACAAAGAGATGTACGATGAGAAAGGCAATCTAAACCTGAATCCCAACTCTCTCCAAGTGATCAATGAATGTTACGTAGAACCTAGCCTTGAAGGGGCCAAGCCCCTGGATAGTTATCAATTTGTGAGAAATGGTTTCTTCTGTGTTGATTCTCATGACTCCACACCGGAGAAGTTGGTATTTAATCGAATTGTTTCTTTGAAAAGCTCATATAGTCTACAAAAGGAATAAAGGGTATCGTATTTTTTAAGATGCAAATGGATTTAAAAAAACAGTCCCCCATATTACCGGATCAGGCAATGTGGGGGACTGTTTACGAGAAGTTAAACTTCTAATTAATCTACTTGCTTTTCATCTTCAACTTTTTCTTGAACGTAATCTTTTTCGTTTTTAATGATGTCAGACGTTTTATTCATAAAATCGTTTACTTTGTCGTTGGCAATGTCCGCAATATTTGAGGCTTTTGCACTGGCTTTTGCAAAGATATCAGTAGCTTTATCGTTGACTACTTTGATTTTATCAGCGATCTCATCAATATCCTCATCTACTGCTGCCTTGTTAAGTGATACATATTCACGATCAGCAGCTTTCAAATCCTCATCTAGATCAAAGTCATCATCAAAGAACTCATCATCTTCCATATCACAGCATCCAGTTTTCTTGGTTATAATGTAAATTACACCAGCAATTATGGCAATTACTGCGATGGTTATGAGTAGAGCCTTAACACATTTACTCATTATTATGTACTCCTTTCTTTAAGCTTAATACTTCTTTCATTAGGGATAGAACTCACGCACATTAAGGTTCTAATGTTCAATGAGATTCATATATTTGTTATCTCTTCATACATTGTAAACCTTTTACAGAATAATTTCAAGAGTTTTTCGATGAATATCAGTATAGGTTGAACAGTCACATTGCAACTACGCTTATATGGGTAAATTTCCGTATGAACGGTTACATATAGTTGAGGTTTCCAAGGGAATGTTGTATAATCTATAACAGAGCCAAAAAAGACAGAAAGACGAGGATAATAGAACATGACTTTATTAGAACAATGGAGAAAAATAGCCTACAATGAGGAACTGGGCAAAAAGCAACTAGATGGATTTTGGGCGGAGTACTTTGAAATTGAACAAGGAATATATGAGCAGCTACTTGAAGATCCTACCGCGGAAGTAAAAGGAACGGTGAAAGAATTAGCTGAAAAATACAATCAAGAAGTGTTAACCATGGTTGGATTTCTAGATGGAATCGATGAGAGTCTTGTAGAGAAGAACCCCATTGAAACCATGGACGAAGATACAGAAGTGAGCTTAGCTTTTGACCCTGAGCGCTTGTATAAAAATATGGTAAGTGCCAAAGCGGATTGGTTATATGAACTTCCAGCTTGGGATAACATTTTTGATGAGGAAACTAGAAGACGTTTCTTTAAAGAACAAAAGGAATCGGGTACCATCCGAAAGGAAAAGAAAATAGGAAGAAATGAACCTTGTCCATGTGGAAGTGGCAAGAAATATAAACAGTGTTGTGGTAGGGGCTAAACAGAAAAATAGGATTTACTCCTGTTAGCATAAAGAAAGGATGTAACGATTTATGAAAATCACTTTAAAAGATGGTTCCATAAAGGAATATGACAGTAAAAAAACTGTGTTGGAAGTTGCTCAGGATATTAGTGAAGGTCTGGCTAGAGTGGCTACAGCTGGAGAGGTAAATGGGGAAGTAGTTGACCTTCGATATGTGATGGATAAGGATTGTGAATTGGCAATCTTAACTTTTGATGATGAAAAAGGGAAAGGAGCATTTCGTCATACTGCTGCTCACATCATGGCTCAGGCGGTGAAGCGTCTTTTCCCTAGTGTTGCCCTTGCCATTGGTCCTGACATTAAAGATGGGTTCTATTATGATATAGATAGTGATACTCCAATCGTAGAGGGCGATTTGGAGAAGATAGAGGCGGAAATGAAGAAAATTGTGAAGGAAGCTTTACCCATTCATGACTTCACCAAATCAAAAGAGGAAGCCATTGCTTACTTCAAAGAAGCGAAAGAACCTTATAAAGTGGAGTTGATTGAAGATTTGCCTGAGGATACGATTATTAGTTTCTATCAACAAGGAGAGTTTGTGGACCTATGTGCTGGCCCTCACTTGATGAATACAAAGACGGTTAAAGCCTTTAAGTTGACCAGCTTGGCGGGTGCTTATTGGCGTGGAGACGAAAAGAATAAAATGCTTCAGCGAATCTACGGAACAGCATTTCCTAAAAAAGCAGAATTAGAGGAATATCTCCATCGAGTAGAGGAAGCAAAAAAGCGTGACCATAGAAAGTTAGGCAAAGAGTTAGGTTTATTCCTCTTGCGAGATGAGGGGCCTGGTTTTCCCTTCTTTCTTCCTAAAGGAATGGTACTTAAAAATGAGTTGCTAAACTATTGGAGAGATGTTCACCGCAAGCATGGGTATGTAGAGGTAGAAACACCGATTATGCTGAGTCGTAGCCTTTGGGAGACTTCTGGTCATTGGAAACATTTTAAAGATGATATGTACACATCAACCATTGATGAACAGGAATTTGCTATCAAGCCCATGAACTGTCCTGGAAGCATTATGTGTTATCAGTCAGAGCCACGCTCCTACCGGGATTTGCCCTTGCGAATGGGAGAGCTTGGTCTCGTTCATAGAAATGAAAAATCAGGAGCTCTTCATGGTCTAATGAGAGTTCGTCGATTTACCCAAGATGATGCTCATTTATATATTACAAAAGACCAGATTAAAGAAGAAATCAAAGGGATTGTGGATTTGATTGATGAGGTATATTCTTTATTTGGTTTTACCTATCGAGTTGAGCTTTCAACAAGACCTGAAAAAAGTATGGGGAAAATTGAAGACTGGGATCAAGCAGAAGCTGCCTTAAAAGATGCTTTAGAAGAGCTAGAACTTCCTTATACCATTAATGAAGGAGATGGAGCTTTTTATGGGCCGAAAATAGACTTTCAATTAGAAGATTCCATTGGTCGTACCTGGCAGTGTGGTACCATTCAGCTAGACTTCCAATTGCCAGAACGTTTTGAAATTGAATATACAGGGGCAGATGGAGAAAAGCATCGCCCCACAATGATTCATCGAGTAGTGTTTGGTTCTATTGAAAGATTTATTGGAATATTGATAGAGCACTATGCAGGAGCCTTTCCACTGTGGTTGGCACCTGGTCAGGTGAAGGTATTGCCTATCTCTGATAAATATTTGGATTATGCAGGTGAAGTTGAGAAAAACTTATTAGAGGCAGGGGTACGAGTGGAATTGGATTCTCGTGCTGAGAAGATTGGCTTCAAGATTCGTGAGGCTCAACTACAAAAAGTTCCCTATATGTTGATTGTTGGAGAAAAAGAAGAAGCTGACAAGCTGGTGGCAGTGAGAAGTCGCAGTGAAGGAGATTTGGGGCAGTTACCTCTTAAGGAGTTTACACAGAAAGTGGTTGATGAAATAAAAGAGAAGGTATAAAGTGTAAAAAGAGAAGAAAAGGTGAGGAGGGGCAAAAAAATGCCAATTAGAGTTCAAAATGATTTGCCAGTAAAAGAGATACTTGAAAAGGAAAATATCTTTGTCATGGACGAGAATCGTGCCTTGAGCCAAGATATTCGACCCATTCAAATCGGGCTGTTGAATTTAATGCCCTTAAAAGAGGATACAGAGTTACAGATTCTGCGTTCCTTATCCAATACTCCTCTGCAGGTAGATGTGACCTTTCTTCATATGGTGAGTCACGTGTCAAAGAATACGGCTTCTAGTCATATCAATAAGTTCTATGTAAGTTTTGAGGATATAAAGCACAAGAGATTCGACGGTTTTATTATCACTGGTGCTCCAGTTGAACAGATGCCTTTTGAAGAGGTGGATTATTGGGAAGAATTAAAAGAGATCATGGCTTGGACAAAGACTCATGTTACCTCAACCTTGCATTTGTGTTGGGGGGCTCAGGCAGGATTGTATTACCATCATGGAATCAATAAAGAGCCACTGCCAGAGAAGATGTTTGGTGTGTTCAAGCATTATGTGAGGAATCGGAAAACTCCTTTGGTAAGGGGTTTTGATGATATTTTCTATGCACCTCACTCAAGGCATACCACGGTCTCTGACAAGCTACTTGAGGAACATGAGGATATCCTTATTTTGGCGGATTCCAAAGAAGCTGGAGTATTTCTGTGTATGACCAATGACGGGCAGAACATCTATGCTTTTGGGCATCCAGAGTACGATCGTGTGACTTTGGATAAAGAGTATAAGAGGGACTTAGGCAAAGGATTAGATATTGATATGCCTTTTAACTATTACCCAGAGGACAATATGGAGAGTAAACCACACCTCATCTGGCGTGCTCACGCCAACACCTTATACACCAACTGGCTGAATTATTACGTTTACCAAACCACGCCATATGATTTGGGGTATAAGATTGATTGAAGCCTGTGGCTCCGTTATTCTGTAGGGGGATGGGGAGGTGTTTGAGCGTCGAACGAATGTACTGGGCAAAGGCATGCCGAGACGTTTTCCTATAAAAGTCTATATAATTCTATACAAAAAGACGTACCAAAAGACGTGCCATTTCAAAAAAAGGCGTGTCGTTTCAAAAAAGAAGTGCCGACAAGTGTATCAAAAAACGTTGAAAATGCTTGGTTTGGGTAGTTTGCAGAAATTTAAAGAGTAAAAAGAGATAGTTGAAAAAAATAAGATAGAAATATTAGAAGTTGGCAGTTATTATTTAACCGCCAACTTCTTTACCGATTGTCCTTCTATTAGTTCACATTCAACGATGTGAATGCCATTGGTTGTGGTTGCCTTATCTTCTTGCATCAGTTGGTATAAGAGGACACTGGAGCGAAACCCGATCTCATGCAATGGTAGTTTCATGGTGGTTAGGCTGGGATCAAAATAATCTACAAAATTACGCATATCAAACCCGACAACAGAGATGTCGACCCCAACAGTTAACTTTAGTTCTTGAAGACGTTTGTATGTTCCAACCACCATAATGTCATTCATGCAAAAAATAGTAGTAACACCTTGTTCCAAAAGGTAATCTGTGTTATGGTATCCACCAGTTGGCTCCCAATCCCCTTCTATAATCAAAGTAGAGTCATAGGGAATATTATTTTCCTCTAGGGCTTTCTGATAACCTTTCAAACGACCTTTGGTGTGAGGAGAATCCTTTAAACCTGTGATAACTCCGATTCTTTCATGGCCCATAGTAATCAAATGGTTGATCAAATGGTAGGCACTATTCACATCATCCATAATCACAGAAGGAATACTGGCATCGTGACTCAAAGAATAAGCCACAACCGCTGGAACGGGGATTGTGTCTGGCAGACAGGTAAGCACTCTTTCGTGACCAGCAACATAGATGATTCCCTCTACCTGTCTTTTCATAAATTCGTAGATTTCTTGATGAACCTCGTCATAATATTCATTGGAATGATAATAAGCAGCCTGGTATCTTTGGTTTAATCTTAAATCGAAGAAGAGCATTTGATAATCCTCTTCCTTACAGTGGGTTGCAATGCCGCTGATAATCTCTGGAATACTAAATACAGTAGTGTCCTCTACAATAACACCAATGCTTCTGGTGCTTTTTGTTTTCAAATTCTTAGCCACGTAATTAGGGGTATAATTCAGCTCCTCCATTGCTGCTAAGACTTTCTCCCGTGTCTTATCACTAACATTTGCCCGATTATTGATGATGTTTGAGACGGTGGTAGGTGAAACACCACATACTTTTGCGATATCTTTTCCAGTAACCATATTTTTCTCATTTCTCTTTTATTATTTTGGAAAACAGCCTTTAACTGATTGGAATTTTTAATCTTGATACCATCAATTATCTCATTTTTTTGATATCTGTCAATAGTTTTCTTTAAATTTAACCAAAAATTTTATCGATAAACTATTAAAAATTACATGGTTTATCGATAAAATAATTGTTGAAATTGTGCA
>JGI20163J15578_10000524_pt1 | contig 15866 bp, 15 predicted proteins | sample TergutCu122P1_FD_15578 | JGI IMG/M metagenome (IMG submission 15578)
CATNCCCTCCTTCAGGCATCCTTATTTTAATTTGGGTAACATTTTCTAAATGAGGCATTTACTCTTTTCGGTAACATTTTTCATGAGGCAATGCGAAGTCTTGTTCAAAAACCTTTTTTGCTCTAGAATAACTTATGCGTATTATTGCAGATCTGCACATTCATTCAAAATATTCGAGAGGAACAAGCCCAAGACTTATTCCTGCCAGCCTCGACAGATGGGCAAGAATTAAGGGAATCAATCTGATTGGCACAGGCGACTGCACTCACCCGACCTGGCTTAATGAATTAAAAGAACAGCTTGTTCCTGCAGAAGAAGGTTTTTACACTCTTAAAAAGAACATAAGAGAGGAATTTGACTCAGGTGTTGCGTTAGCAGAAGACTTGCCAATTCCAGGCACGCAAGATTATCCAAGATTTGTTCTAAGCGGAGAAATTAGCACAATTTACAGCAGAGATGGAAAAACGAGAAAAGTGCATCATATTGTTGTTTTACCGGACTTTAAGTCTGCTGCAAATTTTCAGGCGAGACTTGGAAAAATAGGAAATATTACTTCGGACGGCAGACCTATTTTGGGAATTAGTTCCCGCAATCTCTTTGAAATTCTTCTTGAAGTTAGCGAACACTCATTGCTTATACCTGCCCACATATGGACACCGTGGTTTTCTGCACTTGGAGCGCGCTCGGGCTATGATACAATCGACGATTGTTACCTGGATTTATCAAAATATATATACGCAGTAGAAACAGGATTATCTTCCAACCCTCCCATGAACTGGGCAGTAAAAACGCTCGACAGGTTTTCGATAATTTCCAATTCCGATGCCCATTCTCCGGAGAAACTTGGACGCGAAGTAACGGTTTTTGAAATGGATATATCCTATCCTTCTTTTGTAAAAGCATTGCAGCAAAAAGGCAAAAAAGCTGATATAATCGAAACAGTTGAGTTTTTTCCGCAGGAAGGAAAATATCATTATGATGGGCACAGAAAATGCAATATTTATTTAACCCCCGAAGAAACAATTCTTTCAAAAGGTATTTGCCCCAAGTGCAAAAAACCTTTAACACCTGGAGTAATGAGGCGCGTTATGGAGCTGGCATCTGAAAAAGTTGACGAAGAAGCGCCATGTCCCAAAAACTATTCGGGCACCAACCGCAGACCTTACAGGTCGCTAATACCTTTAATTGAATTATTATCCGAACTGCTTGAAACAGGCGTAGCGTCTAAAAAAGTAGCCGCTGCATACAGCGTTGCGATTTCAAAAGCAGGAAGCGAGTTTGCCCTGCTCCTTGACCTAAGCCTCAGCGACATCAAAAAAATTGAGTGTCCAGGCATTTCCGGCGAAATACTTTCCGCTGCAATTGAGCGTATGAGGTCCGGCAACGTCTCTATAACTCCGGGATACGATGGCGAATTTGGCATAATCCGCGCTTTTGGGAAGTAAAGGGTACGCTTCGCGACCCTTTGTTCACCTCCTCGTTCGGAACATAAGAGGCAAAGCCTCTTTGTCCACCTCATCATTCGGTCATGTACGTGCAAGCACGCCCGCGACCCTCACTTATTCGGTGGATGTGCAAGCTTTGCTTGCCCGCGACACTCACTTCGTCGGCGAATAAAAAACAGACTGCTGGCACAAATCATACATCCCACCAAGGCAACGCGATTATATTCCCTTCCAGGGGAATCCTGTTTTCATGGAACGAGATAATCTGTTTTTTGATATCAGCATTTTTTCCAAAACAGCCCGAGATATCCATTGATTTAAATGCTTTGGTCATGTCGGATCGCAGTGTCTTCGAGGCCTTAATTTCGTATAGGGAAATTGAAAAGCCTTCATCAATAACAAGATCAACCTCAACGCCGTTAGAATCACGATAAAAATATAAGTCAGAGTTGAGGCGGTTATTTATTTTCTTTTTTAAAAATTCTACTATGATCATATTTTCAAAAATCGACCCCATAGCCGGTCCTGCCTGCAAGGTTTGAAAATCTGAATATTTTAAGAGATATGCAAGAAGCCCTGTATCGGTAAAATAAACTTTGGGGCTTTTTATCAAACGCTTGGTGCTATTTCTGAACCAGGGCCGCAAGAGATAGATAATTCTTGAGTTTTCCAAAATCGAAAGCCATGTTTTACATGTTGCCTGCGAAATGCTACAGCCTTGAGCAAGATCAGCAATATTAAGCAGATTCCCTGCCCTGCTCGCCAAAATCTGCAAAAAAACTTCAAAGATTGAAGCATCTTTGATATTTTGAATTTGCCGCACATCTCTTTCAATATAGAGAGATAAATAAGCTCCATAAAAAGCTTTAATATCTGTTTTTTCTATATTTGGTATTGGATAAAAGCCTCGTATTATCTGTTTTAAACAACCTGCAATATCTTTAGGTTTAATGTCTGATTTTTCTATCTGCGTTAGTTCCTTAAATGAAAAAGGAAGCAGTTCAAAAAGACAGGTTCTGCCTGCCAGAGACTCTGTAACTCCTGCCATTAGATTAAAAACCTGAGATCCTGTAAGAATATACCTTCCATTTTGGCGATTACTGCCAACATGAATTTTAATAAAAGGCAGAATTTCCGGAGCATATTGTATTTCATCAATAATAACCGGCGTTTGCAGGATTTCGACAAAGGCTGCTGGGTCTTTTCGTGCTGAGAGCCGCAGAGAACTGTCATCGAAAGTTATATAATGGTACTTGGGGAAAAGGTGCATCAACATTGTTGATTTTCCTGTTTGTCGTGGACCAGTAAGCAGTGTAACTGGAAACTGTGCGCTGATTTTTTTTAATTCTTTTTCAATTTCTCTTGGAATATAGTTCATGTTTCAATTATAACTGCCTTTTATGTAAATATCAACATAAAGCTTATGTTTTTCATAAGATAAATACTAACTATTTCATACACTCATGATATGCTATCTTCTTTTTGTATACTCTGCCAAAAATTGCTCGATTTTTGCACACTCCTCACTCCCATTGGTAGGAAAACGAAGTATAGGGATATCATAGAGTTTCAGAATATTGTCTTTTAGCGTCTATATTGCTCTGTTCCAGATTTATGGTAATGAAAACCATCAACCTCTATGGCAAGAACAGGCTTTCTATTTATCTGATTGTAAAGTAAAAAATCTATATGTGTCGCTGGATTCATAGCATATCTTCGTTCTTCATCATTCAGGAGTTCTGTATCCTTGATAAGCATATTAAGCGGTTGGCGGCAAATGATATTAAGTGAAAGATTTGAATGCCGCTTCAGTATATTTGTAATTGCACCGTACATCATGTTTTCCGAATTATACACAGATATGCGGGAATGCTTTTTTAGAAATGCAATTCTGGCATCTGTGAACTCGCGATATAATAAATCAAAAATAGAGTTTATTTTGCTTTTAATGATCTTGAAATTGTTGTATTCAATATAGGAGATTAAATCGCCAATATTGCTATCTAAGGGTTGTTCGCTATCCGATACAACAAAGCTTAGCCGTTTTTTTGCACGAGATATTGCAACATTCAAAAGATATGGGTCATCAGAAAAATCTGTAACCATATCATCAACTGTCGTGAGCAAGATAATATCTTTTTCTCGCCCCTGAAACTTATGTACAGTATCAACTTCAATTGAGCTTGACTCTAATTGTCGTGAAATGGCAGTCGCCTGATCTCTATAAGGGGCAATAATCCCAATATCTTCCGGATTTACATTACCCAACATAGGGAGTGCTTCCTTAATTATAACATCTATCTGCCGTTGATTTATTCGACGACCGGGGGAAAGATAACGACTATGATCTCCAGCCACTGTTTTGAAAACTGTCAACGTATCTGGTTCGCCGTGATCTTCTGTCATGATAATTAGTTCATTGTTATAAAACTTTTGATTACAGAATCCTATGATTTTTGGGTGACAACGATAATGTTCCCGCAGTAATGTTTGGGGAGCATCCGGAAGAATGCTGCAAATTGATTTTAAAAAACTGTTCTCGGAAAAGGAATAACCTTGCGGTAGTTTATATAATTGAAATATCTCATCACACTTTTTTTTCTTATCTTTCGTGATTACATTGGGAAGTTGTTTCAAATCTCCAACAACAACTGCATTTTTGGCACAAGAAAGCGCTAACGCGCCAGTAGCTACATCGACCTGTGATGCTTCATCCATAATGAGATAATCATATACTTGGCCTCTTAAACTGCTACACGAAGAAAAAGTAGTGCTTAAGATTACAGGATATTCCTGAACTACTTTGCCTGTTGATTTCCATAACTCATCCTCTGAAAACTTTATACGCTCTGGTTTATCGCCATAGCGCTCAAACAGTTTTGAACGCAGGTAATTCATTGACCATTTGGTAAGTTCGGTCATTTTATCTTTTGCATTCATTACTGCGAGTTGTTTTTCCAGAGCGGCAATCTCGTTGCTTAATTCTAACCGCTTGGAGTGATAGAAAAGATTTTGAAAGAATGTAGTAATAGTTGATATATTATTTTTGAAAAAACTCCAGCCAAGAATGCCATAGATAAAAACGGTTTTAATCTTAAACCAAAATGAAATTGCACATTCTCTATGTGAAAAATCACAACACTCTTGCCATAGTTGCATAATTTCTTCGATGCTTAGTTGGCGGCGCAGCTTTATTTCCGGGCAATTCTGATTAGTTTCGCTGCAATAATTTTCAAAGTGTTTTATTTCCAGATTTAATGAATCCAGTTCTGCTCTCGCTTGCGCTAAACGTTCTTGCGCAAAAAAAGTAGCAGAAAGCTCCTTTATATGGTTTTTTATTTTTGTTTTCATTTCATATTGCTGGCTTGCATTTAATTTCCAGTCAGATAAAACTGGATAGGCGCCTGTCTGATTATTTATGAATTCTTCCTTGTTTTTCCTTTTCCCTAATGGCGCAACAAGAAACCCAAGACTACATGATGGGCTGGATAATTTTTCCAGAACATTTAATGTTGCTGAATTGTTATTCGAAACTATCTGTACAGTTTTTCCCATAATTAGCAAATTTGCAATGATATTGAGAATAGTTTGTGTCTTTCCGGTTCCGGGTGGACCTTGAATAACACTAATCTGATTTCTTAAAGCATTAGCAACTGCTTTGAACTGGCTTGAATTTCCGCCAAACGGAAAAATAAAATCATCTTTTTGATAAGTACAAGGTATATTTTCTTATATATAGCAATTTCTTATGAGGCGGCAAGAAAACGACTATCATTCCCTAAACTTGAGTTATATTTGTATTCTTATTAGTCAAATTATTAATTATCACCACTTCAAATAACGAAAAATGCCGATGCCAAAACGCTCGTTCTGGAGTTCGGCAAAATACTTGGTATGCTTATATTTTGTTATTTTAAATAATTTCATTATCATCTCACAATTATCATCTGTTTGATGGATTATTATTCTTCCGGCATTTGTATAAAATGCAAAAGCTTTTCTTGACCACTTGCTGTAATTATTAATTTGAAAATCCTTTATTGGGATTTTTTTTTCTTTTAACACAGTTGTAACAGTAATGGCTTCTGTTTTTTTATCTATGCTTATATCAGCAGCATTCAGATTCATTACTACAGTACCCCAAAAAAACACAAGCCAAAAAGGTAAAACAGATAACAAAAATACAAATGCATCATTCTTGAATAGCATCATCACCAGAAGAAATGGGAATATTAATATCCCAAGAACAAAGTAGACTATCAATTTATTCTTTACTGATACATTTTTCATAATTGTTGATTTCTACAGCGGTGTTGGGCGGGACAATAAATGCAGTACATTCCCGTCAGGATCGCGAAAAAAGAATGTACCAACGCCCGAAGCCGATACCGCAGGCTCGGTAATTTCTTCCACATTAGCAGCTTTTACTTTTGCCGACATACTTTCGAAATCGCCCGGATTCACACTAATGGCAACATGGCGCAAACCCCTTATAGTATGATCCTTTGGGATTTCTCCTTTATCACTCATAATAAACTCAATCATAAATCCATTTTGCGCTTTTATAAAATATGTTCCCTTGCCATTATCATATACTTGCTTAAAGTCAAACATTTTTATATACCAATCTTTTAGCTTTGCAGTATCGCTCGAAAAAATCGCCAAATGTTCTATTCCTGTTATCATTTATTTCTCCTTTGAGATTTATTTGTGTTCATAATTGTATCAGTAAATCAACCTGCTTGCTACACTATTTTGTTTAAAATGATGGGTTTTAGCGATGTTTCCTTGAAAAAAATGTATTATGCTGATGAGTTTTTACTTGTAATTTGCAGCATAACTGCAATACATCCCTTCGCCGGCGAAGGGGATTTTGGCGCAGAATTAGGGGCGCACTAGCCGGAAACCATTGATGTTCCACCTGCTCGACGGAGTGTCGTCGGTCCGAAGTGCTGAACGCAAATGCTCCGCGACGTTGAACCAACAGCCACCGCGAAGCACGCGGTCAACGCCTGTTGGGGGTCCAGTAGGATTCGTCTTGGCATCAGCAGTATAAGCGCCAAACCAGTCCCATACCCACTCCCATACATTACCATGCATGTTATACAAGCCCCACGCATTGGGAGCATAACTATTTACTGCAGTTGTCCTGTTTAGATTTGCGCCGCCAGTTTGGTAAAAATTTGCCTGAGATTGAGTTATGGTATTACCTGTATTCCAAGGTGTTATTGTACCTGCACGGCAGGCAAACTCCCACTGCGCCTCGGTAGGCAACCGATAACCTGTAGACCCGGGTACAATTCTAACAGCATTCCAGCGAGGATTGCTGCTGGCAGGCACAGGTCCCCAGAGATCCGGATTTGTTGTCCACTCCACTCCACCCCAGCATCAGGTTCCATTTCATAAGCAGGCGTAAGATTTCTCAATATACTCAATCTGTTAGCAAATACAAGCACATCATACCAGCTTACCTGCTCAACAGGAAAATTAGATGTATCCGTTATTCCAGATAGCGCTGCTGCGCCGCCGCCGGTTAAAGAAAACCAACTAGGATTTGGCTTATCCCATTATTATTGCCTGTCATTACTGTCTCCAATTGCGTCTGCGTTATCCGGTGTCTGCTCATACGAAAGCCTTGTGTAAGTGTTACCAAGTGCATTTAAGAGCATGGAATCTCCTCCCATTTCAAAGTTAAAAGGCGGACTTCCGGTTGGCGGTATCGGCACCATTGCAATAGAATAATTGTTAAAAAACATGTATCAAGGTATCTCAATACTCTAACCTGATGATCGTGTCGCTTTGTACTTTGCGCGGAAATGGGGCAGAGCAACTGTCCGAACTGCTTCAGCTTGTACTGTAAAAGCAAAACAATGATGACATGCATTGCCAAGCTTAATTTCTAAAATTGATATTTTGGTCTGCACGCAAAAATCTTACGGTCTCGAAACAGGTTTTATATCCCGCTGAAGATTTTCGACATTTTTTCCAGCGTTGATTTAAATTGTTCTTCGATGTTTTTTTTACAGCCTTCTACAATGTTTTGCTGTGGTGCGTTTGATTTTTCAATTTTATTCAGATGATCAAACGTATCTTTAAGCATTTTATCCAGCAATTCATGATACTCTTTAGACAAAGCCCCAAGATGCTTAATGGATTCCATTTTTATATTGGCATCGTTAAAATGAAGCGCATAATCGTTGTATTTTTGCTTGTAGGCAATAATATCGGCCTCTTTTTGCGTCAAAAAATTGCGCTCCATCCTTTCTTTTTCTTCTTCGTACGCGCTGCTGTAAATCAACAATTTTAACGCAATTGGAATATAATATACAATCAGCATTACAAAAAAAATAATTACAACCCAAAATGTTAAGCCGTAAAAATTGCCAATGTACCGCAAAACTGACAGCGTCGCAATAAACGAAAAAACCAATATACTGATAAATGTAAATATTTTAATGGCTAGGCTGTATTTTATTGTTTTCCGTATTACCGACAGTATGCCCCAATATGCAATAAAAATTATAAACCCGTAGAATAATGAAGCCGGTAAAATCAATATATTCCCGCTTAATACGCCGCTTGCCTTTATCCACATTGCAATAACGGATAAAACAACAACATTGATTATCCCCACTCCGGTGGCGGTAAACCCGTTTTTTTCCGTAGGGCATTTTTGCAAAATTTCGATATTTGCGCCGCCAATAAAACACATTGCTTTAACGAACTTGTTCATAACTGCACCCTGTCTAAAAGTTAATTTTGGTTTAATTTGTTGTGTAAGGCTTCCTTGAAACCGTCCAGCAACTCTTCGATTGTGGAAAAGAACATTTGGATTTCTTTGTCAAGATTTTTTTTCAAATTTTCGTAAAGAAAACCATTGTCTTTGTATTTCTCGGCGTCTTTATACTGCCTGTCAATACGTTCCAGAAATGAAGCCCTGCTGCGATCAAAAGTATTCATCATTTCTGCAATTTTGTTCTGGGAAAACTCTGTAAGGTCAGTGCGTATCTGCATTGCCTGTTGTGAAAGCTCCCCTTCATATTTTTGAAGTTTGGATTTTATAATCATCTGACCTTCATTTCTTAATATTTCCATTTGAATGTTTACATAAGCCTTGAACATTTCCTGGCGGGACTGGTAAACATCTTTCATGTTCTGGATGGCAAATTCTTCATTTTCTTTCAGGATTTTGCCGGGAAACAAAAGGCCGATCAGCCCCGGCCGCCTTCTAAGCTCAAAATCAACAGCCTGCGCCGCTTCGTCGGAGCGGTTTTCTATCATGGCTTTGAAGTTGTCAGCAAGAACTTTCAGGCTGTCGCTGTTATTGCCGTTGTCGCTGCCAATATTAACCAAACTTTGCTTTTCCATTTTTTATCTCCTTTTTGATGTTTCGCCCATATAGGTAATATGAAGCCTTTTCATCATTTTTCTGTTTAACGTCTAGTCCAGGTTGTGCTGTTTGCGTTAGACCGTGTGAATGTCCCTGCCTGTCGGCCAGCATTGGCATAGGCTGTATTAAACCCGGTTAGCCGCCCAAGCACACCAACGCCTCCATCGCTTCCAAGAATAACATTTGGGCCTATTCTTACACTTGTCAGCGGATTATCGGAAAATGCCCAAATCCCAATAAAGGTAACACTGTTAGGAATAAAAACGCTGGTCAGTTGATTATCATGAAACGCGGCATCTCCAATAGATGCTACCCTATTCCCGATACTCACGTTGGTTAGCCTATTTTCTCTAAATGCTGAATTCCCAATGGAAGTAACACTGTTAGGGATATTTACACTTGTAAGACTGCTGTCTCTAAGCGCACTATCTCCGATAGTTGTAACAGGTTTTCCGCTTATCTCTGCCGGTATTTCAATCTCTCCGCCTGTTCCGTTGAAACCAATAATCGCAATATTTCCATTATCATATTGAAATCTAAAATTACCGTGCCACGCGCTCCACTCAGTACTTCTGGTGTTGGGGCGTGTGTATGTTCCTGCCGCCATGCCGTTGTTAAGATAGAAAGCCTCAAAACCGGAGCCAAAAGCATCGGCCTCAAGCGTTACGTTTGCCCCAATAGTAATGCTTGTTAGCCTGTTTCGCCTAAACGCGTTGTTTCCAATTGAGGCAACGCTGACAGGAATTTCAATGCTGGACAATCCGTTTCGGGCAAATGCGTTATTCCCAATGGAATCAATGCCGTATGGGATTTCTATGCTGGTTAATTGTCTGCCTGCAAATTCGCCTTCTCTAATAATAGCCGCGTCATAAGGAATGGCAAGGTGGCGGTTGAATATAGGCGCAAACCATCCTATATAAAAGCTAAAACCTGTCGCCGCTATTAACACAGCAGCAACAACGGATATTTTCATTATTTCTTTACTTATTTTTTTACGCTTTATTTTTTTTTCCTCACGAGCCTTCTCTTTCGTTCTGCGCGCTTTTTTTTCAGCAAACTCTCTTGCCTTACATGCATATTCATCAAGTCGTTGCTGTTGATTTTTTCGATCCTGTTCATCTCGCCTTTGTTTTAACATGCGGTATTTAGCGTCATACTCATTTGACAATTCAACCGCATTTTTATAGCCACCAATGGTTTTGAATTTTCTGGAAAGCTCCCGACATCCTATTTCCGTTGCAGTACTCTCTTCTTCTTGTACCAAGTTATTATAAATCGCTTGGTCCAATAACTGTTTGACATCAGAATTATTTGGCTCCATGTGCAACGCCAGTCTTAAATCTGCAATTGCCAACTTAAAATTACCGTTGGAGTAATGTGCGGTACCACGGTTGTAAAACGCCTCTGCATAATCTGTATCCAGTCGAAGTGCCAGATTAAAATTCGCTATCGCTTGATTATTGTCCCCGTTATTCATATGAGCCATACCGCGATTGTTAAATTCAACCGCGCTTGTCAAATTTTGACTTTTTGTCATCATAATTAAGCTCCTTTTCTTTCTCCGCCGTTCAACTCGCAGAAATTAATTTTGTCAACTCGATTATTTATCTGCTCATCAGTTGTGCCAATATATATTTTGCTGGCGAGAAACATATTCACCTGTTCTGCATACAACCTCATTACTCCTGTAAACTAAATTCTGAAATTGTGGTTGAAATTCTACAAGTATTTTTTCATAATCCTCTTTCGGCAACCCCTGTTCTTCAAAAGAATGTAATTGGGTACCATAGAGTTTAAATCCGTTTTGTACAGTTTCCATAAATTGACAAAGGCTCCTCTTAAACTCTTTTAATTTGTTGAACTGCAATTGATGCTGCTGTTTCTCGCTTTTCCAAACATATTTACATGTGCAACGCTTGTTCAAGAAGGCGTATCTGTTGCCTAAGATATGGAATTGCTTGTTCTTGTGTAATTGCGCAGCTTTGAGTTACAAGATTTTGCGATGGCATATAAAATTCAATTTTCACTTTATCGTGAACCCTTACCGGCAGACCTCTATCTGCTAAGCCAGATACTTTCTCAGAATAGGCTCTCATTAAATTTTGCATTTCACTACTGACACCATGAAGATACGCTTCAAGCTCTCTCAACGCTTCAATTTGAGTCTGATAATTTTGGTTTCCTGCCATTTTGTTACTCCTTCTGTTTAGTTGTTAAAATCTTTAGTTTAAAAACCATAAACTTTTATTTTCCTTATGCCATTAACCTGTGATGTCTGCATATTAGCAATGTTAAAATTATCAGGTGTTGATTTTTCAATACCAATACCAATATCGGTACTTTTGAATATTTTATATCCATCACCTCCGCGTAATTCAATCCTGATATTAAATTCGTTCAGCATAGAATTCACATCTAAAATGTTTTTCAGATTATCATAGCTGCTCGAATGAACAATACTATGGATACCAAACCCCGGACCATCTTTTAATATGGTTATAAGTTTTTGAGTAACCGGGGAATCCTGATAACCACTTTTGCGCAAATTCCTAGCATTATAAATATCTGCAAATACCAGAATAATTCTGCTTTTATCAGAATTTGCCTTTCTTTTCTCCAATATTTCAAAAACTTCTTCAATAGCATTTTGAATTTCCTGATCAGCCGTAAAATACTTTATATTATTTGGATATTTTTTAGGCAAGTAATCAAGTTTATTATAATGTTCCTCATCTTGTGTTGTATTACAAATATAAACTTGGCACTCCGCAGGATTTTGCAGCTCGACAATTTGGTGAATTGAATATTTCAAAATAGACAATGCTGATAAAATATCTTGGCCAACAATTAATACATTATATTCATTTTTTGGCAATAATGAATAAGAAGAATGGTCTTCATCTAGCGCAACAGGTTCGCCTATATAAATTTTATTTGGTTTAGCGTTTTTGTTATTCTCAAAGCTTGCATCTACACTGCCATCGTATTTAAAGCGTTGAAAAGGTTTATAATTTGTTTTTTCTTTCAAAACAGAAACCTTTTTGTCGATTTCATCTTTACCCATATAGGCAACATGGAAACGTTCGTTCCCTTCTGGCAAACCGCTTCTTACATTATAAATTGCTTCACCAGCTTTTTGCAAATCTTTGTAAGGTGCATGATTTCCATTGGATAAAAAATAATCACAATCTCTTTCTACATTCAATTTCAAACAAACCCTGAGACCCAAATGACCAAGCGTCCTACTGTCAATGCTTACACCAATTAATGATTGTGTACTCAAAATCAAATGAATACCGAAAGAACGTCCTCTGCTACCAATGTCGTCTAATGCTTTGGAAACGAATGTAGTCGTTGTCGTATCACCATCCAAAAGCTTTTGAAATTCGTCAATAATTACTAGTAAACGTGCCATATTTTCGCCAGAGTTTTTTCTATAATCTGTAATGTTTTGAGCTCCTTGCCCCTTCTCACTCTTAAATAGCTTTCCCCTTCTTTCTATCTCGTCATTAATATACTCTAAAACACTTACTCCATATTCCCTTTCGCTATGTATTGAAAGGACTTTGGCATGTGGTAAATTTTCATAGACTTTGAATTCAGTTCCTTCTTTATAATCTAATAAAATAAACTGAACCTCATCTGGAGAATAATTCCATGCTGTATTACAAATTATATTATGTAATAAGACTGTTTTACCAGAACCAGTACCGCCTCCTATCAAACAATGATGCGGAGCATCATCTTCTGAAAGCGTAAAATATTGTGATTTTGTAACATTTTGTTTTCCTATAGGAGTGTTAATTCCTTTATCTGAATAATTTTGCCACAGTTTATCTTCGCCAAGTTCTTTGTCAAGATCAACTTTCACCTTACTAGCATTTTTGACTTCTTTGTTTATGTATTCTTGAATTTTTTCTAGGCGGTCTGTATCTGGAAATACTCTGCTAAAACTTAAGTCAAGGTTATTATCTGATGTATCTGCTTGGATTACACACATATCATGCAATACAGAAGATACATCCATTTTTTCAAAAGAATTATTTGGGGTATACTCAGTATCATAGCCCATTATAATAAACACACCTGCTTTATTTCCACTTCGCACTATTTTATTAATCATTTCTAAATGATCCTTGCCAAGCCCAATTGGAAAATCAGTTAAACATATAACATGATATGGATGCGCTTGTTCACCTGCATCTTCATTATAATCCATCAAGGTTTTTTCGGCATATTTTGGACCAAGTAGTTTTTGAGTTGTGTTGCTTATATCAGAAACCGTTGCTTCTAAAGCTCTTTTTAGTTCGCCTCTAGTAGTTAGTATATTTTCACCTTTAATTCTTTTGTCTATATGAGAAAGCCCAATTAAATTTTTGCCGGAGCCTTCACCATCATATAGAGTTAATTTTAAAAGACCAGGTTTAATTTGCAGCAAAAGCTTTAATATAAAAGACTGAATCGCTTTATAAACAAGATCCCTGGTTAACTTAGTTTGCGGAATATAAAAACTGCTTTTTCCGTTTATTTTCTCACTAATGTTTATACTGTAAAGAACATGCAACTTTTCTTGTTTGAATAGAAAAGAATAATAAGCGCTAAGTAAATATTTAGCATAATATCCAAATCCAGAATTTAATTTAGATAAATCATACGTTAGTGATGCAATTTTAACTTTTTCAGGTCTTATTTTTCTGAACTTATCAATGGTATCAACAAAAAGCTCTGCAGCTAAAATCTCTGTATATTTATTTTCAATCTCTTTTGGTTGAAATTTCAACTTAAATTCATCGATTTGTTTTTGTATTTCTGATTGCTTCCATTTTTTTAATTTTTCTTCAAATGACATGAATTCTTCTGACAGTCTCGCTCTTGTTTCGCTGATTTCTTCATTTTTTTTGCATTGTGCGGATTCTTGCTCCTGCCATATTTTGCTGCATTCAACTTGATACTCTGTCCATATTACATTTCGAAGCTGCAATATTTCATCTTCTTTAGAAAATAATTCAGAGCGAAGCTTTTCAACTTCTGAATAATTAGAAGAAAGTTTTGCTTGTGTAATTTTTGAATTTATATCATTTTGCCGTTGTTTTTCTTGTTCTGTGATTTTTCTTAACTCATCTTTGAATTTTCTGAATGCAGCCTCTTTTTTTTGTACCGCAACGCTAACATGTTCTTTTTGAGCCTCAACTTTTGACATAACTTGTTTATGTTCTTCTTTTTTTTGCTCAAGGTAGTTCGCGAATTTATTATCTATGGCTATGCATGATTTGTTAAAGTCATCCAAATTTATAATAAAACTTTGTATAAAATCAGTTGCTAACTCTATGTTTTGTGTCATTTTAGTTATCTCCTGATTTTTTTTCAGACTTTACTTGTTTGACAATCTCATAAAAACGATCCTGGCTTATCAAGTTTATTGCACGTACATAGTTTCCATTTTCCAAATCGGACTTAGCTTTTACGTATTCTTCAGTTATTAGAGCTATTTCATTGAGCACACTCGAAATCGTAGGTTGGAGAGCAGTTATCTTTGATATGTTTGTTTTAATTTCAGAAACAATAACCTCTCCTTTTGATTTTAATCTTGAATACTCTTGAAAATAAACATTGGAAGTTTTAATATCAGCCAAATTGTTTGCTTCGTGATTAATTCTCATTAACCATTCATCTAATTGTTCTATCCATTGATCCCTTTCTTCAATGGAAATATTGTCACTACTCCTGCCTTCACCAACGTTTTTTACTTTTGACAGAATATATCCAAAAAAATTTTCATACTCACCAACAACGGACATATAATCAATCATTTGTTCTTGAATGCTTAACTCAATTTCTTCTAACTGTATAAATTTTTCACGAGTATGCATTATTAACTTTTCAAGTTCTTTTTGAAAATCATTAAGAGATACATTTGATCTTTTATCTTGCTTTTGTTTAAGTTCTTGTTTTTTCAAGCTTTTTAGTAATTCAGCGAGAATTAACTTCTTTTTTTCTTCAATGGAACAATATTTTATTTTTTCAGTTTCCGTACCGTAATTCTTTGCATTCTCAAATGATGGATAATCTGCAAGCGGCTTACCTTTATAAAAAAGTTCTTCGTCATTTTTACATTCTATTTCTACAAGTAATTTTTTCCAATGAACCTCGCCGCTGTTTAACATTTCACCGCCATTTGGTAAGTCTATTTTCATTCCTGGCGCATTTTCCAAGACTTCATCGATTATTTTTTTTGCTTCGTAAAAATTTGCCGAAGCAATATGATTGTCAATATCAGTTAATTTATCATTGAGAAATAAAAACGGTTCATTGAATTTCATTTAATTAGCGCTCCTTATTTCCAGGTCATTCACAATATCAGCAAGTTTTTGCATTGGAATTGAAGCATCATTGACGGCTTCCCATAGTTTTTCTTGCAATGCTGAAACTTGAGACTCAAAGCCCAATGGTTCTTCGCTGTTTTGTTTATGTTTCTCACATTCTTTTATTATATCACTAGACTTTCTTTGAAAATCCGAAGCATATCCTTGTTGTTGTTTTAATTCTGCTGCTTTTCTTGCTTCTTCTTCTTTTTTTTCTACTTCTAATTCTCGTTGCTTTTTTTCACGCCACTTTTCGTTGCTACTTTGCACTTTGACAGCTATAGCATAAATAATTCCAATTGCAACTCCTCCGATTGATAGGGCTAAAAAAGTATTTATGAATGCGCTTCCAGACCATATTGGAATAACGCAGCCTAGATCACCATTCTGCCACATTTTCCCGCATGTAAAAAAACAAACTACACACTCAGCAAAAAATGCTGCTAAATAAAGCACAGGCGCTCCAAGCAAGCCGATTCCGATTATTGTCCCAACCTTGCCGCCGGTAGATTTATACTCCCAATCGTCAGACATACGCTTTCTCCTTTTTATTAAATAACAATGTTGATACTAAAGAAACCATAAGAATTACAGCGCTTACTGCCTGACTGAACGAAACCCCATACCAGACGCCACGAGCCAAATCTCCCCTAAAAAATTCCAAAACTA
>JGI20163J15578_10000526_pt1 | contig 15861 bp, 9 predicted proteins | sample TergutCu122P1_FD_15578 | JGI IMG/M metagenome (IMG submission 15578)
TTCATCCAGTGCTATCTTTGTTTTGTATTTTACGGTTGAAACGGGCTGGCTAAGCGTCTTTGCCATTTCGTCATATGTCATATCGTTATAGAAACGCAAAAAGTCAAGAAATCGCCAAAATTTTTTCAGGAAATTTTTTCAGCGAAATTTTGCCTCGTTTAATATGTTTGAAACAACAATAATATGTTATACTTGTTATTAACAGTGTTGTGCAAAAAGATTAAGGATTTCTTATGATTAAAAATGAATTTAATGATATTGTTTATTTAACATTTAACAATTTATCTTCGCAAAACAAAATAAAGCATTTATTTTCGACGCGTTTAGGCGGCGTTTCCGAAAATGAATTTTCTAGCATGAATTTAAGCTACAGTCGTGGCGACAATACAGACCATGTGGATGAAAACTTCAAAAGAATTTCGGAGTTAGGTTTTTCTATTGAAAAAATGGTTTTTTCATATCAGGTACATAACACTGTAATAAGAAACGTCACAGAAGACGATTGCGGAAAAGGCATATTAAAGGAATATGATTTTGCCGATGTTGACGGACTTATGACAAATATACCGGGAATAGTGCTTGTAACTTTTTATGCCGACTGTGTCCCCCTTTACTTTTATGACCCTGTTAAAAACGCAATTGCACTTTCACACGCCGGTTGGCGCGGAACGGTTATGGAAATCGGGAAAATCACACTTGATAAAATGGCACAAGAGTTCGGAAGCACGCCAAGCGATATGCTGATTGGAATTGGACCGTCGATTTGCAAAGATTGTTTTGAAACCGGCAAAGAAGTTTCCGATTTATTTCTTGAAAAGTTTGACTTTGCATCTGATTTTATTGTTGATTCCAAAACCGATTCTGATAAAAGCTATATTGACTTATGGAACATGAATAGGCAGATTCTAATTAATGCAGGCGTTTTAGCGCAAAATATCGAACTACCTGACATTTGTACAATGTGTAACACTGACCTTTTCTACTCCCATAGAGTAATGGGATGGGATCGGGGAAATATGGTTGCGTTTTTGTCAATTATTGAATAGCGGCCACCAGTATTTAGTTGGTGACCGCATATTTTCATTGAAAATTAAATTGAAATTGCCTGAATAAGCTGTTTTTTAATCCGCACAGTTATTTCTTCCCACAACAAATATTTAGATTTACCTGTGGTTTCGGAAGTCTGTCGCTTGTTTTGTTCATAAGGCTATCTGTGCACTCCAGTGCGTCAACAAACTTTTCGTCAACAATCTTAACAAATCTTGGCTCTTTTGGTTTTAAAACTCCGCCAAGCACTTCCCCTATCATGCCGTATTTGTAACTTGGTACAACATCGTCCATCTCCATAGAAATGTCATACGTGTCTTCAAAACCAAAATCGACTTCATAGATTTTTGCAATCTCCGATGCAATTTGCCAGCTAGACAAAACCATATCATCTAAAATGCCCGTAGACTCTTGCATCCTTCTTTCGGTATTAGTAAACGTACCATCCGTGCATGCAAAACCGGTAGCCGGAAGCACCACATCCGCTTCCAGTGCAGTGTTTGAAACGTGTGTATCGCTTACCATCAAAAATTCAAGTTTTGAAAGATTTACGTCAGCATCTTCCCCAAACACAAGAAGCGCTTTTACTCCGTCAAGTGCCTCTTCGCCTGCTTTGATTCCCATGTCAATCAGACCTTGGGAATTATTTTTAGACTTAAGCTGAAGAATTCCGTCTCGCGGTGAACCTATATGCCCTGAAAGAAGTGCGATATTTGCAAGTAGCGATGCAGTTTCAGTTGTAACAAGATTTTGTGCAAATACAATCATCGCTTTTTTTGCTTTTGCATAACTTTCGGCAACAGCTTGCACTTCTTTTGTTACTTTTACTTTCTCTAAACTCTTTACAAAATCATCGAAACCCTTCAATACTTGATGTTTTACCCATATCAATTAAAGCTTTTGCAATTCCTTTTAGGAACGTGTTCTTGTTTTTCGTATAATGTTCTTCCGCAAAACCGAAATTGCTTTGCTTTAACGATTCAGGATTAATTAATACAACTTTTGTTCCGTTTTCAGATGCACGTTTCATCTTAAGCTTTATAATAGGATGATCTTTCGCATTAAACCCTGCCGCCAAAATAAATTCTGTGGAAAGTAATTCATCAATCGTATTTGGTGAAGCATCTATTCCAAGTACAGGTGCAAGTCCGCTGGCTCTGTTGTTGAAACATAGCGGTTTTGCGCCCATTACGTCTGCAAGTTTCTTAAGTGCATAGGCCTCTTCGTTTGTATGTCTGTCTGAAATTGCTACGGCAACCGCATCTTTGCCATATCTTGTCGCAATTGATTGAGCTTTTTTCGCTGTCAACATAAGCGCTTCTGAATAATCAGCTTCTCTAACATCGTCGCCCTCTATTATTAACGGCATCATTAGCTTACCGTCAAGCCATGAAGTGCTTAGACCGAATTTTCCTTTTCCGCAAAGAAGTCCATCGTTTACGAGTCCTTCTTTATCAGGATTTGCTTTTATGATCATGTTGCTGTGCGTTTCAACGGTAATACTACATCCTACCGAGCAGTAAGGGCATGTAGTTGTTGTGGTATCAGTTTTAAGTGGCACAGGTTTTGATAAGCTGAGTCTTTCCTGAAGCGCGCCTGTCGGGCATACTCCGGTACATTGACCACAGGATACGCAACCGGAATCAAGAAGTGATGTCCCCAGTGTCGGCATTACAACCGTATCAAATCCTCGATTCACAAGCCCGATTGCACCTACTCCCATAACTTCATCGCAAACGCGCACGCATAATCCGCAAAGAATACATTTCTTTGAATCGCGAAGTATGAACGGATGCTCATCTTCTACTTTTTCCTCGCAAGTATCACCTGCGAACCTATCAGGTTTTACGTCGTATTCGTTTGCAAAATCAATTAACTTACATTCAAAATAGTCGTGACAACCGCACTCAAGACATCTGTCTGCCTCTTCCATCGCTTCGAAATCATCATAACCAAATACGATTTCCGCAAAGTTATCTTTTCTTTCTTCAGGCGTTAGATGTTCCATTTCTGGTCTGCAAAGTCTTTCTCTATCTTCAAAAGTTTTTTCTGTTATGTCATCTCTCGTCACAAAATAAGGTTTTTCATACCCCACCTCTTCGCCGTTTAAGTAAATGTTAATCATTTCTGCTGCATTTTTGGCATCAGCAACTGCTTCAACTGCGATAGATATCTTATCATTACCGCAATCACCACCTGCGAAAACTCCCGGAATACTCGTCATAAACGTCTTCGGGTCATACAATACAGATCCTTTTTTAGTTTTATCAAAATCGAAGATGGAAGCGTCAACAGCTTGTCCAATTGCAAGTATTATCGTATCAACTTCAAGGGTTTCTGTCTTACCTGGAACAGGTTTCGGCGCTCTTCTTCCTGATTCATCAGGTTCCCCAAGTTCCATAACTTGAAGAACAACTTGTTTTGCATAACCGGTTTTGTCAGCTTTGATTTCCAGCGGATTAGTCAGATTTTTAAATATTACGCCTTCTTCTTCCGCTTCAACAATTTCAATCATATCTGCAGGCATTTCATCTTTTGTACGTCTGTAAATGTTATAAACGTTTTCTGCCCCAAGCCTTACAGCTGTTCTGCAGGCATCCATTGCCGTATTTCCGCCGCCTACAATTGCAACATTTTTACCAAGCTTGATTTCTTCGTTTCTTACAACTTTTCTCAAAAAATCAATTCCGCCTATAACTCCCTTTTGAATCTTCGCCTTTGCAGCCTACGCCTGTTGATACCCATGCACCAATAGCGATAAGTATCGCGTCAAAATCAGTCTTGATAGTTTCGAAAGGAATGTCAACACCTACTTTTGTGTTTGGTACAATCCCAACGCCCATTTTTTCAATTAGAGCGATTTCTTCATCAAGGACTTGCTTTGGAAGCCTGTATTCCGGTATTCCATATCTAAGCATACCACCAAGCTTTGGCATAGACTCAAATATCGTTACTTCATGCCCCATTTTTCTTAGAAAGTATGCTGCCGAAAGACCCATCGGTCCTCCACCTATTATCGCTACGCTTTTGCCTGAATCCGGATCTATGTCAGGCATAAACGGATCCGCATTATCAAACAAATCCCAATCTGCAACAAAACGTTTTAGCCATTGAACCGAAATAGGCTCCTCAATAAGTTTTCTTCTGCAGTGATCTTCGCAAGGGTGCGGACAAACTCTTCCCAGGGATGCAGGTAAAGGAATTTTATCTTTAATAAGCTCAATTGCAGCTTCAAACTGACCGTTCGCAATAAGTCCCACATATCCTTGGCAATCTGTTTCCGCAGGGCAGTTAATAGAACAAGGCGCTTTACAATCTCCCACATGGTTTGATAATAGAAGCTCCAAGTTAGTTTTTCTTGATTCCAATACTCTTTCAGTATTAGTTTTAACTATCATATTCGGTGCGATTTCAGTCGCACAAGCCTTAACCATCTTAGGGTTTCCTTCGACCTCGCAGACACAAATTCCGCAAGCTCCATAAATTGTCGTTCTTTCGTCAAAACAGATGGTTGGTATATATATGTCATTTTCCGTTGCCACCTCAAGAATGGTTTGACCGGAAATGCCAATTACTTCTTTTCCGTCTATATTTAATCTAAATTTTTTCATGACTTTTGCCTCCCCCTCTTATTCACACAAAACAGCGTTAAATTTACAAGCAGAAACACACTCGCCGCATTTAGTACATGCGTCGTTTGCAATTATATGCTTTTCTTTAACTTTTCCGCTGATTGCATCCACAGGACATTTCTTCACACAAAGCGTACATCCGATACATGCGTCAGTAATGCTAAACGAAATGAGGGCTTTACAAGCTTTTGCCGTACATTTTTTGTTTACAATGTGATCTTCATATTCGTTTCTAAAATATTTGAGTGTTGTCAAAACAGGGTTCGGCGCGGTGCCGCCTAGTTGACACATTGAACCGTCTTTAATTTTTTGCGCAAGCTCTTCGAGAAGTTCAATATCTCCATCTTTACCTTTGCCGTCAGTAATTCTCTCAAGAATTTCAAGCATTCTCTTAGTTCCTACACGGCAGTAATTGCACTTTCCACAGGATTCTTTTCTTGTAAAGTCAAGGAAGTATCTTGCCATATCAACCATACATGTGGTTTCGTCCATAACAATCATACCGCCTGAACCGACAATCGCTCCTGTTTTGTTGATATTTTCATAATCTACAGGTGTGTCAGCAAGACTTGCAGGGATACAACCACCCGACGGTCCGCCCATTTGAACTGCCTTAAATTCTTTGTCTTCTTTTATACCGTCTCCGATTCCAAAGATAACGTCTTTTAAAGGAAGTCCCATAGGAACTTCTACAAGTCCGCCTTTTTTGATTTTTCCTGCAAGGGCAAAAACTTTTGTGCCTTTGCTGAGTTCGGTTCCCATACTGCCAAATGCTGCTCCGCCGTTTAGTATAATCCACGCTACGTTCGCAAACGTCTCTACGTTGTTAATGTTAGTAGGCAATTGCCAGTAACCTTTTTGTGCAGGAAACGGTGGTTTAAGCCTCGGCATGCCGCGCTCACCTTCAAGTGAAGCAATCAGAGCCGTTTCTTCACCGCATACAAATGCGCCCGCACCTGCTTTAATTCTTATATCAAAGCTGAAATCAGTGCCAAATAGATTTTTACCTAAAAAGCCTTTTTCTCGCGCCTGCTTCATTGCAATTTCAAGTCTGGAAATAGCGAGCGGATACTCGGCACGAACATAAATTATACCTTCAGTAGCGCCCATGGCAAAACCGCCTATTATCATACCCTCAATAAGAGAATGGGGATCGCCCTCAAGTATACTTCTGTCCATAAATGCGCCCGGGTCGCCTTCATCCGCATTGCAGACCATGTACTTTTCGCTTGCACGATTTTCCCTTGCTGCATTCCACTTAAACCAAGTAGGAAATCCTGCGCCGCCACGACCTCTAAGCCCTGAAGCTTTCATCTCTTCAATTACTTGCTCCTGCGTCATTGATGTTACAACTTTTTCAGTTGCTTTATATCCCGATACAGCGATATATTCGTCGATGTTTTCAGGGTTAATAGTTCCGCAATTTCTTAAAACTACTCTCTTTTGCTTGTCGATAAAGCTTTTATCTACATCTGAAATTGTCATTTCGCTTATAGCTTTTCCACCTTTTAAGTGTTTTTCAACGATTTCAGAAACTTTATCGGTTGATACTTGTACATATCTTGTCAATTTGCCTTTGGCATCGTAAATATCAACGATTGGCTCTAAATAACACGTGCCGATACATCCCGTAATATTTACATCCACTTTCAACTTTTTCTCTGCAATTTGCTTCTTAAACTCGTCTGCAGTTTTGCCGGCACCTGTAGCAATTCCACAACTGCCTTGCCCTATTATTACTCTCATGGTTATTTCCTCCTATCCTCTACTTCTAATTTCAGCGAGGATATCTTTTACAGAATCCTTTGTGAGATTTCCATACGTTTCATCGCCTGCACTATTAGCAATCATCATGACAGGTGCTAACGAACAACAACCGATGCACGCTACGTTATTTAAAGTAAACAACCCGTCTTCTGTCGTTTCGCCATCTTGTATTTCAAGGAAATCGCATATTGCGTCTTCAATCGCTTTCGAACCGTTAACGTGGCACGCTGTTCCCTGGCACAGCATAATGAGATTTTTGCCTATCGGTTTAAATCTAAACTGGGCGTAGAAAGTCGCTACACCATAAATCTTCGCAGGTTTTATTCCCGTCTGTTCAGCAATATGATTTATGCATTCCACTGAAAGATAACCATAAACCTCCTGCGCTTTTTGAAGAATTGTAATCATACTCCCCGGAACATGTCCGTACTCTGCAAGCACCGGCGCCAGCTCTTTAAAATCTTGTTTCGGTTGATTTTTCCCGCAGCCACCCGATGCACAGCCACAATTTTTTTCCATTGTATTTCCTCCTTAATATGGTTGTTAACTTATTATTTGTTATTCAAGCGTATTCACTTGCAAGTGAGAGCTTTGCAAAACACATTTTTCATATCATAAGTGTTTTGCAATCGAACGGCAAGTGCAATACGCTTTTAATTTCCGAATAACTAAATCTGCGAAAGCATAACCTCAAATGCCAAAGTCTGCTCCATCAGTCCTGTTTTAATGTTTTTCTCTACTTGATATATTCTTTGTAATATGTCTTGTAATTGTGAAACCGAATAAGCGTCACAAACCGCTCTTGCTTTTTTAATTCGAAATTCATGTATGTTTAAGATGCTTTGCATCTGAGCAAGATTCTTACCTTCTTCTTTCATTTCTTTCACTTCAAGCATTATCTCAAATTGAGAAGCAAGAAGTGCCAGTATTTGAAAAATATTTCCGCCCGACCCCAATACATTATATAACATCCGAAACGCTTCATCTTTTTTGTTGCGAGATGCTGCATCTATCATAGCAAATACATTTGTTTCAATATCGCCGGAAACTACCGCAAGCACATCCGAAAGCAGCACTTCATCATCATTTGAGTGAGCCGCTATCTTATTTATCTCATTTGCAAGGTTATAAAGCGTGTAGTCGGCTTCTTTATGAAAATATCCGCTATGATTAATGAACTCATCAATAACAGATGCCCTTATTTTTTTTCCTGTTAGTGCAAACCGCTTTTCAACAAACCCACGCAAGCTACGCTCATCGAGAGGCTCAAATTCATAAACACTTCCACTGGAAGATATTTCTTTAAAAAGTCTTTTTCTTTTGTCTGCGTTTTCCGATGCGATAATCAAAATACAAGTATCCGGAATCTCTTTTATGTATTCAACAAGCTTTTTTTCATCGTCTTCAGGTATATTTTTAAGTTTTTCACCTGAGATAAGCGCGAAATCTGATAAAAGCACAACTCTTTTTTCTGAGAACATGCTAAGGGTTTCACAGCTTTCAACAATATTAGAAAGTGTCGCTTGCTCGGAATTGATTTCAAAAAAATCAAAAGCCTTGCACTCGTCATTTACGTATTTCTTCAAAATGCTGTCAATTGCCCACTTCACAAGATACTGTTCTTTTCCAAAAAGAAGAACTACATTTTTGAGTTCTTCTTTTTTTAAATCATTTTCGATTTTTTTATAAGCGTGCTGTTTTTCCATGGATAAAATTTTATCATATTTTATGCAACTTCTCAAATTAATTTTGTTCTTTAATGTGCAATTTTTTGCTTTCTTTTTATTTTTCATATTATCAAATAGTCATTGTTTCAATATGTTTCGTCATTTCAAAGAAAAGGACTGCTTCATTTGAAACAGTCCTTTTTCGTCGTTATAATTTTTAATTAGTTTCGTGACATAATTTTTAGATTTGTTTTCAGTGGTTCTATAGAATATCTTCGAAACCTTCAGTTGAATATTCTTCTCCGGCTCTTTTCTTTTCAACTGCCGCACAAAGCAATTCGAATTTTTTCTTTGATACCGGATAAAAGAAGAGAATAATAACTGAAATCCCTGTAAATATAGCAGGAGCCAGTGCGGCCAAAGCTAAGATTCCATGAACTGCCGACTCAGTTTGCTCTAAAGCCTCGGCATCATAACCTGTAAGACCTAAGACCCACCCTGTAGCGAATATGCCTATTGCCATGGCTATTTTCATAACGAAAAGAGTTAATGCAACCATGGAACCTTCTTGTCTGGTTCCTGTTAAAAATTCGCTGATTTCAACGCAATCATAAGCCTTCGCAACATAAAACGTGTAATACACTCCCACAACGATGCCCCATAATATACCGAAAATATACGCATCCACGATGTTGTTAACTCCGGCAAAATAGTAATATAAAGAAATTATGGTCATCGGTAGAAAAGCACCTATCATTGCAGGTTTTTTGCCAAACTTATTCGCAAACCAAGTTATAATAGGTAAAGCTGCAATAATTGCAAGATTGTATATGATCCAAAACGTTCCCTGCTCTCCTGCGCTCATATGAGCGTTGAAAGTTAGCAAAAATACAAATACTGTCGTTAGTGGTGATAATCCAAGCACGTACACAGCCGTCCACAGAAGAACGCGACGGAAAGTTTTAATTTTTAAACATGCAACCCATTCGTTAACAAAGTTTAGCTTGATTTCTTCTTTTTTGGCCTCAAGTGCCGTCTTAATCGCTTCTTTTTCAGAGCCTGAAAGCATGAGCAATGTGACTATTCCGGTAATTAAAGCAAAAATTCCGAAAACAATTCCTATATTTCCCCAAGAAGTTCTGTTAAGCCATTCCATCCCGTCTCCCACCGCGGCGGCCTCAATAATATACGCCGGCCCTGAGAGTGCCAAAAGAACACAAAAATAACCGCCAATCATCGCAGTAAGCCTTAGATTATTTCTTTCACTATAGTTTTCGGTAAGCTCCGCAGCCATCGCATAGTAAGGAACTACAAATGTAGAGTATGTGGTCCACGCCAGACATCCAACCAAAAGATAATAAACTATTTGAAGTCCCGCGCTTGGAAATGTAAAAGGTGCGAACATTAAGTAAACTAAAATTGCCATAGGTATTAAACTAAGTTTCATCCAAGGTAGCCTTCTTCCTTTTTCTGTTACGTAATTGTCAGAAAGACTGCCAATGAATGGATTGATAATTGCGTCCCAAAGTACTGCAATAGCCCCAATCAGACCTGCCGTCGCAGGTGCAACTCCGGCTATAGTTAAAAATAATACGAAATAAATTAAGAGTAAGTTGTAAGGTGTACTTGGAGCAAGATGCCCCACACCATACCCAATTTTAACTCGCCAAGATAGTTTTCCTTGTTCCATAAATTTCCTCCTTAAATCATTTACTTTAACTAATAATTTATACCTCCTATAGTATCAAAATAAGTTGCGGAATTTTTCATTATTCACCCTTGAAACTTCCCCTTTTTTCGTCCTGAAAATTTCAAGATTTCCGCATTCTGTTAAAATCAACTTATCATGATACGCTATCTATGTCAATGTATTTTTGTGCATTATCTTGTCACATATTTTGTGATTAAAATATCAATCATTTTGAATATTAACATACAGCTTTTTTGAGTATAGTGCATCAGAATTTGCGCCTTTGAGCATCATACTAATCCCTAATTAAAAGTATAAGACTTTTTTTGCAGCAATTTTATAGCATAGTTTGCACTTTAACTTTTCCGTTTTTTCCAATAAATACACCAATTGCACCGTGATTGTCGTTTCTATATATTTGTGCATTTACTACACTGTCCATCTTACCTAAAACTTCTGCAGTCGGATGTCCGAACCCGTTTCGCCCTACTTGAAAAACTGCAATATCGGGATTTACTACTGCTAAAAATTCGTCACTTGTATTATTTTTGCTTCCATGGTGCGCTACTTTCAAAAAATCGCTTTTAAGTTTATCTCTATTTTCTCCCAAAACCTCAAACAATCCATCTTCGCCGGTAAAAGAGAGGTCACCTGTCAGCAAAGTCGAAACTCCACGATAATAAACTTTTAAAATTAGACTTATATCATTTTCATTTCCGCCTCGTTTTTTAAACTCGACGTATTCTGTTTCAGGTCTGCGTTCCGGAAAAAGCACTTCAATCCTCACGTCTTCATCAACAACTATTATTTGCCCACTTGTCAGATACACAATCTGCTCACTTGCAAGACCGGTTCGTTTAATTATTTCACTTTCTATGACGCTGTTTGCTTCATAAAGTGCCAGCGTTTTTATATCGAAATTATTTGCAAGGGAAAAAAGCCCCGCATAATGGTCAATGTGCATATGTGAAATAAATGCAATATCTATCTTATTTACTCCGTTCTTCAAAAGATATGGCATCAAAACTTTCTTGCCAACATCAAAGTTAATATTTCCACCGCCATCAATTAAAATATTTTTCCCGCTTGGAGTCTTTATATGTATACAATCACCCTGCCCCACATCTACAAACACAATCTGCGCCTTGTGGAAATCGTCATGGACAGGTATAGTTCCTACAAACGCAAGGGCAATTATGAGAATTATGGTGAGCGCAATTTTTTTATTTTCTTTCCTTTTGAAGAAAATCCACACTTTTTCCGAAAGACCTACTAAGAGCAACCCGTAGAACATAAATAAAACCCAAATCGGCGGACTGACTACATTTACGAAAAAAATGCCTTTCCCATATATGAGCTCATTTAACCTATACATGATTTCGCATAAAGCGTCAACGATTCCAACACCAACAGAAAACAACGGTGTAGAGATATATGATAATGGAATCAAAAGAATTCCTACAGGAATAATAAGTCCCGCAATTAAGATTACCGGTGCATTTAGGAAAAAAGCCGCCACTGAAAAATAGTTAAACAAATACGCAATAATCGGCACCAAGCTTCCCTGAAATACCACAATTGCGAAAACATCACTTTCATAGATTCGCTTTGCAGCAGGTATCACAATCGAAATTATAAAAATCGCAAGAAACGACAGTTGAAAACCCATGTCAAAAATAATTAAAGGATTAAAAAACATCATCACAAGCGCTATTCCCGCTGCTGCGCAAAGCATATCATACCTTCTATTTAGAAATTTTGATGCGATATGCAAAGTTATCATTCCGCCTGCCCTAAGCGCCGATGGAGCAAAGGCTGATAATGCCACATACGTAAAAAGAAATCCAAGAATTATAATGTTTAAAAAAATATTTCTGCGTGCCCGAAGCAATCTGTTCAGAAAAACATACAACGCGCCTACATGCAAACCACTTACGGCCAAAATATGCGCAACTCCGTTTTTCTGAAACATCTCATATATATCTTCACCTAAAAAATTTTTGTCACCAAAAAGCATACCTACAAGAATTCCAACGTTACTTGCGCTCATTGAATTTGTAACTTTGACAATAAAGTTGTGTCGCAACTTTGACAAAGCATTTATGAAAACATTAACGTCATCTATGCCTTTCGCGCTACCTACCAGTGCAACATCATGATGTGTCACATTCATCAAAACGTGAATATCTCTAATTTGTAGATACAACCTATAATCAAAAGTTTTCGGGTTTCTTCTTTGCGCCGGAAGTTCAACTTTTCCATAAACCTGCACTGTCCGCCCTGCAAAATCCGCAAAATTCGCAGCCTCAATATCGCCAAATACATTTACAATAACTTTAGAGCTCTTATTTGAATTCTCTAAACTATTATCCGATGCTCGAATAATTAAGCGATATCTGTCAACGTCCCGCTTTTGGATTTCAAGCACAGTTCCCACAATAGTTGTATGAGAATCCACAAACGCAAGCATAGGATCTTCTTTGCTTAAGTGAATGGTAAAGCAAACAACTCCAAATAAGAAGAAAACCATTGTTAAACATAGGATATTTCTAAAACTTCTCAAGTTATGAGTTGTGCTATGGATTGCGCTGCAATTTGTTATTTTGATGTTTTGATCTTTGATTTTATTAATTATATAAAACAGAATTATAACCGCAATGCTAATAAGCAACGTCAAAATATAAAATCTTAAATAAAATCCACTAAAAATGCCTGCGCCAAATGATATTGCTGCTAAACATATTGGTCTTCTCATTGTTTCACCATTATTTTTTCAATTTGCAATTACTTACAATTCACAAATTCACTTTTCACATATTTGCTTTTTCACTTTTTGTTTTGTATAAATTGCCATATTTGCCATTTTTTGCTTTTATAAATTTATTTTACTATCATGGGTGCAACAAATCAAGCACTAATTACGTCAAATATATAAAAATACATAAATTCTTCACAAAATCTTAATCTAAGAGTAGCCTAAAATTCTTTAATTTTTTTGTGAAGTATGGTATACTAATTGACGTAGTAACAGTTTGACACACATAATTAACAAACTATTTAAAAAATCAGATTTAATTTGCAATATATAAAAAACAGGATATTTTACAAAAATAAGGCAGGTGAAACATTTGTCAGCAAGCAGATCAAAGAAAACGTCAAGCACAACTCAAAAATCAACGGCGAACTCAAGTAATAAATCAAAATCTAATTCAAGGCCAAACAGTAAGTCGAGTTCTGCCCAAAAATCCAAGTCCAAGTCTAGCTCAAATCAAAAGTCAAGGACGAGTTCTGCAACCCAAAAATCCACATCCCGCTCCGTTAATCCGACTACTACTAACATTCAAGGAGCACAAGATGTTAAGGATTCTATTGACGTTTTTGCCGAATTTGACAAGTTAAGCGGTGACTTGAAAAAAACCTCTGTGCAGAGAGACGATTTAAACAAAACATCTGCACCAAAAAAAGATTTGAAAAAAACATCTGTATATAAGGCAGATGATCTCGAAAAGGCCGATACATCAGAAAAGTCCGACACATCGGAAAAGGCAAACGCCATTACTCCACTACAAAAAAGACGAGCAACAAGAAGCGAACGTTTAGCTGAAGAACAATCAGAAAGCGTTACTCATAATATAACTCGCAAAGCGACCGCTGCTTTTGCAGCGTTAGCATTAACTGTTGGAAAATTAAAACGAGCTAAAAAACCGAAGGAAGCTAAAAAAGTTAGAAAACCTAAGACAGTTGTAGAGGTCATAGAAGTAAACGATGTCGAAAGCTTAATGGCAAGCGATAATGTTGAAACGTCAAAGCCAACGACAACGACAAAACCAAAGAAAAAGAAAAAATACAGACTTAATAAGTTGACTTTACTTAAACGTCTGGTTTTGTTGATATTTAGTTTAGTATTTGTCGCATGCATAGGCGTCACTGTATTTGTTCTTTCCGTCTTACAAGACGCTGCCGATATCAATCCTCACAATATACATGACTTTTTACCACAAAACTCGGTAATGTTTGATATTCATGGCAATGTTATTGATGATATTTTTGATACACAAGATGGCCGGCGTACCAATATAACCTATAGTGACCTACCTCCGCATCTGGTCAACGCCTTTATCGCTATCGAGGATAGAACTTTCCGTGAACATCGTGGTTTTAATTTTGTCCGTATGGTTGGTGCTGTGTTGGAAGCTTTCCAAGGTGACGGACGAATTCAAGGCACAAGTACTATCACCCAGCAACTTGCAAGAAATATTTATCTTCAAGAAACTCGATTAGAACGAACCCTTGACAGAAAAATTCTCGAAGCGTACTATGCATTCTTAATTGAACGTTATCTCACAAAAGAGCAAATTATGGAAGCATACTTAAATACGATTCAAATGGGATTTAATGCAAGTGGTGTACAGGCTGCTGCTCAAGCATATTTCGGAATAGACGCAAGTGAGCTAAATTTACTTCAAAGTGCTGCACTTGCCGCATTACCGCAAGCGCCATCTCGCTATGCCCTCATTCGCAGAGTTCCAAATGAAGCTGTAGAAGATGACAACGAAAACATCATCGTTCGAGGTCCGGCTTTCACTCTTTTATACAATTATGAAGCTTCCACACATCGTAGAAATCTTGTTCTTGCACTTATGCGAGAACAAGAGCTTATTACAGAAATGGAATTTCGTGTAGCACGTAATAGTAGTTTGCGACATCTTATTAACCCAAGACTTGAAGACACCGCAGAAACAACTTCTTATTTCGCTGACTTCGCAAGACAACAGGTAATTGAAGCGCTCATGGAAGAATTTAATCTAACCGCAGAGCAAGCATGGCACAGACTCAATCATCACGGTCTTAGAATTCATACCACGTTAGACCCTCGTATTCAAAACATTATTGAAACTGAATTTGAAAATTCTGCTAATTTTCCTGCCGTTCGTTTTAGCGCAATGCGAAATTCTGCAGGAAATATTGTAGGTCCTAATAGAAATGTATTGTTCTACAGTTATCATAACTTCTTTGATTCAGAGGGAAATTTCACACTTAGACCTGATGAGTTTGAAAGATTACCTGATGGAAGCTTGAAGATTTTCAGAGGAAATCGTCTGCGCTTCTTCAGAACCGAAGTGCAAGGACAAGTCGATTATAGCGTGGAATTTCCAAGTTTGTTCATAGTAGACAATAATATATTCTACAGTATTGATGGCGGTTTTATAGCAATTCCGAGGCAATACAAAACTCGCGATACTGAAGGGAATCTTATCCTCTCGGCCAGCTTTTTCGTCGACAGACCTACATTTTTTACTGAAACTGATGCCGGTGGTTTAGCGATTGGAAGCGGAAGTTTTTCTTTAAATCAACGTGTAATTCAACCGCAATCTGCGATGGTTGTTACAGATCACCGCACCGGTCACATTAAAGCAATGGTTGGCGGGCGAAACATCGTCGGTAGGCTTTTATTTAACCGTGCAGACAGTCCGAGACCGCCGGGGTCTTCAATTAAACCTATCGGCGTGTATGGCCCTGCACTTCAATCAGCCGTTGACGCGCTAAATGGTCATAACGTTCAATTTACTACGCCAATTGAGGAGCGTACTTTCGGTAATTTCTGGACGGCGGCAAGCGCGATAAACGACGCCCCTATGTATGTCAACGGCACCAGATGGCCAAGAAACTGGTATCACTCGTTCCGCGGTTTTTCTTCAATGCGTACAGCCCTTGAAGAGTCAAGAAATGTACCTGCCGTGAAAGTGTTTAACGAAATAGGTCCTTACATTGCAGCTAATTTTATGCAACGAATCGGCGTATCTACCCTAGTAACAGAAGGTCGCGTTAATGATATGAACCCTGCTGCACTTGCACTTGGCGGTATGACTTACGGCATTTCACCTCTCGAAATGACCTCCGCTTTTGGTACGTTTGTAAATCAAGGCATTTATGTCGCACCTACTGCTTTTACAAGAATTTATACTGCCGGCGGTGATATACTTATTGACAGAACACCAAGAGCATCACACGCCATGGATCCCGGTGTAGCTTTTATCATGGCTGATATGTTAAGAAC
>JGI20163J15578_10000527_pt1 | contig 15861 bp, 12 predicted proteins | sample TergutCu122P1_FD_15578 | JGI IMG/M metagenome (IMG submission 15578)
ATTATTAAAATCTCTATAACACCGATAAAACGCAGATCTGGCATATACCAGTCACTTAGATACAATGCTATAAACTGTTGAATCCAATGTCTCATTATTACTTCCCTCTGCCTTTAATGTGTCAGTCTGTTTAAGTATGATAAATAGTTAAATTTCATCGTCGAGGCTAATGATATTCCATTCATCTGTCAAATTCTTTGTCGCAAAAATATCCTCGACAGCTTCTTGTCGTTCCGGGGTGCGTTGCTGGTTCGACTTTTGCTGTTTGGGATTGGGACGCCCTTTACGCTGCCCGGGTGGTCTTTGGGACTTAGATCCCGATGATTCGCTCCGCCCATTATTATTTCGCTGCTGACGTTCTTCTTGTTGTTCCTTCCCCGAGGTTTGGGCCTTTTGCAGATTTTGCTTGCCCCCTTTTTTTCGGTTAGCCGGTTTACTATCTCTACTCTCTTTACCATCTTGATTCTCTTTACTATCTCTATTCTCTCTATTCTCTCTATTCTCTCTATTCTCTCTATTCTCTCTATTATCCCTGCTATCCCGGCTGTCTCTACTTACTTCCTTCGAGTGTTTTTTGAATGGGCTTCTTCTATCCTTTTGTTTATCCTTTTGTTTATCCTTTTGTTCATCCTCGCCTACTGCCGGCTCCTCGTACCCTATCTCTTCCGCTTCTTCTTCGATTTCTTCCTTCTCATCAGTTTTCTTCTCAGATTCCTTCACAATTCCCAGTTTAGGAATTGCTTTTACATAATAATAATACTCATTATCTTCAAACTGCAGCATTTCTGTTTTGCTGTAATCTACTGAGAAAAACAGAAATTCCAACACAAACCCAACTACAATGCTCATCAAAATGACGCCAAATAATCCGTCAGAGAAATCCAACCCAACCATCGGAGGTCCCATAACGATACCAAATCCCAGTGCAATCGCGCCGACACCAATCGCTACTTTCCATGAATGGGGGAAAGATCTAGTTCGGATTGCGTAGACAAACAGCATACACACAACTAAAATAACCGCCATCACCCACATTTCCATATTTTCCAAGCTGTGTTGGGTGAAATTAACGACAATCTCAATGACCCCTTGTATTTCTAATCCTTCCATCACATAAGCACTATATGCTGTCGCCACATAATGCAAAATGTAGTAAATAATAGTGCCACATATTAAAGGTACGATAAAGAAAGTAGTTCCCAACAAACCAAATACGATTGGAAGAACGAAAGGCAGATTATAAATATACGCCAATATTACTACCAGAACCAACCATATCCGCTGAGGGACAAAACGCAACAACATAATGTAAAGAAGTAGAATAAAAATCAAAGTAACCGTCATCACTGGTAACGAAAGCGTGTACAGCTGCAATAAAACCACTCCTGCCGCCACGGTAACCAACACCGTAAGAGGAAAGAAAGCACAAATCAATGCCAAACCAAAACTGATAGTAGTAGAAGACACCGCTTCCATAAATCCTAAATTTGCAGCAATCTGCTGAAATACTAAAAAGCCGAGGATGAAACGTGCTATTCGAATAACAAATACAGAATATCTGGAATATAGTTTTTGTAGAGTCACACGCCATGTCAATATCGTTTTCATATTATCAATTTGTCTCCTCCATGATTTTTTCTAAATGTGCTAAATCCAGATAATATCTCTTCACACGATGTTTTGCTCGACTATGCTTAGCACCATAAAAATTGGCCGCACATGCACAATAAATAATGATAATCACGATATAAATCGCCACGCCGGTGGATAGTAATGTTATTACGCTATTAATTGTTATATTTTCCAGCAAATCATTTAAATTCAAAGCTACATATAAACCGGCACACAAAATATACCCCACTGTAATCCATAGCGCGGTAATTAGAGTATTCAGGCTAATATAATCTCTCCTATAGTAGCTGCTAATTTTTTGGTCTTCTCTAATCCGAGAATTTTCATAGGCGGTCATTCTCGCCATTAAACGAATTCGATTTGTATCCAACATAGTATCTACCTTCTGCATCTAGAAAGTGTGGAGAACACGGCAACGACACGTCGTACGTAAGTGACACGTATCGTACCTAAGCATGTAAAACACACATGCTAAGTACTCATAACAGTGCTCGTAACAGGTCGCTTTGTAAGCTCGACAGAACCTCGCTAACGACAGCGACACGTATCGCACGTAAGTGTGTAAAGAACACACACTAAGGTCACTTTGTAAGGCTCGACAACACCTCGCCAACGAAAGTGACACGTATCGTACGTAAGCATGCAAAGCACACATGCTAAGTACTCATAACAGTGCTCGTAACAGGTCGCTTTGTAAGCTCAACAGAACCTCGCTAACGACAGCGACACGTATCGCACGTAAGTGTGTAAAGAACACACACTAAGTGCTCGTAACAGTATACCACAGAATTATGCTTCTTGTCCAATGGTCAACGTTAAAAAATATACTTTTTCTACACCGGCTTTTTGTAACAATCTGGCGACTTGATGGATGGTATTTCCGGTGGTATAAATATCATCTACCAGTAGAACTACCTTCTTTGGTTGCCATGCTTTGGACACACCAAAAGCGCCCTGCAAATTGGCAACTCGTTCTCGGTTATCTAATCCTTTTTGCGGTTTTGTTTTACGCAAGCGAAACACAACTTTCGTATTTACAATCAGATTCGTTTCCTCTCCCAACACTCGCGCCAGAATTTCAGCCTGATTATACCCTCTTTGTCGTCTTTTGGAAGGATGCAAAGGGATGGGAACAACTTCTTCTATCTGCCATCTTGTCAACTGGTCTTTGAAGCATCTGGCGAGCTCTTTACCAAATATCTCACCATAAATACGTTTGTTGTAAAATTTAAACTGATACAAAGCCCGTTCTACCTCTCCCGTGTGTAACCATAACCCTCTACCACGAGTATAAGCCCACGCCTTTTTTTGACAATCTCTACAAAATTCCTGTTCTTCTTTTTTCATCCCTTTCCCACATTTCAGGCAGTAAGGTGACTTTATGTAAGGGATTTCGCTTTGACAGGTCGCGCAAATCTCTAATCGGTTCGTTTTGCTTTCGCAAAAAGGGCAAACCGGCGGATACAGAAGATTTAAAATTCCTGAATACGCTCGTTTAAACTGGTGTATCGGTTTTGTTCGTTTTTGTTTTGAATCATTTCTTGAAATACGCTTTCACTCCCAACTATAGTTAAGCAATTTTTAGCTCTGGTCACAGCTGTGTATAATAGATTGCGGTTGTATAACAGACGAGGTCCCGACAGCAATGGGATAATGACAGCCGGATACTCACTTCCTTGTGATTTATGAACGGTAATGGCATAGGCATGTTCTAACTCATCCAATAACTCATAAGGATAGCTTACTTCCCTATTCTCATCATAGAGAACCACTACTATTTCTTCGTAGGTATTGATTTCTTTTATCATACCCATATCACCGTTGAATATTCCCAGACCCCTGTCCACCGCCATCCCAAAGCCCGTTTTGATTTCCCACTCCAGCTGATAGTTATTCTTAATCTGCATCACCTTATCGCCTTCTCGAAAGGTCCGATCATTGTGCAGGATTTCTATCTTTTTTTTATCACTAGGGTTTAGATGTTGTTGCAAAACTGTATTCAGCCGCTCCACTCCCAGCAATCCCTTACGGGTTGGGGTCATCACCTGAATCTCCAAGGATGATGCGTTCACATAACCAGGCAATTTTTCTTTAAGCAAGGTGAGAACCACACGAATAATCACATCCGCTTCTTGACGTTTTAAGAAGAAAAAATCTCGACTTTTATTATCCAACATCACCTGTTCTCCGGCATTTATCTTATGAGCATTCACCACAATATCACTTTCCTTCGCCTGCCGGAACACAGTGGTTAAAGTAACTACCGAAAAACGCTCAGAAGCAATTGCATCCTTTAACACACTCCCCGGACCCACTGAGGGCAATTGATGGACATCCCCTACCAATACCAAACGCGTACCTGGCACAATTGCAGAAAGCAAAGCATGCATAAGAGGAAGGTCAACCATTGACATCTCATCAATGATAATAACGTCTGCCAACAATGGGTTCTCCCGATTTCTCATGAACCCACTTTTATTACTTTCTTCTTCCGGACTTCCACTAACCTCTAACAAACGATGTATGGTTTGCGCCTCATAGCCTGTTGCTTCGGTCATTCGCTTAGCAGCTCGACCGGTTGGGGCAGCTAATACTATATCCATTTGCTCTTTCTGAAAAAAACGAATAATGGTATTGATAGTTGTTGTTTTACCGGTTCCGGGTCCTCCGGTCAAAATAAATAACCCATGCCTAATCGATTTCATAACCGCCTGATGTTGCATCTTATCCAAAGAAATATTATCTTCCTCGGAAACTTTCTGCACCTGCTTTACAACTAACTCTTCCGGTACTTTACAGTCGATATTCAAAGACATAAGCATTCGCGCAACATTTAATTCCATGTAGTATAAGTGAGTTGTGTACACCCTTATCTGCTCTTCCATCTCCCTGCAAATTATCTTACGATCAAATGCTAAATCACTCACATGTTTATCGATACCATCCAATTCTATTCCCAATAATTGGATGGTTCGATCTGTCAGAATTGGCAAAGGTAGGTAGATGTGCCCTTCTCCCACTGCTTGTTGTAATACATATAGAATACCACTACAAATGCGGTAATCAGAATAGGCATGAATCCCCATTCGTGACGCAATCTCATCTGCCGTACGAAAACCAACTCCATCAATGTGTTCGGTCAGTTGATAAGGATTTTCTTCTAATACTTGAAATAACCTTCCCCCGTAATATTGATATATTTTTGCTGAAAGATTCGTTGAGATACCGTACCTTTGCAGATAAATCATTGCCCGGCGCATATCCTTTTTTTCTTCTACTTGAGCAGCAATCGCTCGCGCAATACGCTCACTTATTCCCTTTATCTCTACCAATCGCTCAGGCTCTTCCTCGATAACCCTAAAGGTGTCCAGCTGGAACTTCTTTACAATACGCGCTGCCATGGTAGCCCCAATACCTTTGATTGCCCCGGAACCTAAGTAACGTTCGATGGAAATCAAATCCTCTGGCTGCTTCACTTCATAGGAGATCACTTTTAGCTGAGTGCCATACACGCTGTGATCTACATAGTCCCCTCTTATCTCTAGCCTCTCACCTTCGTTAATCAAAAGAAAGTTACCCACACAAGTAACCTCTCCTTGATCACACTCTAGATTAAAAACCGTATAGCCATTTTCGTCATTACGAAAAACAATATGATCTACATAGCCTGTTACTATTTCCACTACTATTCCCCCACATCCACAAATCTTCCTGTTCCCAGTGCTACTGCTTTTAAGGGGTCTTCCGCTGTCACAGTGGTAACGCCGGTTTTTTCTTCAATCAGTTCTTCCAATCCATTTAATAATGCTCCGCCGCCGGTTAGAATAATACCCCGTTCCAAAATATCCGCACAAAGTTCTGCCGTCGTTTGCTCCAATACGGAAAAAATGGCCCCTATAATCTGGTAGACACTCTCTTCTAAAGCCTTTTCAATCTCGGTAGAGGAAATCAAAATATGTCGTAGCAAACCATCTGTCAAATTCCTTCCCCGCACATCCATAAATGCCTCTTCCACTAAGGGATATGCCGTGCCAATCTTAATCTTAATATCTTCGGCAGTGCGATGGCCGATCAACAAATCGTGTGTATCTCTTATATATCGCACAATCGCATCATCAAAATCATCTCCCGCCGTCTTTAAAGAGATACCATTCACAACAGTACCTAATGATATTATTGCTATATCTGCCGAACCGCCACCGATATCTACAATCATTGTACCATCAGGTTTGGAAATATCCAGTCCGGCCCCAAGGGCGGCGGCAATTGGTGCTTCTACCAGCTGCACTTCTCGAACACCAATCGCCAGGGCTGCTCCCTCTACCGCCATGCGCTCAATCTCCGTAGCACGGCTGGGAACGCAAATACAAAGCTTTGGTTTTTTTAAGAGTGGTTTTCCTAATGCTTTTTGAATAAAATGAGAAATTAATTTTTCAGTTAGGGTGTAGTTAGAAATCACTCCATTTTTAAGCGGGTACACTGCAATAACCGTACCGGCCGCCCGCTCAAGAATCTGCTGTGCATCCTCACCGATAGCCCTTAATTCTTTGCTATCCCGATCAAAGGCAATCACTGAAGGCTCTTTCAAGACCACACCTTTTCCTTTTACGTAGACAGAAATACTGGTCGAACCCAAATCTATCCCTATATCTGCTGGCATTACTTGTTATCTCCTTCTACTTAGATTCTAACTCTTGTCATCTTGCTATCTTCTTATGCTATCCTGCTTCTTATTTTTTCTTCAGCATAGCAGCAATATACTCACCGGTATATGATTTCTCACATCTTGCCACTTCCTCGGGCGTCCCGGTGGCAAGAATGGCCCCCCCTTTATCGCCACCTTCCGGGCCGATATCAATAATATAATCTGCTGTTTTAATCACATCCAGATTGTGTTCAATGACGATTACCGTGTTGCCATCGCCGGACAGTCTCTGCAATATCTCCGTCAGTTTATGGACATCCGCAAAATGCAATCCGGTGGTTGGTTCATCCAAGATGTACACCGTTTTCCCGGTACTTCTCTTACTCAACTCGGTGGCCAACTTAATTCGCTGAGCTTCTCCACCGGAGAGAGTGGTTGATGGTTGCCCCAAACGGATATAGGACAATCCCACATCGTATAGTGTTTCTATCTTCCGACGAATCGCCGGAAATGCTTCGAAAAATGGCAATGCTTCTTCCACTGTCATATCTAACACATCATAAATCGACTTACCTTTGTACTTCACTTCCAAGGTTTCCCGGTTGTAGCGTTTACCACCACACACTTCACATGGCACATAAACATCCGGTAGAAAATGCATCTCTATCTTTATAATACCATCTCCACTGCATGCTTCGCAACGCCCACCTTTCACATTGAAGCTAAATCTACCCTTTTTATATCCTCTTATCTTCGCTTCTTGGGTTGCGGCAAATAAATCTCGAATCAAATCGAAGACCCCGGTATAAGTGGCCGGGTTAGAACGAGGAGTACGGCCAATCGGTGACTGGTCAATATTAATCACCTTATCTAATTGTTCAATACCTTCAATGCGTTTATGCTTTCCGGGAATCGTGCGAGCTCGGTTTAACTCCCTGGCTAGTTTTTTGTAAAGAATTTCATTAATCAAAGAACTCTTCCCGGAACCGGAAACTCCTGTCACACAAGTCATAACTCCTAAGGGAATCTGCACATCAATATCTTTTAGGTTGTTTTCTCTTGCGCCGTAAATCCTCAAAAATCCATTGGGCGACTTTCTTTTGGCAGGCAGGGGGATTTTTTTCTTACCACTTAAGTAAGCCCCGGTGACTGAACCTTTACTTGTCATCAGTTGCTTCGCTGTACCGGCGGCAACCACCTCTCCTCCATGCTCGCCGGCTCCCGGCCCGATGTCTATCACCCAATCAGCCGCCAACATGGTATCCTCGTCATGCTCAACGACAAGTAAAGTGTTTCCCAAATCCCGAAGATGCTTTAAGGTACCCAACAATTTATTATTGTCCCGTTGATGCAAACCAATACTTGGTTCATCCAGAATATACACAACTCCAACCAATCCCGAACCAATCTGCGTGGCCAGGCGAATTCGCTGAGCTTCTCCCCCGGAGAGGGTTCCGGCGGTTCGCGATAAAGTAAGGTAATCCAAGCCCACATCCAGCAAAAATCGAATCCTCGCCTTAATCTCCTTTAATATCTGAGCCCCAATCAGCTGATGTTGAGGTGTTAGTTGCAAGCCTTGCATAAACTGCTCTAGTTTCTCAATCGAAAGAGACGTCGCGGTAGCTATATTCATCCCACCAACGGTAACCGCCAGCGCTCCTTTTTTCAATCGCTGTCCTTTACACTCCGGGCAAGGAGTGATATTCATGAAGGATTCATACTCTGCTTTCATAGTCTCCGAGGATGTTTCCCGATATCGGCGCTCCACACTGCGAATCAACCCTTCAAAGGCAATATCATAAACCCCTTCGCCCCGTTGACCTTTGTAATGGACTTTTACCTCGCGACCGTCAGTTCCATAAATTAATACATCGTGAATCTTGGTTGGATAGTCCTCAAAGGGAGTATCTAAATCAAATCCATATTCGGCACAAAGGGCATCTAATATGGCTCTGGTGAAACTTCCTTTATCAGCACAGGACTGCCACCCCAGCACCGTAATCGCCCCTCGACTAATGCTTAAAGACGGATCCGGTATCATCAATTCTTCCGAGAACTCCATTCGATAACCTAAACCAAAACAAACGGGACAAGCACCAAAAGGATTATTAAAAGAAAAACTACGTGGCTCGACTTCATCAATACTAATATCACAATCCGGACAAGAAAAATTTTGGCTGAAATTTAATGGTTCACCATCGACCACGTCCACAATCATCAGCCCCACAGCCAATTGTAACACACTTTCTACCGAATCGGTAAGACGCTTTTCGATTCCTTTTTTCACCACCAAACGGTCTACAATTATTTCAATACTGTGTTTGATGTTTTTGTCTAAGACAATGTCTTCTGATAAGTCATACAGGTTGCCGTCCACCCTCACTCGGACATAGCCGCTTCGTTTGGCTCGTTCAAATAACTTAGCGTGAGTCCCCTTTCTCCCCTTCACCACCGGTGCCAGTAGCTGTATCCTGGAACCTTCCGGTAATTTCATAATGTTATCAACCATCTGATCAACCGATTGTTTACTGATTTCCTTACCACACTCGGGGCAGTGAACAATCCCAATGCGAGCATAAAGAAGACGAAAGTAGTCATAAATCTCGGTAACGGTTCCGACCGTGGAGCGTGGATTGTTGTTGGTTGATTTTTGGTCTATTGAGATAGCCGGCGAAAGACCCTCGATATTCTCCACATTGGGTTTTTCCATCTGCCCTAAAAATTGACGTGCATAAGAAGACAAAGACTCCATATAACGCCTTTGCCCTTCTGCGTAAATGGTATCAAAAGCCAAGGATGTTTTTCCTGAGCCACTGATGCCGGTTAGCACAACCAGTTCATTTCTTGGAATATCTAAGTCGATATTCTTCAGATTGTTTTCGTTTGCACCACGGATGCGAATATATTTTCTGCTGTCTTTTTGCTTTGCCATTTAGCTTTTCCTTTTCGTTAGTCATCTTCATCTTGTCGTACTTCTAACAATGCTCTGTCCCTTGCAGTACTTTTTTCATCTCTCGATTTTTTGTAGGACTCACTTTAAATCTCTACCTCTGGCAGCACCTGTTTCAATCATCTATCTCTAACAGTACTTTCTTCAGCTCCACAATCTTATCTCTTAGTTCAGCAGCAGTTTCAAAGTCTAGCTCAGCAGCCACTTTCTTCATCTGTTTACTTAAATCAGCAATCAGCTTCTCAAGCTCTTTCCTACTCATCGATTCCGGATCTTTTTCTAATCGAAGCTCCTGTGCGGCCACTTTTTTAGATACCCTGATCAAATCCCGCACCGCCTTTTGAATTGTCTTTGGCGTTATATTATGCTCCTCATTGTACTGCATCTGGATCTCACGACGTCGTCTTGTTTCTTCAATTGCCCAACGCATCGAATCGGTCATCTGTTCGGCGTACATAATCACGTGGCCTTCGACGTTTCGCGCAGCTCGCCCTATCGTTTGAATCAAAGATATCCCTGAACGTAAAAAACCCTCTTTGTCAGCATCTAAAATCGCTACTAAAGTAATCTCCGGAATGTCCAGCCCTTCACGTAATAGGTTAATTCCCACCAATACATCAAACACATCCAAGCGCATATCACGGATAATTTCAGTTCTCTCCAAGGTATCCACATCTGAGTGGAGATAGCGAACCCGTACTCCAACCTCCCGCAGATAATCGGTTAGATCTTCTGCCATGCGCTTTGTCAACGTGGTCACCAGAACTTTATTTTTTCTACTTACTTCTTTGTTTATCTCACCCAACAAATCATCGATTTGTCCTTCTACCGGCCGCACTTCTACTTCCGGATCCAACAATCCGGTAGGACGAATCACCTGTTCGGCGCGCAACATTTCATGTTGTTCTTCAAAAACCCCGGGAGTTGCTGACACATATAGAACCTGGTTAATCTTACTCTCGAATTCGGCAAAATTAAGTGGCCTGTTATCCTTCGCCGAGGGTAAACGGAATCCATAATCAACTAAGGTTGTCTTGCGCGATTGATCTCCCGCATACATCCCACCAATCTGAGGGAGGGTCTTATGAGACTCATCTATCATTATCAGAAAATCGCTCGGAAAGAAGTCCAACAAGGTGTAAGGTGGTTGCCCCGGTTGTAATCCCGATAAATGGCGAGAGTAATTCTCAATACCGGAGCAAAAGCCGGTTTCTCTAAGCATCTCAATGTCAAATGTCGTCCGCTCAGCGATACGCTGGGCCTCTAGCAACTTATCTTCTCGCTTGAACTCTTTCACTCTTTCGGCCAACTCGGCTTCTATATCTTGCACTGCCCGAGCAATGTGCTCTTGGTCTACAACATAATGAGAGGCCGGAAATATCCCCACATGATTTAATTCTTCTTTGATGGCGCCGGTGAGCACATCAATAGATAGAAGTCGCTCTATCTCATCGCCGAAAAATTCAATCCGAATTGCTGTATCGGTAGTGTACGCCGGTATTATCTCCACTACATCACCACGCACCCGAAAAGTACCTCGATGAAAGTCCATTTCATTGCGTTGGTATTGAATCTCGATAAGTTTTGCTAATATCTCATCTCGTTCTCTTTGCATCCCCGGTCGCAACGAAATGGTCATGTTTTGATAATCTATCGGACTACCAAGACCATAGATACAAGAGACACTGGCAACAATAATGACATCCCTTCGTTCAGCCAGAGACATCGTAGCTGACAAGCGCAAGCGGTCTATCTCTTCGTTGATCGAAGAATCTTTGGCAATATAAGTGTCGGAAGAAGGCACATAAGCTTCCGGTTGGTAATAGTCATAATATGAAACAAAATACTCGATCGCATTCTCCGGAAAAAACTCCTTAAACTCCCCATATAATTGAGCCGCCAGCGTCTTATTGTGGGCGATAATCAGGGTTGGTCGTTGCAGCTCTTGAATGATATTTGCCATCGTAAAGGTCTTACCCGACCCGGTCACGCCTAATAAGGTCTGGCATTGATTGCCGTCCTTAAATCCCTGCACTAATTGGGAAATGGCAGTCGGCTGATCACCCGTAGGTAGATATTCGGCAGTTAGTTTAAAATCCATAATTCACGCTTTCTAAATGAGGTTAACTTTTACTCTTATAGTGTAGCATAAAATATGTTGCTTGTACAGTCCTTTGTCGAACTTTTGTTCTATTTTGTCCTAGCCTTATAGTTTACCCTGTGAGCGCTATCCTATAGCCTGAACTGTAATCCTAGTAAAATGGGCAATATAATGAGGCTAACCGGAAAATCAATATCCGGTAGCCCCATCGATATCTTGGTTTTTCTATTTATTTTTACGCACGTGAGATGTATTCACCGGTTCGCGTATCAACCTTCAACACTTCACCTTGTTCGATAAACAATGGTACATGAACAACTGCACCGGTTTCCAAGGTAGCCGGTTTAGTGGCTCCTTGAGCGGTATCTCCTTTGAATCCGGGCTCGGTTTCCACAATTGTTAACTCTACCACCAGTGGAGGTTCTACCGAAAACACGTTGCCCTGATGAGAGCAAATTTTCACGATGTCATTTTCTTTAACGAACTTCAAAGAGTCACCAATCACTTCTTTACTGATCGCTAATTGATCATAGGTTTCCATATCCATAAAGTTATAGACATCGCCATCTAAATAAAGATATTGCATATCCTTTCTTTCAATATGAGCTCGGGGAAACTTCTCAGAAGGGCGAAATGTCTTTTCAACTGCTCCCCCATTGATAATATTTTTCAGCTTCGTTCTAACAAAAGCTGCTCCTTTTCCCGGTTTTACATGTTGGAATTCTAAAATTTGATAAATTGTGCCATCTACTTCAATGGTTAATCCATTTTTAAAATCACCTGCTGAAACCATCTTTTTCCTCCTCGTGTATTTTTTTGTACTCTTAGCTTGTGTATCTTCAAGCTCAAACCCTCAAGAGTACTCATTCTAAAAAAAGCCCTGTCATACTTGGACGCGATTTGCGTACGCCATGCTACTCACAAAATCCATCTTCCTGACTTATGCTATCCGCAAACGACTACAAACGTCTACTTATATAGTATAATATAAACTGTTTTTTTTCAACCTTTATCGGCGTCTCCGATAAAAAAATAGTACAATTCTTTCTATGTATCGTTTTAAAACAATCTGGATTTCCTCATGTGGGTGGATTGGTTTAACCAAAATACTATAAATGCCGGTTCGGTTTGCGCCCCACACATCAGTAAATAGCTGATCACCGATAAATAATGTGTTGGTCGTATCTGTCCTCATTAAGTTCATCGCTTTATTATAGTTCTTAGTCGAAGGTTTACCACCATCATAAATGTAATACGTTTGAATCGTCTCATTAAAACTTTTCACCCGATATTCCCTATTATTTGACAACAAACATGAAGAAAACCCTATCTCTTTTAGCCTTTCAAACAACTCAGTGGCTCGCTTATCTGCCGGTGCCCCATGAGGTACTAAAGTGTTATCAATGTCAAATATTATGCCACGGTATCCTTTTTCATAGAATTCTTGATAAGGAATCACATATGAGGAAATCCGATATTCGTCGGGATAAAATCTACTTAACATGATACCGCTTCCTCCTCATCTGCTCTAGCAACTCATCGCCAACTTGCGATACACTCTTATCGTCGGTATCGATCACGATATCCGCCGCCCTTCGGTAATGCTCGCGGCGTTGCTCCATCAGCTCTGTGACGAATCCTATGTTCATCCGGTCTGTAAGCAAGGGACGTTCGTCATTTTCCTCTACCCTCCTTAATACCGTCCGAGGACTTGCCGTAAGCAATACAACAAAACCAATTTCTTTTAATTTCTCAATATTTCCGGTTGTCATCACAATCCCACCACCACAGGAAATTATGGTATTTTTTTCTATCGTCAATTGGCTCAAGATACGACTCTCTACGTCCCGAAAATATGCTTCCCCATGGGTTGCGAATATATCCACTATACTTTTCTTTTCTAAATTTGAAATCACTTGATCAATATCTATGATTGGAAATCCTAACTCGACACTTAGATAATCGGCGACCGCCGATTTCCCGGTTCCCATAAAACCAATCAAAACAATGTTAGGATAAGTCATCTTACTCATCGATACTATAGTTAGGCGCTTCTTTGGTAATGTGAACGTCATGGGGATGACTTTCCTTCAAAGACGCCGCAGAAATCTTAACAAATCGGCCATTTTCCATTAATGAATCGATATTAGCCGCTCCGCAATATCCCATCCCCGAGCGAAGACCACCAATCAATTGAAATACCGCATCTTCCACCGTACCTTTATATGCAACTCGTCCTTCTACACCTTCCGGTACCAGCTTTTTGGCATTTTCTTGAAAATAACGATCTTTACTACCGCTTTCCATGGCGGCAATGGAGCCCATGCCGCGATATACCTTGTATTTTCTACCTTGGTAAAGCTCAAATGTTCCGGGACTTTCATCACAACCTGCCAGAATACTTCCCATCATACACACATTGGCACCGGCGGCAATGGCTTTGGTCATGTCGCCGGAGTACTTAATACCACCATCAGCAATAATTGGTATTCCATATTTTTTAGCAACTTTGGCACAATCCATTACTGCCGTGATTTGTGGCACCCCAATCCCGGCCACTACCCTGGTGGTACAAATAGATCCCGGTCCTATTCCTACTTTTACAGCATCTATTCCCGCTCCAATCAAATCTTTCACGCCATCACCGGTGGCAACATTTCCGGCAATAATTTGCAAGTTAGGATACTTTTCTTTAATCATCCGTGCCGTCCGAATCACATTGGCTGAATGGCCATGTGCCGAATCTAGTACAATAACATCAACTTTCACCTCTACCAAAGCATCTACCCGCTCGATACAATTAGCGGTGATACCAATCCCGGCACCACAACGCAACCGCCCCTGTTCATCCTTAGCTGATAGAGGATACTTGATTTGCTTTTCGATATCTTTAATCGTAATCAGACCCTTTAAGTTGCCGTGTTCATCAACTATTGGTAATTTCTCTTTTCGAGCTTTTGCCAAAATAGACTTTGCTTCTTCCAGAGTAATACCCTCTTTTGCCGTAATCAATCCTTCGGTGGTCATACTTTCCTTGATTTGTTTGGTGAAATCCTCCTCGAATTTCAGGTCACGATTGGTAATAATTCCAACCAATTTTTTTCCTTCAGTAATTGGAACCCCGGAAATGCGAAACTTCGCCATTAGTTCATTGGCATCTGCTAAGGTATGCTCAGGAGACAAATAAAATGGGTCTGTTATGACACCATTCTCCGATCGTTTTACTTTATCTACTTCCTCTGCCTGTTGTTCTATTGACATATTCTTGTGAATAATCCCGATGCCACCTTGTCGTGCCATTGCAATCGCCATCCGATGCTCGGTAACGGTATCCATGCCCGCACTCATCATCGGAATGTTGAGCTTGATTGTTTTGGTCAAATTCGTGGACAAGTCTACCTCATTTGGAATCACTTCGGAATATGCCGGCAACAACAGTACGTCATCAAACGTTATACCTTCGCCAATAATTTTCCCCATGCGTATGTTCCCTCTCTTTCTATGGTGGGTGAGTTAATAAATGTTATTCCTAATAGTACAAAAGAACCGCTTGTCTGTCAAGCCAAAGATTCGTGTGAAAATTCTGTAAAGTACAATAGAGTCCGACCTGTCATGCTACCTCGCTAGGCTCAATCTTTGTGGTCTCTTGCGCCTTCGGCAGTCGCTTTTGCGACTATTTCATATCGCCGAAGTGTGCATCCCGAGCGGAGCGGTTTTTTAATTTATAGGGAATTCGAAGGAATTTCCTATAAAGATTCGGGTGCCAAAAGGGTCGGGCAGTGGCTAGGGACAATTTTGACACCCGAATCCTATAAATCAAAAAACCGGAGTGCCCATCGGACACCCCAGTCATGTTGTATCATATTTTACTTAAGTTCTACTTGTGCGCCTTCGGCTTCAAGTTTTGCTTTGATTTCTTCCGCTTCGGCTTTAGATGCGGCTTCTTTAACTACTTTTGGTGCGTTGTCAACCAAGTCTTTTGCTTCTTTCAACCCCAGTCCGGTGATTTCACGAACAACTTTGATTACCTTAACTTTAGAGTTTCCGGGAGATACCAGTTCTACATCAAACTCGTCTTTTTCTTCTACGGCTGCTACCCCATCACCGGCGGCGGCTACTACTACACCGGCAGCGGCAGATACACCAAACTCTTCTTCACAAGCTTTTACTAATTCATTTAATTCTAATACTGTTAATTCTTTGATTGCATCGATCATTTCAGCTACTGTTAATTTTGCCATTATTATATTCCTCCATTTATTGTTTTTGTTATGAAATTTTATAAAGAGGGAGTGCTCTCTCCCTTACCTGCAGCCACTTACTCAGCCGGGGCCTCTTCATTTGTAACCTCTTCCGTCAGAGTCTCTGCCACCACTTCAATCGGTGTTTCCTCCGCCAAAGCCTCTGCTGCCGCTTCCGCCGGGGCTTCTTCCGCCAAAACCTCTGCTGTCGCTTCAACCGGGGCTTCTTCCGCAAAAGCCTCTGCTACCGCTTCCGCCGGGGCCTCTTCCGCCAAAACCTCTGCTGTCGCTT
>JGI20163J15578_10000528_pt1 | contig 15839 bp, 11 predicted proteins | sample TergutCu122P1_FD_15578 | JGI IMG/M metagenome (IMG submission 15578)
ACCTTGATTATGTTCCAAACGAGGGCAGAGCAAAGGAATTGTCATATGTTATGTCAAACTCGCTAGGATTTGGGGGACACAACGGAAGCATAATTTTGAAAAAATATTGGTGACTATTTTCGCCCATCTTGGAACCTAAGCGCACATTCCTGCGCCGCACAAAATGTTGAATTGGAAGGAATTGTATAAATGTTAATGAACAAAGAACAGATAAAAGAAATAATTCCACATAGAGAGCCATTTCTGCTGGTTGATGAAGTTCTCGAACTGGAAGAGGGCAAGCGTATAGTTGCCTTAAAGTATGTAAAGGCGGAAGAATATTATTTTGAGGGACATTTCCCACAAGAAAAAGTGATGCCGGGAGTTCTTCAGATTGAAGCTCTCGCACAAGCAGGAGCAATCGCAATATTGTCAATGCGGGAACATAAAGGCAAAATAGCATACTTTGGCGGTATCAAAGAAGCAAAGTTCAAACAAAAAATCGCACCGGGTGATTGCTTGAGACTAGAAGTTACATTAGATCGTCTGCGGAGTTCCGCAGGAACAGGAACAGCGGTTGCATATGTAGGTGATAAGGTGGCGTGTAAGTGTGAGATAATGTTCGCAATCGGTTAGCGACGGGTTCTTTTCGCCCATCTTGGAACCTAAGCGCACTCTCCGCTTCCTCACGTACGAGTCAGAGTACGTTCCGGGAGCGTCAAATGCGCTTAGAACCCAATCTAAACGAAAATTCCGCCGTCGCGTACGAGTCAGAGTACGTTCCGGGAGCGTCAAATGCGCTTAGAACGCTCTCGACAAAGTTACTGTCCTCGTGTATAATCAGAGTACGCTCCGATAATAAATTTGCCAATAGAACCTAACCTGATAAGGAGAGCTTTCATGAGCAACATCAGAAGATTAAATAATATACTCGCTCAACTTTATAGTAACGTTATAAAAGTTGAAGAGACGGTCATGAAAAAATCAAAAGCACAGAATTTGTCTGTGACGGAAATTCATACCCTTGAGGCAATCGGGCAAGGTGCGGCTAAGACGATGACGCACGTTGCGGATGCACTTATGATAAATGTCAGCACCTTAACTGCGGCGATAAACAAGCTCGTCACAAAAGGGTATGTTGATAGATTTCGCATACCTGAAGACAGGCGGATAGTAAAAGTAGCGCTTACAGAATCAGGAAAACGCGCAGTGCGTGAGCACGAGGCTTTTCACTTTTTGCTTGTTAAGGAAGCTCTTTCACAGCTTTCGCCTGAGGAAACTGAAAGATTGGTAGTATCACTTGAAAATGTGCATGAGATTTTACTTATGCGAGCAGCAAAAAACAAACAAAAAATCTGAACTTATGCAATTAGCATGTCACGGCTTTATTTCCCCAAATAACTCAGCAGCTTTTTCCATCATTTCTGTGATATTCAAATGCTGAGGGCATTTTTCTTCACAAACTTTACAGTTAGTACAAATGGAAGTGCTTTTCGGAAAATACATATCAAAATCCTTTTTTGTTTTTATGCTTTGTGCATAAAGAAACCATTGATTATATAAATTCATTGCCAGCGGAATATTAAGTTTTTGCGGACAAGGCAAACAATAGTTGCACGCAGTACATGGGTATTGAATAAGTGAATTATATGTGTCGGCAACTTGCTTTATTACGGCAAGCTCTTTTTCTGAAAGGCTGTTTGGCAGTGCATCACTCAGCGTTTTCATATTTTCGCTAGCCTGCTCAATGTTGCTTGCTCCACTCAGTATTGTCAAAACTTCAGGAAAATTTGCGACCCATCTGAGAGCTCGCTCAGCAGGAGTTCTTTGTACATCCAATGTTTGGAAAAGTTTTTCAACACTTTCCGGAAACGCATCGGTAAGCCTGCCGCCTTTTAATGGTTCCATGACTATGACAGGAATTCCCTTGTTGGCAGCATATCTTAAACCTTCTAAACCTGCTTGCCACTCAGTATCCATATAATTTAGCTGTATCTGGCAAAAATCCCAGTCATACGAATCAATTACTTCTTTAAAAAGCGAGATGTGATCGTGAAATGAGAAGCCGATATGCTTAATTTTACCATCAGCTTTTTTCTTGTGGATAAAATCCATAGTATTTAATCTTTTCACATGCTTCCAAATAGGCACGGTGACATTGTGAAGAAGATACATATCTATGACATCGACATCAAGACGCTCAAATTGTTTGTCGAAAATTTTCTGCAAATCGGACTCTTCTTTTGCAAACCAAACCGGCATTTTGTCAGCTAAAAAAACTTTTTCTCTGTAACCATCTTTTAACGCCTTGCCAACGGCAACTTCACTTGCACCATTATGATACATGTAGCCGGTATCCACATAGTTTACACCACTGTCAATTGTATGGCGAATGAGCTTAATAGCTTCCGTTTCGTTTAACGTGCCATCCTCATTTTCCGGCATGCGCATTGCTCCAAACCCCATAAGAGAAATTTTTTCTCCTGTTTTGTTAAAAGTTCTATATTGCATCTTAAATCTCCTCTATGTGCAGTTGTTATAAAGCCAAAGCCAGACTTTGAACGATATTCTGGAATAATCATACCATAAGCAAAATAAGATTGCAAAAAAAAATAAAATGAGAGTGCAAAAAGCATCTGTACATAAGCGACAGATGCTTTTTGCGGAACTGCTAATTGTTATTAGCGATCAAGTGTTGTGTATTTAAAAATATAAAGAGACTGTAAGTTTAAACTAGAATTTTGCTGCTTTTTGTCCAAATACCCATGCGTTCGGCTTCCTTGATTAAGTCTTCCCTGAAGTCAGGATGCGCAATAGATATCAAAAGTTCAGCTCTTTCCCAAGTTGACTTTTGCTTAACGTTGATGATACCGTATTCTGTAACTATGTGTTGCACCGCAGCTCTCGGAACTGTGACAATGCTGCCCTGTGGAAGAGTAGGCATTATCAAAGATTCCAGTTCTCCATCCTTGTTTTTTCTCACAGATGGAGTGCAAAGGAAGCTCTGTCCGTCTTTCGAATGAAATGCGCCCTGCACAAAATCCAATTGTCCGCCGGTTCCACCGATATGTTGCAACCCTGCAGATTCTGAATTTACTTGGCTGAAAAGATCAACCTGCAGGCAACTATTGATTGATACCATCTTATCGTTTGCAGAAATAACATGTTTTGCATTAACATAACCTACAGGAGCGAAGCAGACTAGCGGATTATCATTAACAAAATCATAAAGTTCTTCTGAACCCTGTGCAAAAGTACATAACATCTTACCTGTGTTAATGTTTTTGTTTCCTGTAACTTTGCCTTCGCAAAACAGCTTATAATACGCATCTACATACATTTCGGAGTGTACGCCTAAGTCATTTATGTCAGATTCCAGCATTAGCGAACCTATGTAGTTAGGTAACCCGCCTACCCCAAGTTGCAAAGTGCTTCCGCTTGATATTCTCTCAACAACAAGACGTCCGATTTGCTTGTCGATTTCTGTAGCCTCTTTTGCTTTAATAATCGGCATTGCAACGTTGCTGCCTTCTACAATCATATCAACTTCGCTTATATTAATAGAAGTTTGCATTCCATGTACCACCGGCATATTTTCATTAACTTCAACGATGATTTTTTTTGCGATTTTAAATATCCCAAGATAATCAGCTACTTGTGGACCAAGATTAAAGTTACCATGTCTATCCATAGGAGCTACTTGTAGCATTGCTACATCAATAGCTTCAACGTTATTTGGCCAAGATATATTGTTCTCTCCGAAAAGAACAGGGATGGTCCAGCACCTGCCTTCTTTATTCATCTGCCTATCCGATACGCTGAAATGCGTACTCAGATATTTGAAATGCTTTGAATCGGGATCCGCTTCCAAAACTGCTGCGGTTCCGGGGTATGCCCGAATCGTTACAACAATTTTTACATCGTGAAGTTCTTCTGCTCTTTTTGCAAGAGCCTTGTCAAGATCATACACAATACCGTTAAAAACTCCAAAGTGAACATAGTCTCCGGACTTTATGCACTTTACAGCCTCATCGGCAGTTACTAGCTTTTCTTTGTACTTTTGTGCAATTTCGCTGAGTTTATACATGTTGTTTCCTCCTTTTAATTTATATAGTTTCTGCAAAGGTTTGAATTCGTGTTTTTAGCTGTTCTGCTGAATCCATATTCTGCTCAATTTCTAAATAAAGAATCGGAATACCTGCGGCTTCAAGCTCTTTATTATAAATCGGATAGTCAAATTCTTCCGGATCGCAAAACTTCATCATTGACACTACAACTCCATTTGCATTAGTTTTTCTTACCATATCAATAATATTCGGACCACGAGTTTTTTCTAAATCATAGAGGAGGGCGCACCCGTCCATATTTGCAACTCGAAGAGCCAAACGATTTAGTGCAGAAACTCCTTCTGCCGGCACATCATTTCTAAACTGCTTGCTTTCTTGTACAAGGTCGTCTGCTGCGACGAATAACCCGTTTGCGGTAAAGAGATCCAAAAAATCATCAGGTTCCGCTAAGTAGCCGGTTATTACTACGCCTTTTTCGTTAGTTTTTTCCGGTGTTTTTGCCTTCAACTCTGCGATAACACCTTTTAGCAAGCTCGTGTATTCCTCTTTGTCCATAAAAAAGGCTGCTTTTAATATATTGTGCCTCGTTTTCACGTCGATAGTTTTAGGAAAATCAGGTGAAATGCTAACGAATTCTCTGGCAGTTTTTCGATATTCGTTGTAAATTTCAATACTTTTATTTAAATCGTCTTCTGTAACTTTTTTTCCTGTAATCGATTCCAACTCTTTAAGAAGTCTTTGCATTTCCAATTCCATAAACTCAATGCCGGCTTCCAACTTTCTGTTTTGAGGATACACAAAAGTGAAACTTTTAGGCGTATCTACAGCTGTTTTCCAAACTTCTCCTATACATTTTAGGGTGTCACAAAACGTTGGAATTATAACGGCAGATAAGGATTTGTATGTGCCGCTGAGACCATATTCCAAATTTGCTTTCATAACTGAGCAGCAGAAAGTCTGTAAATAACGCGGTGCTTTTGATATAGGAGTTTGCCCGCCCCAAAGGCCAATAGGTACTGCATCGGCCGCATGTATCACTTCTTCCGGAGCATAGACCGGAAACCAACCTACAGCTTTTTTTCCGGTTTTTTGTAAAGTTTCTTCAACAGTTTTTCGCGGATTTCCGGCAGCTTGAACTAATTTTGCAATATTACTCATTACTTGTTCAACTCCTTTCTCGCTTGCATCATTTCTTTTAACGCCTGAATACGAGTTTCATATTGGGCGGTAGAAAATGCGCGGGGATCTGTTTGGTCGCCGTCAAAAATTACTGATGGCACGCCTGTGGCGGCTTCAACTCGCCTTTGAATTTCAAATTGCCTGAAATCCATAAATTTACAACTTCTGTTGGAGTGATATACTATCCCGTCAAGCTGAAACTTTTTAACTATTTCAACTATGTTATCCACACCGTAGTCGAGATTTTTGTTCACATAGTTTGAGCTGTAAGCTCTTGCCATTGAATCAAGATCGCCGTTTTCGTAAAGAATAGTCCATGAATCAGGATATGTGGAAGATACCATATTAATTCCGTTCTTTTTAAGAATTTTATATGTATCTGACAAATATGGCCAACAAGCTATGCCGTCCCACATAATCCGATATTCTTCGTCTTTGTCTGTCCAAGGTCCTTGCCCATTTTTGATTTTTTCGGCAAGTTCATCATGCCAAAGTTTGAAGAGATCGCGGCCCTCTTTTCTCCCTCTTATAGCGAGAATCATTGCCATGTAGTTGAACATATCAAAACCGTTAAGTGGTGATGGTTTTGCAACTGCTAAATCTGTCGCTTTTTTCCACCAAGTTGATGTCTCTATTGATATATCCATAACTTCTTTTAATCTGTCATAATCAAATTTCGTGCCTTTGATTTTCTCAAGAGATTTGATGGCTTCTTCAATCTGTTTTCTCATGTACTTAATGCTGTCTTTTGAGACCTCATAAGTATGATTAAATGGCATGTCAAACAAAATCATAGGGATGTTTAGCTCCCTTGCAATATTTTCATACCACTTAATGACTGTGTTGCAAATGTTGTTGCAACAAAAGATTAAGTCAGGCATCGGAATATTACCCGCAATACTTTCTTTGATTTCCATATATCCCATGTTAACTCTTGCATAAGAGCAAATATCGATGGAATATCCGTCTTGCTCAGCTTTGTCAATAAACGTAAGAGCATCTTTTCTCGCACCTATAGCTGCAGCATGGTTTTCGGGGTAAACAACCTTAATGTCCATAGTTTCAAGCAATTCCTGTGGCGATATGGACGTTGCCCAGGCGACTAAGCCTCCGCGCTCTTTTTCTTCAAGAGCTTCACGGTAATGTGCTTCTAGCAGCTCACCTAAAACAATTTTTGAAGTCTTTTTTTCTTCCATAATATTTTTTCCTCACTTTCAAACAAGTCAGCAGAAATTAACAATCCGCTGACTTGGGAAATTTGAAAAATTAATCAACAACACCATCTTTGAAAATGCCGATTGAATAGTAACCATTTACTTCATTCTTTGTGCGATATCGACCTTCACAAGTTGCAATGATTGCCTCATAAAGCTCTTCGCTTAATGCGTTTGGATCCTCGCCATCTACTATTCGTCCGGCATTAAAATCATTCCAATCCGGTTTTCTATTGTACAATGTGCTGTTTGATGCTAAACGGAATGTTGGTCCAATAAAACCACATGGCGTTCCACGTCCGGTTGTAAATAATGTCAATACTGAACCTGCAGCAACTTGTGCAGTGATTCCTGCAAGGTCATTTCCGGGACCAACTACAATATTAAACCCTTTTTCTTTGATACGGTCACCGTGTTGTACTATGTCTGAAACTAAGCTTTTTCCACCTTTTTGAATACAACCTAACGATTTATCTGCCAATGTTGTAAGACCGCCTTCTGTATTACCTTGAGTTTTGTTGTCTTCCGGGTCTTGATCATATTTTTTGAAATATGCTTTGAAATCTTTTATCATAGTGACAGTTTTGTCGAAGATTTCTTTGTCTTTTGCACGGTTCATAAGGATGTGCTCAGCTCCGAACATTTCAGGCACTTCTGTTAAGTTTGTTGTGCCGCCCAAAGCTGTCAGCTTGTCTGTAATCATACCTACAAGCAGGTTAGCAGTGAAACCTGAAAAGCCGTCGGAGCCACCGCAATTGTAAGAAATGCTCAATTTTTCAATATTTAGCGGCTTGCGATAATCTTGTGAAACAACTTTGTAAAGTTCTTCGCAAAGTTTCATTCCTTCTTCAAATTCGTCAGCTACTTCCTGAAGTCGCATAAACTTTGTTCTTTCAGGATTATAGTCGCCTATATATGGTGCCATTTGTTTAAGGTCATTTACTTCGCAACCAAGCTCAACATAAAGCATGCCGCCGAAATTTGCGTTTTTAGCAACGTTAGCTAAAACTTTGCTTGTAAGTTCGAGGTCCTCGCCTGATTGACTACAGCCGGAGCTATGCAATAGCGGGTAAAACCCATCAAAATTGTCGGTTTTCGGGTATTTGATATTCATCATATCACAAATTTTTTGAACAGGTCCGTTTGCACAAAATACAGTCGGCATAATTCCGATATAATTACGTATACCTGCTTCGCCACTTTCCCTGTCGTAACCCATAAATGTGATGTCGGATTTGCCCGGTCGCACTGACTGCTCATTAAATTCATATTTGTATTCGCCACTTGCTTGTGCACGCACAACATTGTGAGTGTGAACCCATTCGCCTTTTTTTACAGCGCAACTGGTAACGCCAATAACTTCGCCATACTTAATAACTTCTGTGTTTTCGGCGAGATCTTTTAACGCAATTTTGTGTGCAAAAGGAACGTCGTTTAACAAAGTGATTTTATCGCCTGCGATTTCTAAAACGTCACCTTTTTTTAAATTAGTCAATGCAATAGTAACATTGTCTGAAGGGTTAATTATAAAATTTTTCATAGTGATTCTCCTTTATAAAATATTTCAACCAAATGCCAATCCAGGAAGTGTTAAAGACAACGCTGGAACAAACATAACGAGCAATAACACAATTAACATTGAAATGAAATATGGAATGACTGCCTTAATTACAACCTCAATATTTACCTTACCAATGCCCGATGCAACAAACAAACAGTAGCCAAGAGGTGGCGTACAGAATCCAATTGCTAAGTTTGCAACCATAATAACGCCAAACATAACGAGATCAATTCCAAAGCTTTCTGCTATAGGTGCTAATACCGGTGTTAAAATAATGATACATGCTGTTGTATCCATGAAAAGTCCAATAATAATTAAAATTAAGTTGATAAGCAACAAAATCACAACTTGACTTTCTGTTACCCCATACAAAAGTTCAGTAACCAATGCAGGTACGCGTTCAAGATTTACAATTCTGGCAAAAGCAATTGCAAAAGCAACAACACACATAACAGTTGCGCTTGTTACAACGGATTTACGGAAGGACTCTACTAAAGTTTTAAATGTAAACTGTCTGTAAATTATTGTTCCGACGATCATAGCATACAAGCAAACAGCTGCTGCCGCTTCAGTTGGAGAAAAGATTCCGCCATAAATGCCGCCAAGAACTATAACAGGAGCAAGTAGTGAGAAGAATGCGTCTTTAAAAGCAATGCATGCATTTTTGAAATTAAATGGAATGGTCGGAAGGTCAAGTTTGCGTCTGCTATATAAAACTCTAGCCGTTATAGCATAACCAATCGCAAACAAGATTCCGGGAATTATTCCTGCAAGGAAAAGTCGTCCAACGGAAACTTCTGATGTGAGACCATACATAATAAATGGTATGCTTGGCGGAATAAGTACTCCTGTTGCACCGGCTACAGTTGGAATTGCGATTGCATAATCTGTTGGATATCCCCTTTCCTGCATTTCAGGAAGAACGTTAGAACCGATCGCCGCAACTGTGGCAGGAGCCGATCCTGAGATTGCAGAAAAGAAACATGAAGATAAAATAGTAACGTATGCCAAGCTCGCTTTGAAATGCCCCACTAAAGCTTCTGCAAGCCTTACAAGCCTTCCCGAAAGTCCGCCTTGGTTCATAAGCTCGCCTCCCAAAATAAATAGTGGAATAGCAAGAAGTGGAAACGATTCGATTCCCATCATGATAGCTCTTGGGAAAAAAGCAGGCGATACGATATCAAACATAAGTATTACTATAGTTGAAGAAAGTCCAATAGCAAAAGCAACAGGAACTCCCATAAAAATAAATACTAATAATAGAACAAATAATAATAAGCCACCCATATCATCCCTCCTGCTTTTTAAAAACTTGGATTATGTTTTGCGTTATACGAATTGAACACAAAAACATACCAACAGGCAATGACAAATAAAGTGACCACAGCGGATAACGTATAAGTAGTCCAAATCTACCTTGTACAGCTCTATCTCCTAAAAGAACAAAGCCAGTGTAACAAAGATAACCAAATAACGCTAAAACCATGATGCTAGTGACAACTAGCATTATCTTTTGCGCTTTTTCAGGCATAAGCCTAACGAGGACATCTACCTTTACGTGTGCACCGCTTCTAAGGCCATAACTCATTGCAATCATAACAAACCAAACAAACAAAAATAATACTAATTCTGTTGCCCAAGGCAGGGCGCTTGCAAATGCAAATCGCATGATTACATTGATTATCATTAGGGCGGAGAAAACCATAAACAGTATAATACATACTGTTTTTTCGAAATTTTCATCCAACCAACGAAGTACTTTCATTGATTCACCTCTTTCTAACAATGCTTTTTCAGTAAGGACGTTCTTACTGTATTAGTTTTTTGCCGTTAGGAACTCATATTCAAATGAGTTCCTAACGGCCGAGTTTCGAAAATATTAGTTTACTGAATTCTCCGCATCTCTAACTGCTTGTTGGAATGCATCCCATTCTGCACGTCCAACTTCTTCCATGAAGTGCTCATGTGTTGGTGTAGCTGCATCCATGAAAACTTGAATTTGAGCAGGAGTTAAAACAGTAACCTCAGTAGGGAAAGCTGAATTGCTTTGAATATGCTCAAGTTGTCCGGATTCTTCTCTTTGGATCATTGCTTGCTGATAGACAAAAGCTCTGTCCCAAGCGTATTTAATAAGTGCAAGCTGTGAATCCGTCAAAGCGTTAACAAAATCTTCTGCCATAATTCCGGCATACGGTGAAAATACGTGCCCGGTAAGTGACATGTGCGCTTGTACTTCATAAAATCTTGAAGAATAAATATGTGCGATAGGGTTTTCTTGTCCATCAAATACACCTGTCGCAAGATTTGTATAAAGCTCAGGGAACGGTGAACCTTCTGCTGAAGCACCAAGAGATTGCCAGAAATATACGTGTGTCATAACAGGCATTGTACGCAATCTTAAACCTGACAAGTGAGCAGGCTCGGTTACCGGTCTAACATTATTGGTAAGATGGCGAAGACCATTTTCAAGGAATCCTAAATTATAGTATCCGCTGGCACTAAGTCTTTCAGACACATACTGACCCCAAGGTCCTTTAAGGGTTGCAAAAGCTACTTCTCTCGATGCGAATACGAAAGGCATCTCAATGAAAGCTATTTCAGGAACAAAGTCAACTAAGTTAACTGTTGGAGTAACTACAAGCTCTACATCGCCAAACAAAATAGAGCTTAAAAGTTCCGGGTACATTCCAAGCTGCCCGCCCGGATAAAGTTCAACGATAAAGTTACCTTCAGTTTCAAGGATGTTTCCGAAGTACATCATCGCTCTGTTCATGTGAAATGCTTCGGCTGCGTTGTTGGCTATACGTAGTCTTATAGTCTCATCTTCTGCAAAACCGCCACCGCCGCCACCGGCACCACCATTATCGCCATTTCCTCCGCAGGCCGCAAATCCTGCCATTGCAATAACTACTACACAAATAATCGCTACAATTTTTTTCATTTTTCAATTCTCCTCTTCATAAAAATTAATTATTTCCGTAAACGGAAATCGTTAAATGTAATAACTTAAATTGTTTTGTTTGATTTATTCTACTCTATTCTATCCTATTATACTATATTTTATTTTATTCACCTCGCTTAAATTTAATCATCCGCTAACTTTTTATACGCAACATATCTTTCTTTTGCGTCAGAAATTGCTTTTTCAAACAAGAATTTCGCATTATCAGGGAAAGAAATTTCAAGTGAAGCAAATCTGTTTTCGCTTCGCATGAAGTCTTTAAGATCTGATGTAGGCTCTTTTGAATCAAGCACAAACGGATTTTTTCCTTCATCTTTTAATAACGGATTATATCTATATAAATGCCAATATCCTGCATCGACAGCACGTTTCATTTGTGATTGGCTTAATCCATTGTCAAGTTGAATTCCGTGCTGAATACAAGGACTGTATGCTATAACGAGAGAAGGTCCCGGATATGCTTCAGCTTCTCTAATTGCTTTTAACGTTTGCGCTTGATCTGCGCCCATCGCAATTTGTGCAACATAAATATAACCGTAACTCATTGCCATGCGACCTAAGTCTTTTTTCTTAACCCTTTTACCTGATGCGATAAACTTTGCAACGGCACTTGTAGGTGTGGCCTTTGATTGTTGACCACCTGTGTTAGAGTAAACTTCCGTATCCATAACAAGCACATTTATGTTTCTGTCTGCTGCAAGAACATGATCAAGACCGCCAAATCCAATGTCATAAGCCCAACCGTCGCCACCTATTGCCCAGAAAGATTTCTTTTTTAGAAATTCTTTGTTATCAAAGATAAATTCTATGGTGTCTTTGTTTTCCTTCGAAGTAACTTTGCTAAGTGCATCAAGCAAAACATCACTTACTTCTTCAGAACGGTTAAAATCATCTTTGTATTGAAGATAATCTTCGCAAGCCTTGGTAGCGACACCATTTTGTATCAGTAGCTCTATTTTGTCAACAAGTTGTTTTTGTATTGCATCATGTCCAAGTAAAAATCCAAATCCGTATTCTGCATTATCCTCAAATAGCGACATTGCCCATGCAGGGCCACGTCCTCTGTCATCTTTTGTGTATGGTGTAGCAGGAGTTGAACCACTATATGCAGTCGAACAACCTGAGGCGTTTGCTATATACATTCTATCACCAAATAGCTGAGTGATAAGTTTTATATAAGGTGTTTCGCCACAGCCGGCACATGCACTTGAAAATTCAAAATACGGCTTTGCAAATTGTGAAGCCTTAACTGACTTATCATTGCATGCATCACGCTTGATGCTGACTTTGTTTACACCATAATCCCAATTTGAAGACTCCGAAAGCTGGCTGTTTAGAGGTTTCATAACTAACGCCTTTTTTGCTGGCGGGCATATGTCTACACAGCAGTTACAGCCATAGCAGTCATAAGGAGACACCTGGATTCTATATTCATATTTCTCCAAATCTTTTCCTTTTGCTTGTACGGAGTCGAAGTTTTGCGGTGCATTTTCTTTTTCAGACTTATCTAGCAAGATAGGTCTTATGGCAGCATGGGGACAAACATATGCACATTGATTACACTGGATGCAGTTTTCCTTTTGCCACATCGGCACATCAACTGCAATCCCGCGCTTTTCGTACTGTGTAGTGCCTGCATGCCATGTTCCGTCGTGTAAGTGATGTTTTTTGAAAACCGAAACAGGAATTTTGTCACCTTCTTGCCTATTAATCGGTATAACAACATCCTTAATGAAATCAGGTAAATCAGGCGATAATGCCTCAGTGTCTTTTGTTTCAAGGCTTGCCCAATGTGCAGGAATTTCAATTTTCCTAAATGAATCTAATCCTCTATCTACTGCGCTATAGTTCATTTCTACAATTTCTTGGCCTTTTAAATAATAAGTATTGTAGATGGCGTCTTTCATTTCTTTTACGGCGATTTCGATTGGAATAATATTTCCAAGTTTAAAGAAAGCAGCTTGAAGAACTGTATTAGTCCTTCCGCCAAGCCCCAGTTCTTTTGCTACGGAGATTGCATCAATCACATAAAATTGCGCATTTTTTTCTGCTAAAGCCCTGCGCATACTCGCAGGTAAATGTTGCTCCAGTTCTTCATCGCTCCATTCACAATTCAGTAGAAAAGTGCCGCCGGGCTTAAGATCTTTAACTAAATCATATTTGTCTACATACGATGGCGCATGAACCGCGACAAAATCAGCACTGCTTACCAGATAAGGTGAACGTATTGGTTCGTTGCCGAATCGCAGATGCGATTGAGTTAACCCGCTTGATTTTTTTGAATCAAAAACAAAGTAAGCTTGCGAATACATGTCCGTCTTTGCACCGATAATTGTTATTGAGTTTTTATTTGCGCCGACAGTGCCATCGGCACCAAGTCCCCAGATTTTGCAACTTGTTAAACTTTCAGGCGCAATATCGGGCTCTTCCGCAATCGGAAGTGATGACATATTAAGGTCGTCTTCTATTCCGATTGTAAAATTGTTTTTAGGAACATCTTTTTCAAGATTTTCATAAACGGCAATAATTTGTGCAGGCGTAGTATCTTTCGATGCGAGACCGTATCTGCCGCCAACAATTGTCATAGGAATGTTTTTCCTGAAATAAGCGGTACAAACATCCTGGTATAAAGGCTCCCCTAAGCTTCCCGGCTCTTTAGTTCTGTCAAGAACGGCAATTTTCTTAACAGAGTTAGGAATTGCTTTCAGGAAGTGTTCTATGGAGAAAGGGCGATACAAATGAACATTGATCATCCCTACTTTTTTGCCTTTAGAGTTTAAATAATCCACAGTTTCTTTAATGGTCTCAGTGACAGAACACATTGCAATAACAATATGCTCCGCATCTTGTGCGCCGTAATAATCAAACAACTTATAGTTTCTGCCGGTAAGCTTATTGATTTCATTCATATATTCTTCGATTATAGCCGGCATGGCTTCAAAATACTCGCTGCCGGCTTCCTTCGTTTGGAAGAAAATATCCGGATTAACAGTTGTTCCCCTTGTGCAAGGGTGTTCCGGGTTTAACGAATTTTTGCGGAAAGCTTTTAGTGAATCCATGTCAATATGTGGTTTGAGATCCTCATATTCAAGAACTTCAATTTTTTGCAATTCGTGAGAAGTTCTAAAACCATCAAAGAAATGCAAAACCGGAACTCTGCCTTTTATAGCCGCAAGATGAGCAACAGCGCCCATATCCATAACTTCTTGCGGAGAAGATGCAGCAAGAAGCGCAAATCCGGTCATTCGGCAACTCATGACGTCTGAATGGTCTCCAAAAATAGAAAGCCCATGTGCCGAAATAGTTCTTGCCGAAACGTGAAATACACCCGGGAGCAACTCCCCGGCAATCTTATACATATTCGGGATCTTAAGAAGAAGCCCCTGTGAGGCAGTATACGTGGTAGTAAGTGCACCGGCCTGCAATGAGCCGTGCACAGTTCCTGCGGCGCCGCCTTCCGACTGCATTTCAACAACATCTACTACTCTACCAAATAAATTTTGCTTACCATTAGCTGCCCATTCATCCACAAGCTCTGCCATTTGCGATGATGGTGTTATGGGATAAATGCCTGCTACCTCTGTAAATGCATACGAAATGTATGCAGCAGCAGTATTCCCGTCCATAGTTTCAGTTCGTTTTTTCATTATGCTCCTCATACTTTAGTCTTTCTAATTTAGTTTATTGTTAGGCTTACAGACGCAAATTGAATGCCAAATTCGCAATTTAAAAGAAACTGTTAAATTGCAAGGCGCCGGAGATTGGCATGTAGTTATGAGAAATTAGAAAAATGAACCAAAATTGAAAAAATGCTCAAAAATGGTTCATAATTAAAGATCGTATTCTTTAATTTTGCGCATTATGGTGGACTGGCTTATGCCAAGAAGTTTTGCAGCATCTCTTGTATTTTTACACATCTGCATTGCTTTGGAAACAAGCGTGCTTTCGGTCATGGCAACGGCTTCTTTTAGCGGTAAAATATGATTAAACATAATACCATCTTCAGATGCAGTCGTAGGTGTATTTCGATTATACATTTGTAGAAAATGTTTTGGCAAAATTATATCTTCATTGCATAAAATAATTAATCGTTCAACTAAGTTTTGTAGTTCTCTTACATTACCGGGCCAGTCGTATTGTTCGATTAAATCAATTAGCTCATTTGAAAACTTTTTATTTGTGCCATATTTTTTGTTAAAGCTAAAACAAAAATGAAGCACAAGTGGTTTAATGTCTTCTTTTCGTTGCCGAAGTGGTGGCAATACAATTGAAACTACATTCAGCCTATAATAAAGATCTTCCCTAAATAGCCCTTTTTCTATGAGAGCTTCAAGATTTCTGTTTGTGGCAGCGATAATCCTGACATTAACTTTTGTAGGAGTTAATGCACCAACCTTATAAAACTCTTTCTCTTGCAATACCCTTAAAAGTTTTGCTTGAAAATCTATGGGCATATCGCCAATTTCATCAAGTAAAATTGTTCCGTTGTTTGCAATTTCAAACAATCCTGCTTTACCGCTTTTCAATGCCCCAGTAAAGGCGCCTTCTTCGTAACCGAACAGCTCAGATTCAAATAACATTGGCGATATGGCGCTGCAATTAATCTTAACGAAGTTTTCATTATTTCGTCTGCTATCTGCGTGGATAATGGTAGATAAAACTTGCTTGCCGGCACCTGAACCACCTAAAAGCAAAACTGTTACATCATGTTGCGCAACTTTTGCAGCCTCGTGCATGACGTCTTGCATCGAGCGACTTTCTGCTATTATGTCTATTGATTGAACCGGTTTGCGGTTTTTCAAACTCGCTTTCAAAAGTGCAGTGTCATAAAAGGACGCCGGCAAATCACCAACTTCTATTTTGTCAATTGCGTTTGT
>JGI20163J15578_10000529_pt1 | contig 15789 bp, 18 predicted proteins | sample TergutCu122P1_FD_15578 | JGI IMG/M metagenome (IMG submission 15578)
ATAGTTCTACTCTTTTATTTATTTTTTCCACAGCCACAAGCACGCATGGCTACTGCTCTCGTGGCTCTTTTTATTCCTTGCTTGCTGCTGAAGTCAAGGTATAATCGGGTGGAAAACAATAAAAAAGAGCTTGTTATGGTGTTTAAGAGAATAAGCCATAACAGGCTCTTTGCATTATGAATATTCGAGGTGTTAGTGAAAAATCGGAGATGAGAGGATTTGAATTTCTTCATGGGCTTAAATGCGTAGTATTTATATGGGATGGAATGCCGTTCAGCCCAATGAATACGGTATTTTCGCAAAATGGAATATAATGGCGTTTTGCTGTTTGCGAATCTGTAAAGGGTAAATTAAAGGGTATAATATAATACACGCTTACGCTTTATCTCCTGCTTTCAGTTTCTATATCCGCAGTCACACACATTATTTTATCCTGCCTATTTTTGGTGATTCCATAAAGCCAATCGGGTATCATGGTACACTCTTTCCTGTGGGTAAATATTTTTGACTGAATTATCAAAATTTTGTCCAAGTCTTTTTCTATATCAGAAAATAATGCGTTAAGCTTGTCTAATCTTCTAATATCTTCATTTATAGAATTAAGCTGTACAAATAACCAGCGCACTACAGAAATACAAAATACGAATGTTGTGATGAATCCAAGTGTGGAATTGTCGAAAATAATGTTTAACATTAAAATTGATAAAACTAGAGCAAAAATAAGTGAACAAATACCAATTCTATATATTGCTCGAATACTACTATCCCATCTAACATTTTCCCTTTGGCAGTAGAATATAGCATCATTAATAGGGAGTTTATCATATTTTACGGGGTACCAATCAACAAGAGTGTTACGCTCCGCATCGTTTCTTAATATTTTTTCTGACTTACCAGCTATAATTGAAGTTAAATCTTTTTTAGTTCCAAACAACTTAATATCCCAAGAAAGTTGATAGACTTCCAAGTCAAATAGCATTTGTATTCTAGCAGCTTTTTTTTGTATTGCTTCTTTTGCCTTTGTGTAAAAATGCCTATACCAATTCCAGCGATTATTAGAATACCCGCAATAGCATTTATAATGTTGTTAAACGAAAAAGACAGGACAACTGAACACAAAAAAGGTATAACAACACTAAAAAGAACAACCATAAAGTCAATTGCTTTACAATCTCTATATAGTTGTCTTTGAGCCGCTAAAAGCCTTATGTTTTCAGATAAATTTTGTCTTTTTCGCATTCCATTACTTGTCGCTTCCAAGTTATCCCTCCAGATACGCTTATAAAGTTGGTATCAATTTTTTTATTTCACTTTCTGCTAAGGATAACTGGCCATTGTTTTCGTATTGCCTCACATTATTTACAATTGTTTTTGCGTTGCTCACAGCAGTCTTCAAATATTGTGGCGAATCATAGTTGCACTGCAAATCATCAAAGCACTTGAATAAATACTGCTTGAGATTTGTACAAGAATAAAAACTACGATTAGTCACCCATTCTTCAAGCCCGAAAGAGGAAAAGCCACGATTTGCTTTTTGCACATTCCAGTATTTTATTAATCTAATTAGTGGCTTTATTTTGTAGTTATTTGTTGTATTTACTGTTGTTAGGCGACTATTAAATCCGTTTGGGTCTGTTGTTATCCAATCTACATATCCGCTTGATGGAGAAGGGATTGAGATAGTTCCCCAAGAATCTTGCATTGCTGGCACTAATTCAAATTTTATATGCGCTAATTCTAACACCATAGTTGGATGGGATTGGTATATTTCTGATTTCGGATAATACTTTTCTACAAAGGTCTTTAGCCAGTTTAACAAGGTTTGAGGTTTATAATTGTTGGGATTATTAAAAATCACAAGATAATCAATATCGGATTCTTCATCATATTTTCGCGGAAGAATGGTATCCCTTGTAGATGAGCCGAACTTGTAATGTGATTTTACATTTGCACCAAAATAGGAATTAACCCTTGTACTAATCGTGCTAATAGACGTTGATATGCTACTTGTCTCACTATTGGATAGCACGAGCGTACTAGATGCACTTTCAAGATAGCTTAAAACAGACATTTTCTATACCTCCTAAACTTTATCATAAAATAAAACAGACTATATACTAAACTATATCCATCCTAGTGCGATTCAACCTGCAAACTCCAAAATTTATCTTTTATAAATTCATACTTCCGTTCTTTCAAAACCTCCGGCGTGTCATCCACCGCAGGAAACTCATTCGTAATCTCTCCACACAAACAAGACAGTAATGCGCTCCCTAAATCCGCTGCATAAGTACCACGCAATGCCTTTTCGTACCAGTTTTGCAAGTCCGTTTCCGTAACAATGCTTTGGATGCGGTCACGCCACCCAATTTGGTTAAGTAACGACAAAATTATCCGTTCCTCGGCATCTTTGCAAACAATAACAACTTTATCGCTGGAAACACCACTAACAATACCCTCTGCCATTTCTTCATTCAGCGTCAAATGTTTAATCTGAATAGCAGGCCCCCAATTAGAATACATATCAAGTCCACGGTCGGCGGCATTGGTAACGCCAACCCGGTACACTCTCGCATCTTGCGATTTTGCCATATTGTCAACATCAAGGCACATAACCATTTTTGCAAAGTCGGAAAACTCGCCCAAGAGCAATTTCTTCTCGGCATTGATGGATATTTCAACTTGTAATTCAAGTGCAGATACAAGAGTTGTAAAAAGGGCATAAACCACAATTTCATAAACCTTATCTATGCTGCGGCGTAATCCAGCTTCATGACGGAAAGCATTAATAAATGCTTTAACATCAAAATCGTCTGCCGTGGCGTTAAGTGCATAATTCAGCGCATTAGACAGTTGCGAGTATCTATTCGTAAATTGTCCGTAAATATACGCTTCAACCGCACCATTTGTGCGAATATTCTCTTTGCCTAATTCAACCAAAATTTCTGGCGGTATGGCATTCTCGTTAAACAAATCATCTTGGAATCGCGCACTACTGGTACTTACACGCCCAAGCAAAACAAGGCTTATGTCATTTCGCCATTTCTTACTCTTATTGCGGTAATCCTCTAAATTGGCAAGGTCAATAGAGCCGGGGTTCATCCGTGCATGGTACAGTATTTCTGCAATCTGAATAGGCTTGTACAAATGTACTCTGGATTTACGGATAAGCGTATCAAGAGCCTTTTTAGCTTGTTCTCTGTTTGGCATAGTTTAACGCCTTTCTTTCATATGCTTTTAACGCTTTTAGCATTTCATTTGCAACGGCCTTAATAACAGGCACAGCAACGCTATTACCCGTCTGCTTTTTGATGCTACTATACGGCACTACTATTTTATAAGTATCGGGAAACCCCTGTAACCGTAGCAACTCCCGCGCAGATGGACGGCGTTCGTTATTTATCAAGATATAATTTGCAGAAGCCCCCGACCGCAATGCGCAAGAGTAGTGATGCGGCGTAACAGACCCGGCTACATTTTCATGAGTTATATACGGTCGCTCCAATTCAACTTTCATGCGCTGGATGCGGCTGTTTTTTATGTTATCACGTACCCACAGTTTCTCATCCAATTCGGACTCATCTTCCAAAATATCTACCAGTGACAGCCGTTTGTAAAACGGCACAGGACGCGGGAAGTTAAAATCCACATTATCAATAAACCCGCAAATAATAATGCGCTCCCGCTTTTGTGGAACACCAAAATCAAGTGCGTTAAGCACTTTTGTATGTACATTATATCCCAACGCTTTCAAGCGTTTTACAATAACTCTAAACGTGTTGCCGCCGTCATGTGCAGTTAAATTACGGACATTCTCCAACATAAATGCAGACGGCATTTTTTCTATAAGGATGCGTTCAATATCAAAAAAGAGCGTCCCCTGCGTTTCATGATTAAAACCCTCTTTATCGCCAATAATGCTAAAGGGTTGGCAAGGAAACCCCGCTAGTAAAATATCAAAATCGGGAATATCATGTGCATTTATCTTTGTAATATCTCCTGCTGGAACCTCGCCAAAGTTTGCAGTATAAGTCTTAACGGCCTGCTCGTCCCACTCAGACGAAAAAACGCATTTACCGCCAACACTTTCAAAGCCAAGACGAATACCACCTATCCCTGCGAATAGGTCAATAAAACGGAATGAATCCCACCGCTTTGATGGCAACATCGATTCATTGTCTGCCAAAAAATCAAATATTGTGGGCTGGTATACATTAGCCATTGCATTTGCACTTCTGCTCATTTTATTCTTCACCTCGCTTGTGTTAATTATTGTGTGCATCTTGTTCAATTTCTTAAAAAAGATAGCTTCCTGTGATTTCTCTCGCTCAATTACTAACAATATTAATTCTATACATCGTCCTCACAGTTACCAAGCTCCGTATTTAAAAACATCATGTAATTCTTCACAGCTGATGAATACGCTCTGTTTGGATTCTTAATCATATTGGATTCCCAATCTTTGGTTTTCACTAAAATTTCACTTAAAACTTCCATATCAGTAATCGAAAAAATATCAACGCACAGCTCATCAAGTATACGATTGGGATAGCCCGATGAATACTTGTTGATAGAAGATTCGCTGAGCCCTTTGTGCTTAAGCCATGTTGTAAATTTTTCTTTCATCATATAAAACTCCATATCATAAATCGGCGATTTCATCTTTATAACGAACAAATTTCCTCATGCGATTATTTTATCTCAAGTCTTATCAAAACACAACATAAAACAGAAAAAGATGCGACGACATCGCACCTTTATCAATAATTTATGTTGTTTGCTATCCTAAAAATTTTTCTACTTTCACAAAAATATCATATACATTCCGCGCCTCTTTTCTCAACATATCGCACTGCTCCTGCAACTCTATCATATCATTTGCATAAATGCTACGTGTTTCGTTGGTGCGTCTAGCAATTTGATTTATGTTTTCAGCAGCTTTTGCAACGTACCGTACATACGCTCGCACTTCGCTCATGTCCAAACGTAAAATATAACCTTGCAGAACCATCTTGCGAATAAATTTCTCCCGGACGGTATAATCTGCGTCACTCATGCGCTGCAACAAAACCCTAAATTCATCATCCGTAAAGCGTACTTTTATTTCATTGTTGCGTTTTCTATTTGCCATATACAGGCCTCCAAGTTAATAAACTATTCTAAAATTTATTTCGCACCAATAGTGTAGCAGACAACATGAAATGTTGGCTTAGAACAAAAAAATCGCACACGATTTTGCACAGGGGGGTTGGGGGAATCCCCCAACAAGCAGCAAGTGGAACACCACATCAAACATTGCAAATGTTTAGATGTGGGGTACCGCTTGCCCTGCTTGCAGAGTTACTGAAACGCCTAAAACACCCTAAATGGCGAATACGTGGATTTTAGCTTTATACAAACGTTAACTGCCAAGTTAGCAGATTCCTTTCGAGCCACATACCACAGCTGCCACGTAAAAAAAGTGAAGTGGTTGCGCATGGTATACTCAAAAGTAAGACGGGGGATTTCTCGCTAACTGCCAACTCCCGTCATCCCCCGTCGCCAATTTCAATGCACCATGCGCAAATCCCAATGTCAAGACACGCTTTCCCGTCTTGACATTGGGATAACGGAACGGACGGCGGTGCGTCTACTGGAACTGCAAAATTTTATTTATTAACTGCGTTTTATTTTGCGTGCCTTTTTCAATGCGCCAACTGTCTCCTGTAACTTTTTCAAAGGCACACATAGAAATAATCCTGTCAAAGATTCGCTCGGCACTATCAAGTTGCCCTTTGCGGCTGTCAACTGTTGCAAGATATTTTCGCAAAGCAATTTTATCAAGATTGGTTGTAATGATTGTCGGCTTTGATGCACGTTCTCTTGTGTCGATAATCTGGTACAACATTCGGCTTGTCCAATTTGTCTGATGTTCTGTCCCTAAGTCGTCCAGTATAAGTAAGCTGGCCTCGGCAATTGTGTTTAAGATTTCCATTTCAGATGTTTCGCCGTGCTTGTCAAAACTGTCTTTGATTATTGCAAGAATTCGTGATACTGATATTGCCATGACGGCCACGCCCTTGTTGTAAAGTTCATTAGCAATTGCAAAACTGGCGTAAGTTTTACCGCAGCCGGGCACACCGTAAAATAATAATCCACTTGCGCTTTTGTAAACTTGCTCCCAATTTTCACAGTAGCGTTTACAGATATTGTACAGGCGGTCGTTGTCCGCCGTGCGTGTCCAATTTTCAAAAGTGCAATTTGAAAATCGTGCGTCCATAAGCGAGTAGACTTTAAACCTGTCAAGCCGCCGTTGTAGATTTAGTGCCTTTTGTCGTTCATCCTCAATACGGTTCTGTTCAATTTTACAGGCACAGGCCAGTGGCATACGATACATTCTACCAAGCAGTTCAACGTCTTTGCCTGTGGGTGTTCCGCAGTTTTCGCATAGGGGTATAGGCTTTTTTGTGTCTGCTTTTGGTACTGATGCGATTGTTTGTATTATGCCTGTTTCTTGTGTTTGCTGTAGACGGTTATCCCGATTCCAAGAACTTCTTATATGGGTCATTGTCTTGGGAGCCGTTAAAACTTGTGCTATTGATTGCATAAAGTTGACCTCCTTTTTTTCGTTGGTCTTGCGTAATCCAGTCAATTATTGTTGCGTAGTGATTTTTGTATGACTTGTTATTTTTGGCTTGATGAGTATCAACACGTTGGATATAGTCCGCAACAATGTCAACGCTGAACCTTTCGCATAGTGCTGTGTGTTCATCTGCCGACAACTTGACCGTTTGAAATTCACCGTAAGTCGTGAGGGTGGGTAGTTGGCTGCTCTCTCCCTTAGTCATTAATTCTTTAGTAATTGATTTGTTAGTTATTAATAGTGTTGGGTTTGCCGATATCGGTTTAACCGCTGACGGGTTTTCCAATAGCGGTACCGCTGTTGGATTTTCCAATGGCGGTGGTTTAATAGCCGAATGTGCAGACATACCACCCTCAAAAATTTCAAACACTATGTCGCCAAGTGTTCCGTCCGGGTTACGGGTTTGACTTCGCACCACATAGCCGTGTTCTTCAAGTTCTTTAATGCCGCCACGAACGCTGTCAACACCGTCTTTAGCAAGCGAAGTCAAACCCTGCAAACTATATTTCCAGTTGTCCGGCAGGCTTAACATAAGTGATAGTAAGCCCATAGCCTTGAACGATAATTGTCTGTTTTTAAAATGTGAATTGTCCATTTTGGTGTAATTTGTTGTTTTTACGAGCCTGTGGACCGGCATAGCATCACTTCTGCCCGGCTTGTGCTTCAAGCCACTCCATAAAGCGTGTACGTAGGATTAATTTTTTGCGTCCCACGCGAATTAGTGCGGTAAAATCTGCCCTTTCCGTGATGTCGTACATGGTTGGTGCGCTAACCCCAATAAGACTGGCGGCCTCTTGCACCGTTAGGGTTGGCCTTTCAAGAATTGTGCTTTGCATACTGCACTTCCTTTCAATATTTTGTTTGATTGTCAATTGATACACGTCAATTGTTTGATGTCAATTATAATGACGTTAAACACAAATGTCAATATAAAAATAAAAATATTGCACTGTCAATTAAAATCATGTATAATACTAGTGAAATGGATGGTGATTATATGGAGTTTAAAGATAGACTAAAACAGCTACGAACAAAAAAAGACATAACAGCAACGCAACTTGCGTTCCAAATTGATAAGGGCGAAAGTGCCGTGCGAATGTGGGAAATTGGCCGCTCTAAGCCTGATGCGGACACTTTAATTAGGCTGTCTAATTATTTTGAATGCTCTATTGATTATTTACTTGGTTTAGCCGGACACAAGACGGACGTAGAGCAAATAAAGATGCTTGAAATTTTAAATGACTTATCCTACAAGGATAATGGCGTATTAATAAATAGCCATGATTTTCAAGCACTACTTGTTAGCTTACTTGAAAAAATGCACACACTAGGCAGTAAGCAGTATACACTTGCTAAACTCATAGATGTATTTACTGCCCCCAGACTGACAGCAGATGAGCTTGACACTTTGGAAATAATTAATGTTGGGCTGTGTTCTTTGGACGCTTTTGGTAAGGAGCGAGTATTAGCGTATATTAGCGGACTTGTTGACGCACAACGCAAAAATGCTACAGAACAGGGAGGAGTGTAACGCTATGGCCAAACGCAATGCACAAGGAAGCGGTAGCATACGCCAACGCCCAGACGGCACATGGGAAGCCAGATACACTACAGGACGCGACCCCGGTACTGGCAGACAAGTGCAAAAATCTGTTTATGGCAAAACGCAAAAAGAAGTACGGCAGAAACTAACCAAAGCCACAAAAGAAATGGATGACGGAATATATATTGAACCAACAAAGCTGACCGTTGGTGCATGGATAGATATTTGGCTTGAAGAGTACGCAAAGAACACTGTAAAAATTTCTACACATCACTTGTACTCCAAAATTTGCAGAAGTTATATCAAGCCTAATTTATCTGCGGTAAAACTAACTGCGTTATCTGCACCGATAATACAAAACCTATGTAATGACTTGCATAGTGGAAACATTGGAAAATCAGCCTTATCAGCCAAGACTATAAAGAATATCCACGGTGTACTGCACAAAGCACTGCAACAAGCCGTAACGATTGGATATATTCGTGTAAATCCTGCTGATGCGTGTAATTTGCCACGCATAGTGAAAAAGGATATAAAACCACTTGATAAGTCGCAAATAGCCAAATTTATGGATGCGATTGAGGGACACCCATTTGAAACGCTATATTTGGTAACGCTTTTAACTGGGATGCGTCAGTCGGAAACCCTCGGGTTACGTTGGGAGTGCGTAGACTTTGAAAAAGGTACGCTACTTGTAAATGCTCAACTGCTAAAAGATTCTGCTAACGGCGGCTACTACTTGGACACCACCAAAAGCAATAAACCACGCCTAATTACTCCCGCCGTTTTCGTAATGGACGCACTTAAAAAATATAAGCAACAACAAGCCGAATGGAAATCACTTGCACATGATGCGTGGGTCGATAGTGGTTACGTATTCACCAACGAACTTGGCGAACATCTAAAACATATGACCGTTTACAAAAACTACAAGCGAATAGTTGCCGACCTCGGCATCCCAGCTGCACGGTATCACGACTTGCGCCACTCATACGCCGTAGTCGCTCTCATGTCCGGGGATGATGTTAAAACGGTACAAGAAAACCTCGGCCACCACACCGCCGCTTTTACCCTAGACGTATACGGACACGTAACCGAAGAAATGAAACGTAACAGTGCAGCCCGAATGGACGAGTTTATTAAGGGTATAAAATCTCATAAAGGGTAAACTAAAGGGTAGAACAATAAAAACACATAGCGAAAGCCCCGAAAACACAGTGCTTTCGGGGCTTTCTAGTCTCGGAGATGAGAGGATTTGAACCTCCGCACCGGTTACCCGGCCTACATCCTTAGCAGGGACGCCTCTTCAGCCACTTGAGTACATCTCCAAATATAAGCAACCGTTAGGTTGCTGAATATTTTATTAATTTGTTGCAATACGAGCAAGCCTATAAGCCGAGTTCTGTCGTGGACAGCCATCTATCTGGGCCAACGGTCGCCCATTGGCTCGTGCGACACTACCAAAGCGAGACGGGGTGCCCGTTACCGGCTATCCTGCGTAATGCGGAAAAGCCTGCGCTTTAACTTGGTCTTGCATCGGGTGAGGTTTACATAGCCCTTGCAGTTGCCAGCAAGGCGGTGCGCTCTTACCGCACCTTTCCATCCTTACCCTTTGCATTTTCTGCAAGAAAATGCAGGGGCGGTTTATTTCTGTTGCACTGTCTCTGGAGTCGCCTCCGCCAGGCGTTACCTGGCACCCTTACCCCGTGATGCTCGGACTTTCCTCATGGCTGCATAGCAGCCACGCGACTGCCCAGCTTACTCATGTTGTTTATTCTATTCAACTGTGCTGTCTGTGTCAAGAACTTCTTCTGCCGTTTCTTCTACAACTTCCACAGATGCTTCTTCAACAATAACTTCTTCCGCTGCTTCTGCAGGAGAAACTTCTTCTGCAACAGGCTGTTCTTCCGGGGTTTCTTCCATGTAGTCTGATACATTAACAAGAACTTCTTCTTCAAAATGTTCGTCTACAACAGGCGGCGGGTTTAGAATTGCGTCTGCTTCACGTTTAGACAGGCTGATTTTTTTGTTCTCTTCGTCTATGGCAACAACTTTAACGTCTATTACTTGACCAATTTCAAGTTCATCGGCAGGTTTTGCCACGCGCTTGTCTGCAATTTGCGAAATGTGTACAAGACCGTCTACGCCATCTTCAAGATGGACAAACGCACCAAATTGCGCAAAGCGTACAACTGTACCTTTTACAATTGAGTCGATTGGATATTTTTCCAATATCCCGAACCATGGGTTATCTTTTGCATCTTTAAGAGACAAGGATATTTTGCCTGTTTCCGGGTTAAAGTCCTTAACAATCGCGGTAATTTTATCGCCAATTTTAAGCACGTCTGTTACCTTACGCACACGGCTCCATGAAAGCTCTGTTATGTGCAGCAAAGCGTCTACACCGCCAAGGTCGATAAACGCGCCAAAATCTACAATGCGGCTTACCGTTCCTTCTATACGCTGGTCTACAACAATATTGGAGAAAATAGCGTTGTGACGTTCTTCTGCCTCTTTGGCAGCAAGCTCGCGGCGGCCGGCAATAATGCGCAAACGTCTGTTGCGGTCGCGCTCAAATTCAAGGATTTGGAAATCGAATTCCTTACCCTTAAATTCTTCCAGGTCTTTAACAAACCGGTTGGAAACCTGTGAAGATGGTACAAACGCACGGCAGCCTTCGATGTTTACAGTTAACCCGCCTTTTACTACATCAACTACTTTACCGTGCAATACGGTTTTATCGTTGAATGCGGCTTCCAGGCTTTTTAGGCCTGCTTGGCTGTCTACTTTTTTCTTAGAACAAACCACGTTTCCGTCGCCATCATTTACACGCAACACCCATACATCAATTGTATCGCCGGGTTTGGCCAATTCAGAAAGCTCTGTAGTTTGATCATCTGAAAAGTCGCTGCGAGAGATAATGCCGTCAGATTTAAAGCCCAAATCAACAATAACCTCTGTTGGGGTAACACGTACTACCGTGCCGGAGACGATGTTTCCGGATTTTAATGTTGTGAATGACTCATCAAGCATCTCTTGAAAGGATTGTGTTTTATCTATTTCGCTCATGATGTGAACGGCCTCCTTTGGCCAATATGTTAGTCTTTTGTGACAATATTACAGGGCCTTATCACAGCAGACATTCCTAGTGTAACACTAACTAACAATTTCTGCAACAAAAATGTTATATATAATTTTATTATTTACGCAATTTTTACATAAATCTTACGTATCGCTACTGCAAAAGCCCGGTTATACGCTCTGCAAGGGTATTCATTACCTCGTCCACCAATTCTGTTTTTACTTTTTGACCCTGATATTTTTCCATATAAATTGGTTCGCCCACATGAATCCTAATTTTTCTGCGGAAGCGGAAGGGCCCCGTAATACCGACAGGGATAATTGGCGCACCGGATTTTAACGCAAAAACCGCTACACCGGCTTTGGCGTTTTCAAAATCTTTCATCCGTGTTCCCTGGGAAAAAATTAGCATACCGTGGCCGTCTTTCAGCAGATTCATGGAATGCCGGTATGCGTTCATGTCTGTGGCGGTACGGTTTACGGGATAAGCACCCATCGCACGCAGGAACGTACCCAGCGGACGAAAATCAAACAGAGTGTGCTTTGCCATAAAGCGTAATTGACGCTTAGAAAAAGCCGCAAGGGCAATTGGGTCATACGCGCTGATATGGTTACCGCATAGCAAAAACGCCCCGTTTTTGGGAATGTTTTCGAATCCGCTTAATTCAAAACGATAAAGAACGCGGCAAAGTAAAATGGCGATTACTCGGATGAATTTGTAGAACATGGCAGCAGCTCCTTTGCATATGATGCTATTTTATCCGCAACTTCTTGCGGGTTCATGTGGGCAGTATCAATGTAAACCGCATCGGCGGTTTGCACCAATGGGCTTATGGTGCGGGTTTTATCTCTATAGTCCCGTAAAATAATTTCCTGCAGTATTTGTTCAAAGTCCACTGCCTGCCCTTTGCTTTCCAAGTCTAACATGCGGCGGCGGGCCCGGATTTCCGGCGGGGCATCTAAGTAAATTTTCACCTGGGCCCAGGGCAAAACTTGGCTGCCAATGTCACGGCCATCCATTACTACCGCGCCCTGCTTTGCCATTTCCTGCTGCAGGGTTACAAGTTTTTCCCGCACCGCTTCATTTGCGGCCACAATTGGTGTCAAGCCGGAAATTTCCTGTGTGCGTATAAAATCGCTTATGTCCTGCCCGTTTAAATGTACCCGTTGGTTACGGTTTGCATAACGCAGCTCGATACTTATATTTTGCAAAGATGTTTCAAGCTTGTCCGGATTTGAAACGTCTATTCCATTTTGTATGCTGTAAAAAGCCACGGCACGGTACATTGCCCCCGTATCGATGTATGTTATGCCCAATAATTCTGCCACTAACCTGGCGGTCGTACTCTTACCTACGCCGCCCGGGCCGTCTATGGCTATGGCAAAGCCCTGCGAAATATTTTTCATATTGACTCCTTTCTGTTCGCTTACAAAATTCAACTGGTAGGATTCTCTTACCAGTTGAATTTTGCGGCGGAACGCCCTGACAAATAACCGGTGGAAAATGCAATTTGCAAGTTGTACCCGCCGGTCATGGCGTCCACGTCCAGCACTTCACCGGCAAAAAACAGGCCAGGCAATTTTTTGGACATCATAGTAGATGGGTTTATTTCCTTTACCGCCACGCCGCCCCTGGTTATTACGGCTTCTTTGTAGCCGGTGGTCTTTGTTGGGGTTAATGGCAATGCCTTTAAAGTGCCAACCAGGTTTTGCCGTTCTTTTTTGGTTATGGTGTTAACCTTTTTTTCCGGCGGTATTTGCGAAAGAAAAATAATCGTATCTATCAGCCGTTGCGGGAGAAGACCGTCTAATGCGTTGGCGAAATTTTTGTTTTGATTTTCCGAAAAATCCCGTAAGATACGCGCGTCCAGCTGCTCGTGGGATAAAGCGGGTTTGAGGTCAATTTCCAAGCGGATGGGGGTACCGGATGCTAATTTTTCTGTTAGGTACGCGCTGGCACGTAAAATTATCGGCCCCGTTACGCCTGTTGGGGTAAAAAGCATTTCGCCCATTTCGTCATACAAAACAGCCGGTTTGCCGCTTAGCTGCCGCGCCGTACAACGTACATTCCGCAGGCTTAGGCCAGTAAGGTCGACTACCCAAGGTTCTTCAACCACCAGGGGTACCAACGACGGGCAAGTGGGCGTAATGGAATGCCCAAAATTTTTCGCGAACTTGTAACCGTCCCCGGTAGAGCCGGTGGAAGGGTACGACAAGCCGCCTGTGGCGATTATTATCGCGTCTGCACGGTATATGCGGTTAGGGGTGTGGATTTGAAAACTATGACGCAGCTTAGGGGCTTCTTCCGCTGTTATTCCCTGTACTTGGCAGTTTAACTCCACTTTAACCCTGTTACGGCGCATATACGCCGCCAAAGCTTTTGTTATATCCTCGGCTTTATCACTTACCGGGAAAACCCGCCCGCCACGCTCGGTTTTTAATGGGGCACCAAGGCTTTCGAAAAAAGCTATAAGGCCCGGTACATCCAGTGCGTGAAACGCGCTTTGCAAAAACCGCGGGTTAGACATTGTTTGACTTAGTAAGCCCGGAATATCTGTATTATTGGTCAAATTACAGCGGCCTTTGCCCGTAATGTACAGCTTCTTGCCCAGTTTTTCATTTTTCTCTAAAAGAGTTACCTGCGCGCCGTTTTCAGCGGCTGTGCCAGCGGCAATCATACCCGCAGGGCCGCCGCCAATAACAATGATGTCTACCATAGATTTTGTGAACAAGGCGCGCCCGTCTGCAGAGAACGGTTACCCAGTTTGTCTCCTAAGGTTTTAAGCGGTAAATCCCCATAAACATAGTCGTACAAACTTTGAATAATTTCCAGGCCTTCGTCAACTGCCGCGTTGTACCTGTCAAAAAAACTGTCGGTACAGTGTTCTGCATCTTCATCTTCCCAAGGGGCTTTCCACGGCGTTCGCTGATGGTTAAGGTAGTCGGTGGCCTCATCCACTTCCTGTTCATGTACCATGCTGGAAAATAACGGCTCGCCAACTGTTAGATTTTCCACTAAGGCGGTCCACTTTTTACGGCGGCCTTTCCGGGAACGCAGCAGCCGGGTTAGCTGAATCATATGCCGCATTGCACGGTACACATCCTGCGGCGGAATTGTACGGTCATACACCAGCTTTATTACCCTGCTCATTGCCTTCGCGGCCACAATTAAATGCTCTGCTTCTGCACGTATCAATTCCCACTGGCTGTAATCTGCAGGCTTTTTACCGCTTACAAGTTTTAACAACGCAATGTCTATTGCCGTTTCGAAAGCGCGATGATCCGCGCTGTTTTTTATGCCGGTAGCATTTTCGTTATAGACCTTGGCGTAAACATACGGGTGGGAATGGACGTCTATCATGTAGTGCATGACAATCCCCGCCGTATAAGCGAAAATTAAGTCCCGCTCGTCCCCCGCAGCCTTTTTGGCCAAATGTGCCATCCTTGCGATAAACAGGCCCAAATCGTTTTTATGCATCTGCCCGCCAATGTCACGGGAACGCTTGCGAATAATCCCCGGGAAGTAATAGAAAAAAATATCCGGCCCCTGGGTGCCTAAATTATACAGGCGTTCATCTTTCGCAATTATTTTTTGAATATCTGGCTCGGCACTGTTTAAGACTGCCTGTCCGGCAATGTAATGGGTCAAAAATCCCGGCATTATTATGTCTCCTTACTCGTATTTTTGTAACACGGCAGTACTGGTTGGATGCATGGGCTTCCCGTATAAATAGCGGGTTTTCAAACGCATAACCGGGGCTATGGCCTTATCCAAATCACTTTCGGCAGCGTGCCGTGCTTTGTATAAATCATTGTTTATTTCGTCCGGTTCGGTTCTGTTAGGCTCTGTTGCGTCTGCAACAAAAATGATTTTATCCAGAAGGGTCATGTTTTCTGCACCAATCGCGTGATGATGAATTGCGTCCAATATTTCTTTATCGTTAATGCCAAATTGCCGCTTTGCTATATCCGCGCTCACCAGGGCATGGACAGGGTTTATGTCCTTTTGCATATGCCCGTCCAATGGAATGTTGTTTTGTTTGCAATATTCCAGCAATTCGGCTTTGCTTAAGCCCCTTGCGCAATCGTGCAAAAGAGCGGCAAGGTAGGCTTTTTCTACATCTGCACCAAACCTTTTGGCAAGGGTTACGGCTGTTTCGCATACGGCAATGGTGTGGGCGTAGCGGGTTACGTCCAGCGTTTGTTGCAATGTATTTTTGATTTCGTTGATTTTTGTTTCATTTTCCATGGTGGCCTCCGATAAAACGTTTGCGTATGAAACAAATTACTGTAAACACAATCACCGCAAGAGGAATAACCAACCAAATTATAAAGAAGTTTCTATTGGGTAGGGTGACATCCTCTGCCATGGTTACCTCAGGTATTACTTCTTTGAGAAGTTCTTCCTTTGAAACAGGGTATTGATTAGGTGATTCAATAACTTCTGTATAAACAACAGGAACTTCTTGATGTACAATCGAATTTTGGGCAGCCGCTTCAAAAAGCCCCGGCAATTCAAATGGTTTGACAACCGTCAAAGGAA
>JGI20163J15578_10000531_pt1 | contig 15767 bp, 16 predicted proteins | sample TergutCu122P1_FD_15578 | JGI IMG/M metagenome (IMG submission 15578)
GGGAAGATGAGCAGGGAATCGTGTCTCTGGCATTAACAGGAGGCGGAACCCTTTGGGGGAAAACATTCTTTGTCTTTCGCTCCGAAAGCAATAAATCAAATGAGTTAATGAGAAGAATGTGTTATTTTGCAGAACGCTTTATATCTAAAGTAGCAGACGATGGGGGCAGTAACAGCTATAGCTTATGTGTTTCGGAGGATGACAAAACCTTAGCTGATTTCCTGTCTGTAAGCGGTTATGAAAAAACAGATAAGCATGAATGTACAATGATTAAAACTTATACAAAAGAACCGGAAAAAATTATACTTCCCGATGGCTTTAAAATTAAAGATGCAAGAAGCGTTTCACCCTTTTACCAAGCCTTGGCGCATAACCATTCTTTCAGATACAACCAAAATAATGACGGCGGCGAAAGAGGCTTTGCCGGAATGCGAGCCATGCCTGATTATCGCCCTGAGTTAGATCTTATTCTCTTTGACCGGGAAGAGCAGCCTGCCGGACTTGCAAACTTTTGGGTAAACGAAAAATCTAAACTGGCTGTTTTAGAGCCAATGGGAACCGTGTGGTGGTATAGGCGAATGGGACTTGGCAAAGCGTTAATTACCGAAGGTATCAACAGAACAAGAGCCTACGGATGCACAGGGCTGATAGTAGGAGGTGACAAACCGTTCTACAGAAGTTTGGGGTTTGAGCGAAAAAAAGAGCATTATTTTTGGTCGTGGTCGTCGAAATAATCAGTGATGAAGCGAAGTAATCAGCAACCCCACAAGTATACCCAAAAGAGCGGCAAGGGAGGTAAACCTGCTTTTTGCCGTAATAGCCGACTGCGGGAGTATCTCCCCAAAAACAACATACAGCATAGCACCACCGGCGCTTGCAAGTGCTAAGGCCAATGCCGCATCGGAAATACCGCCGATAAACATACCGATAGCGCCCCCCAATATAGTCGGCACACCTGATAGAGCCGTTAAGGTTACGGCTTTTTTCTTGCTTACTCCTCCGGCAATCAGGGGAGAAGCCACGGCCATACCTTCCGGTATGCAATGAAGCATGATTATAACAGCCAGCATTATACCCAATTGCATATCATGGACTCCGGCCGCTCCTATTGCCATTCCTTCAGGCAAGTTATGCAAGCCTATTGCAATAAGCATTATAATACCTGAACGCAAAAGAGCCGGATTGGCAATAAGTTTATTCTCATGGTAAAGCCCGGCCTGGCTCATATGCTTCTCAAAGCTGTCTCTGTCATTTATAGTAAGCTTATCCACAAGCTGATTCAGCACAAGAACGATTAAAACCCCAATAACCAAGCCTAGCATAGTCATACCCATACCACCAAGCTCAATGCTCTCAGGTATAAGTTCAAAAGATACAACAGCTATCATAACTCCTCCTGCAAAGCTGAGCATCCAACACATTACTTTAGGGGAAACATTGCCTAATAAGCCTGAAACTAATCCCCCCAACCCCATACCGACTATACCGGCCAATGCCGTCAATGCCAATATTTCCATAAATATATCCCCCTACTCTCAATTTTGCATTTGTGTTAGTTGCAGCTAACCACATTGATTGTAATTATAGTATGGCAATTAAGTCTTGTCAAGTATTTTCGGCAAAAAATTTCTTCTTTTGCAAAGTCATTGATTTGGGGTTAAATCTATGGTATAGTGAACCAATATGAAAATCATCCTGCTTGCAGGAAATGATTTTCATATTGAGTGAACGAAATGTAGCGAGATAAAGCGTAGCTTTGTCGAGCTATATACTTGCAATGCAAGCCTTATTCAACTTAATGCTTTTCTAAGTTGAATAAGTTATTATTTAGCTAATATATCCTCACCCGGAGGCAAAGACTTTGAAATTACAAGAATCGGCGGAAAATTATCTGGAAACCATATTTGTCCTTGGCATGAACGGCGAGCCTGTCCGCAGTGTTGATATAGCTGCAGAACTCGACTACTCAAAGCCCAGTGTAAGCGTGGCCATGAAAAATTTACGTGAAAAAGGCTATATAAATGTAAATGAAGACGGATATATCACTCTAACCAAAAATGGACAAAAAATAGCCAAATCCATGTATGAGCGGCATATGCTCATTTCGGACTGGCTTATTTTCTTAGGTGTTGATAAAAAGACCGCCGTAGCTGATGCTTGTAAAATGGAGCATACCATGAGTGAAAAAAGCTTTGCGGCTATAAAATCTCATATTAAAAATTGGAAAAACGAAATCTATCGCATTAAAGATGGATGATGATTTTTAATTTAGCTCATTATAAAACAGACTCTACAACTACAGCTCCCGCAGGGGCGTCTAATCCGCCGCCTACTGACACATCAATAGTAGGGCGCGGGGATGCTGCACCTATCCCTAATTTTTCCATTTCATTTTTATCGCCTTTACCGGCTCGGTTAAGCCTGGCCATTGCCCCTTCTCTGTCTCTGCCTCGTCCTCTGGCAGAATCACTTTGAGCAGGCTCTAATTTTGCTATAGCGCTCCTTAAATATCTCAGCACCATATCCAACTGCCTTCTGGTAGGTTCACTGTTTCCGCTGTATATTCTGATGCCTTTTTCCACATCACGCATAGCCCTTCTCCAACTGTCTTTGGTAAACATTCTGGGATTAAGGCCGCGCACAATCTCCAACATCCCTTCTACAAGGCGCCTTTTCATTTGTATTATATCTCTCTCTAATTGTTCTCTGGCTTTCCTGTTAGCCTCGGTCACCTTTGCCATTTCTTCAAGAAATGAGCGCATTTTATCAAATTCTCTTTCATCAAAGGCTATTTCATTACTTTTAAGCCAACCTTCAAAATAATCAAGCAACTCCATTATTTGCACTTTTGTGTTAAATTTTCCCACAGCCGCACTTTCATTATCGAATAAATTTGACAGGCCGCGCGGATTTCTTCCGCCAAGTAAATTTACATCCATGTATACTGCCCCTTTCCATATAAAATCCCTTATAAGTTAATCGGCTGATTTTATGGGAAAATTTGTACAAAAATAGGGCGAATTTCTATTTGTTTTTTTGTAGGATAGCATATATCTCTCGCTTAGACAAACCTCTGTCCTTTGCAACATATTTCATAGCCTCCTTGTTATCAAGGCCTTTTTCTAAATATATCTTCATATGCTCTGTGACAGAAATATCCCTGTATGCGGCTAAATCAGCGCCTTCCGGGGCTCCTTCCAACACAATTACAATTTCTCCTCTGGGCTCATTGGTCTCAAAATGCTCCAAAAGCTCTGCTAAATTGTTATATAGGCTTTCTTCATAGATTTTGGTAATTTCACGAACTACAGCGGCACGCCGTTTGGCGCCCAAATTTTCAAAAAGAAAATGAAGGGTCTTTTTTAATCTGTGAGGCGATTCGTAATAAATTGTCGCTCTGCTCTCATATTTAAGCCTCTCTGCCTCTTTCTTTCGCCCCTTATTATCCTTTGGAAAAAAACCTCCGAAAACAAAACCGTCGCTGCTGATTCCTGACAAAATAAGCCCGCTTATAAGAGCTGTAGGCCCCGGAACCGTTGTGCATTTTATACCCTCTTCTTTGCATCTCAGTACAATCCCATCCCCCGGATCGGATATAACGGGCATCCCTGCGTCGCTTACCAAAGCAATATTTTTACCTTCCAAAAGGAGTTTTACTATCTCTTCGCTTTTTTTCTTGTAATTATGCTCATGGAAGCTTATAAGCTTTGCCTTAATCTCGTATCTGTTTAAAAGCTTCAATGTATGCCTCGTATCCTCACAGGCAATAAAATCAACCAGCTTAAATATATTAAGCTGGCGAATGGTAATATCCTCCAAATTTCCTATAGGTGTGCCGCAAATATATAGAGTTCCTTTTTCTTCCATACTACCTACCCATAATAAATTTCATAACATTCTTTAGTATAATTACCTTCTGAGTCGTATACTATAAGGGTTGGCATAATTTTAAGCTCTTTACCGCCGCCGTAAACCGCTTCTATCAGCAATAAATTAGGCTCCTTATCAGCATAGGGCTGAACAAAACGCAATCGCTTCGGCTCCAACTTATGCTTTCTCAGAGTATATATTATATCTGTAAGTCTTGAAGGCCTGTGAACCATATAAAACCGGCCTCTCCACTTAAGGGAATAAGCGGCCGCCGAAATTACATCATCAAGGCTCAGTAAAATTTCATGGCGGGCTATGGCCTTTGAGGATTGAGCTCCGGGTAAGCCGCTGCCGGCCTCCATATAAGGAGGGTTTGCAGTTACAACCTCAAAGGAATGAGCGCTGACAAGAGCTTTAATCTCTTTTATATCCCCTTGGATAATGGAAATTTTATCTGTAAGGCCGTTGTATTCAATGCTTCTCACAGCCATACGGGCGCTTTCTTCTTGGATTTCTATGCCCGATAAATGCTTGGCCTGAGTTTTAGCGCTCAAAAGCAGGGGAATTACCCCGCTTCCCGTGCCTAAGTCTAAAACCGTCTCATTTTTATTAACTGCAGCAAACCCTGTAAGAAGCACCGCATCAATCCCAAAACAAAAATGCTTGGGGTTTTGGATTATCATATAGCCGCTTCTGTGTAAATCGTCAAGCCGCTCGTTTTCACCAATTTTAACTGTTTCCATCCAAAATTTCCTTAAGCTCAGGGATATTATCGTTTTGCTCTGTATTCTTGTTTTTTTTGCGGTTAATAATCTTAAGCTCTGCCGCCTTATAAAAGCCTATATTAGGTATATCCGTATCTTTTTTTCTGACAGCAACTTTTATAATCCCTCTGAGTATGGATACAGAAATCACTTCCCCGTTGCCATCAGGAGTTTTTACAATATCCCCCTCGTGAGGCAAGGTTTTATTTATAGCCTCATAAGTTTCTTCTTCATACTTTAAACAGCACATAAGCCTGCCGCAAACACCTGATATTTTAGTGGGATTAAGAGATAAGTTCTGCTCTTTAGCCATTTTAATTGAAACCGGCTGGAAATCACCTAAAAACGAAGCGCAGCAAAGACTTCTTCCGCAAATTCCCATACCGTTTAAAAGCTTTGCCTCATCTCTTACACCAATTTGCCTAAGTTCAATACGCATACGAAATACACCTGCCAAATCTCTGACAAGCTCCCTAAAGTCAACCCGGCCTTCCGATGTGAAATAGAAAATTATTTTATTACAATCAAATGTAAGCTCCGTATCCACAAGGTTCATATCAAGGCCGTGCTCTTCTACCTTCTTTTGGCATATTTCATAGGCCTCTTTTTCCCTCTCCTTGTTTTTAGAAAGCTGAATAGTATCCGCACGGGTTGCTATACGCATAACCTTCTTAAGAGGCACTACCAACTCCTCTTCCGGCACTTTCCTATTGGCTATTTCAACCATACCGAATTCCACGCCGCGGCTTGTTTCAACTATAACATTCTGCCCTTTGGCAATATTCTTACCATCCGGGTCGAAATAATATATCTTCCCTACCTGCTTAAACCTAACTCCTACTACCTCTGTCATTTATAAATTATTTCCCCCCTTAATATCCTGCCATTTTCATTAGCATAACTTCCATTGTCAGCAAATAATTTCCGTTTGATTTAAGATTGTAGCTTGCCCCTAAAATCGAATCTGCTCCCAAAATAAGCTTTTTAAAAGACATCCGGCTGCTGAATAATTTTATATTTTCCGATAAATCCCCTTGTATAAGGCGGATTTCCTCATCTGCAGCTTTACAAACCAAAGCATCCCTATACCACGAATGCATGAAATTCAGCATACGCCCCGAATTATCCTTAAATTTCTCAAGTCGTTTTGCTAATAAAAGTATATCCCATAAATTCGAATTGGGCAAGCTATTTAGTATATCTCCTATTTCTTTTCGGTCTTCTTTAAAGCTTTCATCGCTCACAAGCATAATAGCGGCTCCAATACTTCCGCCGCTTGCTACAGCCGCCGGATAAGCGTCAGACGCTTCATAACCTAAGCCAATTAAATAATCCTCAACTTTTTTTGCAGGAAGAGCTTTAAGCCTTAAAACAACACATCTTGAAATTATTGTTGGCAAAAAATTATGAAAGCTCTCGGATACAAGCAAAAAAACCGCGTAAGAAGGCGGTTCTTCCAAGGTTTTTAATAATGCGTTCTGAGCCTGAGGGGTCATTTTATCCGCATTATTTAATATAAAAATTTTATATTCATATTTATAAGGCCTTATATGAACAGNAGAATTAATTTGCTCCCTAATATCATCTACACCCAAAGAAGANCCCGTGCGCGGCTTAACATATATAATATCAGGATGGTTAGACGCACCAAAAGCCCTGCATGAAATACATTCATTACAAGGCCTGACAGCTTCCTCACATTGCAAAGCCTTGGCAAATACCCCTGCTAACAGCGCCCTGCCGACACCTTTTATCCCATCAAATATATATGCATGAGAATGAGTGTTTAAGGCAAGAGATTTTTGAAGGCTTGATTTAATTGCTTCATGTCCGCAAATATCTGAAAACTTATACATTCTATATCAAAATATCGAGCAAAAGCCCTCGTATCATACCGGTTTTTTCTAATATTGCCAAATTATCCTTCTGACTTTTTAAAAGCTCCTGCCCTAACTCATCAACCGCTTGATTAACCTGGCGCACAATACCGAAAACCCTGTGCCTGCCTCGTCTGTCAAGAAAATTATCTCTTGAAAATTCATGTGAGTTAGTAACAACCTCATTGATAAATTCACTTATCAAGCTTTTATACTCTTTAAGGTCATTAATATCCATATGCTTAGAAATTTTATCCCCTTGTACAGAAATTTCATCAATAAGCCCGGACAGTCGCCTAACAAGACCTTCCTCACTGAGCTTACTCAGAGTAAAACTGAAATCCTCATGAGGGGGCCTGTCTTTAACCTTTGCTGCTGCTTGGTTTAAATGTGCGCCTAAAATTTCCGATACGCGAATGTCCATAAACAATACACCTCGCTTTACGGGAATGTCCAATCCTTCAAACATACCCTATATCATATATCGGCTTAATTTAAACTTTTCTGAACTCTTCCACATTAAGAACAAATATAGTAGCCCCACCCACAGTAACTTCAACAGGATAAGGCACATAACTTTCAGTAGCACTCATATGTGAAGAGTTGATGGAAGTTATCTGTCTGCGCCCTTTACACTTCTTCTCTATAATAGAAACCAAATCCTCAAGCTTATCGTCCTGAACACCGCAAATAAGCGTCGTATTGCCGGCCCTTAAGAATCCGCCCGTAGTTGCAAGCTTGGTTACGGAATATCCTTTTTCGTTAAGCACATCCATAATATGAAAAGCGTCCTCATCATGAATTATAGCCATAACTAATTTCATTCAAATTACCTCCTTTTTTACTGTCAGACTCCCTGTATATTTAGTTTTGCCATATCCCGGCTTACTTTAGTAAAAAAGCGCTTAAAAATATGTCAAAAGCAAATTATGCGGAAAGTCTATTGTGAGTTCTATATAGTATAACATAATAATTTAAGAATTTCCAATACAAATAATGTAAGGATTGCACAAAAATTATATTATTATAAGATTTAACTAAAAAAGCCGCCAAGCTTGGCTGTCAGCCTTCCTTGGCGGCACTGTCTTACTGCATATTTACTCCATAGCTGCCTTTTTAAGTATTAAAAGTTTTTGTCCGGGGAAAATTTTATCAGGGTTTTCAATTTCGTTAATAGCCGATATTTCATCAATACTTGTATTGTAATCTTTGGCAATTTTCCAAAGGCTGTCGCCATTTTGAACCACATATAGTATAATACCAGGCATAGAATCAAGTAAATATCTCTCCATATCGTTAAATACTATATCTGTTACCATTGATGCTTCCATGCCCTTAGATACGCTTGCATTAAAGCTTATCAAAAATCTAAGCTCAACTTCTCTGCCTGAAAGCATATTAAATCCAATATGATCCACAGAAGCCGAAAGATTTACAAACATATCTGCCGCGGCGCCTTTCATTTCAATAATCTGTCTGAAAGGTATCATAGCTTTGTGGCTGTATAGGGGTGTATCATCACTTTCGGCTATATAGAGTATATCAGTTTCAATAGCCCCTTCTACAACTACTTTATCGCTTAAAATCTTAATATCATCTGTGGAAACCTTGCCTTTAACCCTAAAAATCTGCAATATATCCGGGCAATTTTCAGCAAGAGATAAAACTTCTTTTATAGTGGACTGATTTCTGTTACGGCTTATAAGCTTATTGTATTTAACAAGGGCTCTGGCCATATCAAGCTGCTTGTTTATCATATGGGCATCTTCCAAGACTTCTATGTTTATTGTAGCGCTTACCTTACAATTAACACTCACCGCCACCTCAATTTCAACAAGCCTGTCTTCCCCGTCCTCGTCGGGCTTTATTTGGACATGCTGGTCAGAAAGGCTGAATGTACAATCGGCAAACATATCTTCCTTGCATTCGGATATCTCAATATTTCCGTTAAAGGGAATTTCATGCTCCATAAACTCGATAATATTTTCATCATCTTCGCCTTTATACAATGTTGTGACAAGCAAATCACCAAAAATATTGACTCTTCCGTTTTGCACTCTTACATCTTGATTGCCTGCTTCTATGCTGGTCTGAAGTATTTCGCGGATATTTGCTTTGCCTTGGGGAGTTGCAATATTATCCTTAATTACAAACCTGTCAGATTTATAAGCAACAGACTTGTTTAATGTCAGGTGGTTTTTAAGCTGCTGGTTGGAAGGCAAGCCTTCTATATTCATTACAACCTCAAAAACTTGCGTAGACTCGGCTTTCACGCTTACCTCAACTATAGCTTTGTAATTGATTTTTCTGTCGTTTATCATACGAAAATCCAAAGTCGCAATATCCGGCTTAATATCCACCCACATATCGCTTGTTATTCCGTCTATATTTATAAAATCATCGACGGGAGAGCTTAGAGAAATGCTGTGAACCCGCTTTTCCTCGCCCCTTGCTAAATATAAAACTTGTATGTATAGCTTGCCTGTGAAGTTGACCCTGTCAGCCAAAATCTCCGTTCTGTCAATAGCAAGCTTCGCGTCAGCCTGAAGCATTACAGCCATATCAGGCTTTATGTCCGGAACTATTATATCACCTTCCAGTAATATCTGCGTAAGCTCCGTGCCCACATTCTGGTCCAGAACTATTTTTTCCTTAACCAGCTCATTTGTCATGCTGTACCTCCTTATACGTTGAAAATAGTCTATTCCAGTATATTTTGCGCCCGGACGGATTATGCATAATTCAGTTGTATAGTCAGCATAGTTGAAAGCTGCCGGATAATAGTGAGGCTTTCTAATTTTTATTTGCTCGATAATTACTTGTGATATTATAATGAGCCACTCTCCAGTGAAAAAATAGATATGTACAAAACAAATATAGCGGCCAGTGGCTGCGTAGTTGTTGCTGCAGCGTGGCGCAATCTGAGGGGTCTGGAGGCTTGTCACAGCGAGCCAGCCAAACTGGCTCTCCGCCGCGCTTTGTGCGGTGGAGTCAATCTGGCACTGTTCGCCTGATTAGTGCAGAAGCGGTGTATATGCCGTTTGGGAGATAGCAAAAAAGCCGGGTCTACCCTTTAGCCCTTGTAACTTAGGTATCAAAATTTGCAACTTGGTTAAGGCATCATTGCAATGCAAAATAGGATATGCTACTCTAAATATACGGAGGTGGGCGGCGAGTGAAATTAATCCTAAAACAACAGAGTGATATTTCTGAAACAGAAGTTGAAATTCGCTATGCAAAATTAGACGATGCGGTGCAAGACTTGATAAATCGAGTTGACCAAAGCAATCAATTTATTTCTGGTGAAGATAATGGGCGGCAATACCGTGTTTTGCCAGGCGACATCTACTATATTGAAAGCGTAGACAAAAAAACTTTTGTTTATACCGCAACAAAAGTTTTTCGCTGTGATATGAAACTCTATCAGATACTTGAAAAACTAAACTCTACTGACTTTGTACAGGTGAGTAAGTCTTGTATTCTCAATGTAAATATGCTTGATAATATTCATGCAATTTATAACAGCAAAATGGAAGGCATGTTGATAAATGGCGAGAAAATAATAATTTCACGCACATTTATTCCGAATATAAAATCAATATTTGCAGAAGAAGGGAGCGACACGACATGAAGGATTTTGTCAATAAGTTATTGCGTAATTATGCAGTTGTGATAATTATCGTTAGTATCGCTTTCATCACAAGAAACGATACCGTATTACCTGTTTCTCTTTTATATGAGTTACTGGCCATCCTTTTACTGGTTGAATTATCAAAATCCCTGATGAAAAAAATTCTTCACCACTCCAACTATTTTGCGCTTGAGCATTTGTGCGGCTATATCGTTGCTATGATTGTCTTTCCATCTGCCTGGAGAATATTTGGGTGGCATGAGCGCGTTGCAATTTGGTCCATTCTGCTTAGCATTACTGCGGTATCTGTAACCGTATTTCTATTAGAACTTGGTAAAACAAAGCAAGATGTTGCATATATCAATGAGCAATTAAAACAAAGGCGTGACAAAAAGAGGGAGCACGTAAAGTGAACAATATACACCTTGCAAGTCTTTGTTTGTAAATCTTATTTGCCATTAGAGATAACGGCGATTTGGATGCAGCTCTTACTATAAAATCATCAGACAAAATATATAACCGGAGGCGATATAAATGGTAGTAAAAATCAGTAATCTTGTAAAGCGATATAAGGAAGTTCTTGCCGTAGATCACTTTAATATGGAAATATCTGAAGGTGAAGTCTTGGGGCTTTTAGGGCCAAACGGCTCGGGCAAAACAACTACCATCAACTGCTTGCTGTCTTTGCTTAAATACGATAAAGGCGATATAATGTTGTTCGGCAAACCTATGAGCCCCATCCGCTACGATGCAAAAAAGCAAATAGGCGTAGTAATGCAAAATGTAGCGATTTTCGATGATCTGACTGTGTATGAAAATATCGACTACTTCTGTGGCCTGTACGTGAAAAACAGCACGCAAAGAAAGCAATATGTAGACGAAGTAATCCAATTTGTAGCCCTAGAAGATCAAGTTAAGTTTTTACCCGGTAAGCTCTCCGGCGGGCTGCTGAGGCGTTTACACATAGCCTGCGGCATAGCCCACAAACCAAAGCTTATTATATTCGATGAACCTACAGTAGCTGTGGACCCCCAAAGCCGTAACCATATATTAAGCGGCATACAGGAACTTAACAGGCAAGGCGCAACCATCATATATACCTCTCATTACATGGAGGAAGTAGAACAGCTATGCTCCCGCATAATAATAATGGACAGGGGCAAGAGCATAGCGGAAGGCACCAAGGAAGAGCTTAAACGCATGATAAAAACAGGCGAAACCATTAGTATGGATGTTTTGAACCTTGATAAGGACCATCTTTCGCAAATAAAAACACTTCCAAATGTTTTTGCTGCAGAGTATGAGAACGAAAGGCTTATCATCCGCCTTACACAAGGCAAAAATAATTTGATGAATGTTTTGGAATACTTTAGCCAAAACACCATTACTTATGGGCAAGTTCTTTCCGAGCTGCCTACGTTAAATGATGTTTTCCTGGAAATTACCGGCAAGAAACTAAGGGATTAGAGGTATAACTATGCGGATTAAATATAATTTTTTGCAAATTTTCAGAGATAAAGAAAGTTTGTTTTGGTCGATTGGGTTTCCAATGTTTATGGGTGTTATCTTTACCATAATGTTTGGAGGGGCGCAGTTTGGGGACGATGTAGTGCCTGTAGCCATAGTAGTGCAGCAGGAAACTACACTCAGCCAAAACTTCATAGAGGTGGCCGCAAACTTAGAAGAAATCGGCGCACTGGCAGTAACTGTTACTGATTATGGGAATGCAATGGAGTTATTACGCTTAAACCAGGTACAGGGTGTTGTACTTGCAGGTAATTACATTGAACTAATGCTAATCAGCACCGGCATTTCTGAAAACATATTGTATGGCATTGTTAACGAATTTTTGATGCAACAAAGGCTGCTTGCTAATGTTGCAGAGCTAAGGCCGGAGTATCTTGAACAAGTTGCACGCTCAATAGAAGTACATGTTCCCCCAAATGCTCCCTTACGGGAATTGCCCATAGGCGGACTTACCAGTCTGTTTTATATACTGCTGGCAATGGGCTGCCTTGCGGGCAGCGGCAGGGGTTTATACTCAGGCTTCAATTTGCAGGCAAGGGTTACTAATGTAGCTGCGCGTTTATCTGTTGCCCCTACAAAAAAGATAGTGATGTTTTTGGAAAATTTATTTAGCACGGCAATATACCAAACCTTCTTGATGGTTACGCTGATGCTGTTCTATGTTTTTGTACTGGGGGCAAACTTCGGAGATAATTGGGGAATGCTGATACTCACTATATTTGCAGCTTGTTTTGCCAGCGTGGCTTTTGGGATATTTTTTTCCGTAGTAATGCCGGGTACACCGGAAAAAATTGGCGCATACCTGATGGTTGTAATCTATGGTTCTGCAATTGCAGGCGGATTAATTATGATTGATATCCGTATTATGATACGCGAAAATATTCCGTTTTTAGATGCGATAAACCCATTGACGCTGATAAGCGACACCTTTGTAGCATTAGTACTATACGAAGATTTAAGCAGGTATTTTCAGCAAATAGCGATATTACTCGGTGTTACAATCGTGTGTACAATCGTTGGCGCAACCGCACTAAGGAGGAAAAGCTATGTCGACCTATAAATGTTTCTTCAAAATTGTTAAAGCACATATAAACACATTCCTGCTGTATAGCAGTATATTTATTGCAATGGCCGTTATAGGAGGTTTATTTGCAGGCGGACAGCAAGGTGAACTTGTGCGGACTTCCATAAATCTGGGTATAGTAAACAGAGATGCAGGCCATCCGGTTTCTGAAGCCTTAATAAGTTATCTGGATGGAATGCACAATATAGTCCCCTTGCACGACGAAGTAAATTCATTAACAGATGATGTATTCTTCTTCCGTGTAGCGTACGCCTTAATTATTGACGAGAATTTTGGTGAAAATTTTGTGGCAAATAATACAGGCGAACTCAGACACCTTACTACACCGGAAAATGTCGGCATTAACCTTTTGATTGGAAGACAGATAGGCAGTTTCCTTCAAACAATACAAGGCTATTTGGCAGCGGGCTTTGACTACAGACAAGCAATTTACCTAGGTAAGCTGGATCACGAAAATACAGTAACTGTTATTTCATCCGAAGAGGGAGGCTTTCTATCATTATATTTCAGCTCTTTAACCTTTATCACATTCACTCTGGTGATTCTATCCTTAAGCCTTACTATGATGGTATTTAAGGAAAAGGATTTGGCAAACAGGTTAGAGGTCAGTCCTACTCCGAGAAAAACCAGAATCTTGTGGTTTACTGCTTCCGGCGCAAGCTTAGCTTATGGTATGTGGCTGTTGATGTTGATTCCGGCTCATTTTCTTCATCACGAATCGCTATTTTCCCCAAGGGGTATGCTGCACATGCTCAACACCTTTGTATTGGTAACAGTATGTATAGCTATAGCCATACTGATTACAGAAGTAACGAGCAAGGAAGATATAGTTGTACGAATAACTACCTTGTTAGGAATAATCGCAAGCGTAACCGGCGGCCCCTTTGTAAATGTAGAGACTCTACACCCCGCAATACAGGTGATTTCAAGGTTTTCTCCGGCTTTTTGGAATGCCCAGGGTAATGGAGTGCTTTTCAGCTCCTTTGTGGGAACGGAAGTTAATATGACAGATTTTTGGATGGGAATTGGTGTGCAGTTAGTGTTTGCTGCGGTATTGTTTGCGGTAGCTTTGGTAATAGGACGGGAGAAGAAACAGGCGCAGGCATAGAGCCGGCTTGACATAGAGAGGAGAAATTGAAATGAGAAATTACGAAAAAAGCTTGGCGTCAATCAAAAAAGTTGACGACTACGGAATGTTTCAAATGACCTACCACGGAGATTATGCATTTGACGAGTTTTTGAAAATTGGAGCAAAAAACCAGGAGGAGCTGGAAGCAGTTATAGAAAAACTGCTATTCAAAGATATTCAAATTAACAATGCAGGCAACGGCTGCACTTGCTTTATTGCCCGTAATGCCGCAGGGGAGGTTATATATGGCAGAAATTACGATTTTGATATATACTCGCCGCCCTTACAATTAGTTACCCGCCCCGGCAATGGATATGCTTCCGTATCAACAAGCAGTTTATTGTACTTGGGCTATAACGAAAACCATTTACCAAGCGGAGCTATGGAAGATAGCATGGAAACTCTTGCTACCCCCTACATACCGGCAGATGGGGTTAACGAAAAAGGTGTAGCTATAGCAGTTTTATCTGTGGCAGATGCTAAACCGGGGTTTTGCGAAAACAAAATTACACTGAGTACAACAACCGCTATAAGGCTGGTGCTTGATAAAGCGGGCAGCGTAGATGAAGCAGTTGAGTTGCTGCGACAGTATAATATCTTTTTCTCGCTGGACATCTACAGTCACTTTTTTATTGCCGATGCAAGCGGCAAATCCGTTTTAGTCGAATATTGGGATAACGATTTGCAAGTGACAGAAACTCCGATTGCATCCAATTTTATTGCGTATAATGACGTAAAAATACCCCAAGGAACCGCTATTGAAAGGCATGACAAAGTTAAAGTGACCCTCGAAAGCAATAATGGCATTTTGAGCCGACAGCAAACAATAGATTTGCTTTTAGAAGTTGGTGCACTTTTTTCAAAAGGGGTTGAAAAAGGGTCAGGGCTGCAATGGACTACAATTTACAATTTATCAACTTTGGAGGGCGCTATTTTTGCCAATGGCAACACAGATAACTTAATCAACTTCAGCTTAACATAAAATTGTTAATGTTTTTTCATAGATTTTATTATATCTAAACTACAGCAAAATTGCTTTTTTGATACTTTGAAAGCTCTGAGTTTATTCCTCAGAGCTTTGTTATTCACAATAGATATAGCAGCATTATTTTGAATATCAACAAACACACAGAAAAATATAACAAAACACCTGTATTTTACTGCCTGACAATTCTCAAATCCCCTACGGAAATATCCCCGTCAAATGGATTAATTGTGCTATTCAAAAGCTCAACAACTGTAGACGGCGTCAACCATTGATAAGATATGCCGTTTACCATACCCGAATGAGTTGGGAATGTATGAGTGGTTAATGCGTCAGTTATGTTATCCGTTCTTCTTATGTGATTTAATTCATTAGCAAAATACAGCATATCCGTAAAAGAAATATTTGTGTGTACATTTTCATTAAAGATATTGATAAACTCATTAATTCTCACGGGGTTAAGATTTTCCGGCATTAATAAGCGGCTGATAATTGCATTAATAACAGCTTGCTGGTTTCTGACCCTGCCCAAATCTCCGTCCGGCAAACCGGGGTACGGTGAGCCGGGATTAGATTGCCTGAATCGTGAAAAGTGCAAGGCAGTTAACCCATCCATATGCTGCAAACCCGGCTGAATATCAATACGCAGATTTTGATAAGGGTCATCATAACGCATACGGATAGGTACATAAATCTCAATACCGCCAACGGCATCAACTATTCTGAAAAAAGCATCATAATCAATTACTGCATAATAGTCAGGGATAAACCCGATAACGGTTTGGACATCTCTTTGCATCTGTGCTACACCGCCCTCAATGCCTCCTCCGCTACGCGCCCCGATTATATAAGAAGAACTTAGCCTTCTGCCGTTGCGGGTTGGATGTACAGGAACATCAC
>JGI20163J15578_10000533_pt1 | contig 15734 bp, 15 predicted proteins | sample TergutCu122P1_FD_15578 | JGI IMG/M metagenome (IMG submission 15578)
CACAGGTACAGGAACATTATCATCCTGAATAAAGTCTCCCAGATGACTGTCTTCCTCCTCTCCTATTGGTGTTTCAAGGGATACAGGCTCTTGAGAAATTTTCAGAATCTCTCTCACCCTCTCCACTGGCATATCTAATTCTTTCGCGATCTCCTCAGGGGTGGGTTCCCTTCCTAATTCTTGAAGGAGCTGTCTTGAAACACGAATCAGCTTGTTTATGGTCTCCACCATGTGTACAGGAATACGTATAGTTCTTGCTTGATCTGCGATAGCTCTCGTAATCGCCTGACGAATCCACCAGGTAGCATAAGTGCTGAACTTATACCCTTTGTGATAGTCAAATTTTTCTACTGCTTTAATTAATCCAAGATTCCCTTCTTGAATTAAATCAAGGAATAACATCCCACGTCCTACATAACGCTTAGCAATACTTACCACCAGACGAAGGTTGGCTTCTGCCAACTCTTTCTTTGCCTCATCATCTCCTTCTTCTATACGTTTTGCCAATTCGATTTCACGATCAACATTTAACAAAGGCACTTTCCCAATCTCTTTAAGGTACATCCGTACCGGGTCTTCAATGCTCACTCCATCAGGAACAGACAGGTCAATCTTCTCCACATCCACTTCATCTTCAGCAGTAATTAATACTTCCTCGTCTGTTGGAACATCCGTATCAGCACTAATTCTTAACACGTCGATTTTATTATTCTCCAGATAGTCAAAGACTTTATCCATGTGCTCAGGATCAAGCTCAACATCAGCAAAAAAATCATTAATCTCCTGTAACTCGAGGATATTATTCTTCTTTTTTGCCAAATTATGTAGTATTTTTAAACGTTCCTCAAATGGTATAACAATGTTTTCTTCCATAGTGTTCTCCTTTTATTTGTGTTTGGTTTTTATGCTCACTCTGTATTCTAACTTTACCTTCTTATTTTATATCCTGTCTTCACTTCCTTCTTTATATGCTTTTGTGTTGTCTTTTCTCTCTTCGTCATTTTTTCATTTGTTATTGGGAGCAAGAACTCATTACACCTCACCTTACTCAACTTATAACTCTTCCCTCCTCATTAACTCCTCTAGCACTCTTTTCTCCTTAGCAATCCACTGCCATTCTTTCATGTCACTTCCATCTGCCTCTTGTCTTCGCTTTTCCAGACTGCTACCTTTTATCTTTATAACAGCTTCTTTTAATGCTCTATTCTTATCTGCTGAAGATTCAATATCTTCCATATCTCCATAAAACAAAGCAGCAACTTCACTGTGATCTCCTTCATCTGTAAAATGATTGATAATTCCAGAGGGGTTAACTTTCCCCTCCTCTAACTGTTGATACAGCAACTTTGCTACGGTTTGATACTGCTCTTTAGAATAATCCTCTGGTTGAACATAGTTCTTCACCTTATGATAATTGTTTTCCTCATTGACCAAGGAAGTTAACAATAGCTTCTGAGCATTTAACAGTCCATCTTGTTTTCTTTTTCTGTCACTCACACCTTTAGTCTCTTCACTTACTCTATGATGTGGTTTTGCTAGACCTTGGCTAATGGCTGTTTTAATCACCAGATTCTTCAAACTTTCGATGGATGTCCCATAGTGCTTTGCCACGGACTCAATGTAACTATTTCTCTCTATCTCTTCCTCAAATCCAATTAACCGAATGGCTACCTCCTTAAAGAATCTGGTTTTGTCATCTGGATTTTCTAAGGGATATTCTTTTGCCAGCACTTCCAACCCATACATGAAGCCACTTTGTGCCTGCTTAATTCGCTTTTCAAATGCTTCTCTTCCTAGATTATTAAGAAAATCATCTGGGTCATTATAGGGCTCTAAGTTCACCACTCGGGTAACTAATCCCGCTTCTGTAAGTATGGGAATGCTTCTAAGGGCAGCTTTTACCCCTGCTTCATCACTGTCATAAACCAAGTACACCTCTTCTACATAACGTTTCATCAAGTTAGCATGACCATAAGTTAAAGCCGTCCCTAACGTTGCAACGCTGTTGGTGTACCCTTGTTGATGAAGATGGATCACATCAAAATATCCTTCACACACCAAAAAATATGACATTCTGGAAACTCTCGCCTGATTGATTCCGTACAAGTTTCTACTTTTATCAAAAATGGGAGTCTCTGGAGAATTCAAATACTTAGGCTTACCCTCTCCCATTACTCTTCCCCCAAAGCCAATCACCTTTTTGTTAGGATCCATAATAGGAAACATAATTCGGTTCCAAAACTTATCATAATTCCCGTGTTTTTCGTCGGTTTGAATCAATCCTGACTGACGAATCAACTCCTCAGAATACCCTTTTTCTCTAAGATATCGATACAAATCATCTCGATATTGACTAGAATATCCCAGTCCGAATCCTACAATCATCCGATCCATAATCTGTCGACTTCTTAAATAATTGTAGGCATGAGTTCCTTGATCGCTTTTCAGCATAAAATAAAAGTAGTTTGCCGCCAGTTTATTGATTTCAAACAAACGAGTTTTTAAATCTGCCTTTTCCCTGGCTTCTTTTGAATACTCAATCTCTGGTATAGTGATGTTATTTGCCTCAGCAAGATATTTTATCGCCTCAACAAAAGTAAAGTTCTCATAAGCCATAATAAAGGTAAATACATTGCCACTTGCCTTGCATCCAAAACAATGATACAACTGCTTATCCCTAGATACAGAAAAAGAAGGAGTCTTCTCATTGTGAAAAGGGCATAATCCTAGGAATGAACTCCCTCTTCTATTCAATTGTACATAGCTGGAGATTACATCAACAATGTCACTACTTGACCTTATCTCTTCTACTAATTCTTCTGAGTAGTACATACTTCCCTCTTCCTTATTGCACTCTATGCTTGCTGCTTTCACTAAATCTTTCTTTCCATCCCTATTAGCGGTGTTTGAACTTCTCTTCACTTATCCTGTATCTAAGTTAAGTATCTGTGCATATTTAATCATCAATCTCCCCATCTTTGAGGAATGAAGTATTTCTCATACATCTTAATGGCATAATTGTCCGTCATCCCTGCAATATAGTCACAAACGGTTCTTTCTTTACTCAATTCTAGTCGTTCCATGGATTCAATAAACTGCTCAGGAATCAAATCAAAATTACTAAAGAAATGATGATACAGTTGCTCAATTAGATTTTTAGCCTTCTCCTCCACCTGTCTGGCCACAGGACTACGATAAATATTCTCATATAAGAATTCTCGCAATTCCAAAAATGCCCTTTCTACTTCTTTACTCATGGAGATTACTGGCTTATCCATACTATGAATGATGACATCTTTCACTAAAGTATCGATTCTATGGCCACTGGTATCTCCCAACACCTCAATAAACTTTCTAGGAATCTCCTCTTGCTTTAAGATACCTGCTCGAATGGCATCTTCAATGTCATGGTTAATATAGGCAATCTTGTCAGACAGACGCAGAACTTGTCCTTCCAAGGTATTTGGCATATTGGATGTGCGATGATTCAACAACCCATCACGAACTTCCTTCGTCAGATTCAGCCCCCTGCCTTGGTTCTCCAGATACTCAACCACTCTGACACTTTGCTCACTGTGCTTAAACTCATAGACATGATTCAAAGCCTTCTCCCCTGCATGACCAAAAGGGGTATGCCCAAGATCATGTCCTAGGGCAATGGCCTCTACCAAATCTTCATTCAGCCTTAAAGCTTTCGCTATGGTTCTGGCATTTTGAGACACTTCCAAAGTATGGGTAAGGCGAGTACGATAATGGTCACCTTTTGGCAACAAAAAAACCTGAGTCTTCTGACGCAGCCTTCTAAAAGATTTAGAATGCAAGATACGATCCCTATCCCGTTGGTAAATAGGGCGAATGTTGCATTCCGCTTCTACTCTATCTCGCCCCATAGACGCTGCACTAAAAGCAGCATAAGGGCTTAGATATTCATATTCTCTATTCTCTACTTGCTCTCTGATGGTTAGCATATTCTCTCCAATGCACAAGGTTCTCTATTATTATATTCTGTGCATTAGGTTGATTTCCTTTTTTGTTTTAGACTTTCATAAATGCCTCATAAAATTCATAATTCATGTTTTGCTGTTTTAAATCACTCATCTTTCATATTTCATCTGATGAAGTTTCACCTGTAAGCTTTTTATACACTACCACAACCACTACTTGCGAAAATGGAAATATAAAAAACAATAAAATTATATACATCATTGACAAAACAACATTATAGGCCATACTAGTAGATACCATACTTGCCAGTGAATAACTAAAGAATAAAAGTGTTGTCGTCAATAAGTATAACTTGAATATTTCTTGATAATTCCCTTTAATTAAGCTAATTGAGCTTCCAATATAGCTTATCTCTTCTACTTTGCTTAAAGCAATTAAAGGAAGCAAAAGATAAAACAAAGAGTTGATAAGTGCAACATACAGGCTGGCAAGAAGCACTTCGCTAAAATAATGGTTTAAAGTTATTAGTATTAACAAAGGGAGTTCATTGACTATAAATAAAAATAATATACACCCAAATGCTATCCAATATTTTCCTTTGGTTTCCCTATAAGCCTGTTCAAGGCTTATCATTCTTCCATTCATTGCAGCTTTAATCTTAACAAATATTGATAGTAAAAACCTTGGCCCAAAGATTATCATTATAATTGCCCATATCAACATCAGGAAAATCCAGCTCCCCATTTGAATAAGGAGTACATAAGATGTGTGTTGCCTACTAAAGGCTTCATATACAAACTCTAGTACTATCCAAAAAGCTTCATTGGCAACATAAATGCTAGAGAAAACTATCAGATATTTAAAATTCTTTTTGTAAAATTCTAATGACTTCAATAATACTTCTTTTACATCTATTTTACTGTTCTGCTCTTTCATGAAAATCCCTCTTTTTACTTGGCTAGAATCCATTAATATCCTTGTGCTCAAAATGATTTGTTCCACTTACTTTGCAGGTTAGAGTGGCGGTCATAAATCATTAGTGTACTTTTATTCTAACATTAAAGTAAATCCTTTGACTTTTAAGGAGTTTCATAAAATCCCTACTACAACTACAATGATTCCAAAAAACACTCCCATGGTCACAACAGCATTCCTGAACCCTAAGTCCAAATCTCCGATCTTCTTCAGAAGAGCATTCCCCTTCACAATGTATTTATAGATAAAGTATCCGATGATTGCACTGGCGAAGAATATCCCCGCCTTCTGAATATAGCCAATCACATCAATAGTAGCATCCGTTACAAATAAGAACCTTACAAGGGGTGCCCCAAATACACCACCTAATAGACAAAAAGCAGCTAACCCAAGTGAAGGAACCAATCGCCACCTATCAGGGACAGGAGCCTTTCCTTCAAGAGGAGTGGGTTTGCCAAATAGCATACCTCCATACTTGGTAAAGGAGATAATCGTCCCAAGACTAATCACAATCACCGACCATTCAACAAACCAAGGCACATCTGCGGCGATAAAGTATTTGGATATACTTCCAATAAAGAATGGTGCACCGGTAATGCCAAGAATAGCAGCAGCGGTGACCACCCCTACCCAGGGCAGTTGCTTGAACACTCCTTTGATTTTATAGACATCCCTTGTACCATAAGCATGGAAGATAATTCCTGCCGACAGGAACAGTGCCGATTTAAATACACCATGACTAATTACATGGTATAAGCCACCTAGGAAAGAGTAATCCGTTCCTGCTGAAAGTCCAATGATGATCAGACCCACTTGGGAAACCGTATGGTAAGCCAGAATCATCTTAATATCCGTTTGACAAATGGCCATGAATACACCTGCCAGACTGGTTACGATTCCCAATGCCAAGAAGAAATCAGTAGCTGCAAAGTCCCCAAAAACTCTTTGCATTTGTAAGAGTAAGAATACATTGGTCTTCACCTGAATCCCGGACAATAATGCCACCACAGCTGAAGGAGCTGATGGGTATAACCTAACTTTAGGGACAAAACTGTGCATAGGAATAATAGCACATTTGAAAGACATCCCTGTAATAATCAAAGCATAAGGCAAAACTAATGCTTCACGATCCAAGTAGGTTACTTGCTCCGCCACAAAGGTAATGTCAAAAGCTCCAACCAACATATAAATGTATGCAATACCAAAGAGATAAAACTGCATGGCCACAATGTTCAGCATAAAATAAATCATCCCCGTGAACATCTTCCTTCTTCCTCGGTAGTACATAATCAATGCGATGACCACAACTGTAGCAACCTCTACCAGTACAAAAATATTAAATAAGTCCTGAGTTAAGAACAACCCTGCCAAAACAGCTTCTAAGATAAACAGTAAAAACCAAAAGGTCTTTACCCCTACTTCATTGTAGCTGTATATGGCTACCGCAAGGAATAAGATACTGGTCAGCAATATAAAGACCGATGAAATATTGGTTGATTTCAAGATAATCCCTAATACATCGTCATAACTTCCTACATAAGTAACAATGTCTTGATGACGACTGGCTAAAAACAAGTAAAATGAGAAGGCAACAAAAAGAGACTGGAATACAATTGCCAGCACTCTTGCTGCCTTGCTTGTAGAAAACACAAACAAAAATACCGCTATTAAAACAGGAATAATTACAACAAATGGTAACATTTACGCCTTAACCTTTCTTTGTTTTCGTCTCAATTCAATCCTTTGAAGTCTCTATATCCTCTTCTCTGTCTCGTTTGGTCATCAAATCCCAGTCACTGGTTTCATATTTTCTAAACAAGGTGTTGAGCATGACAATATTAACCGCAATGACACAGATACCAATGATAATTGTAGTGAGCATCAAAGCCTGTGGCAGGGGATCCGCCATATAAGGTATATAAGGCAGATGGGTCATATACTGTAACTCCTGAGCATCAATAATAGGAGGAATCTGTCCTGTACGACCACTTAGGAACAACCAAAACATAATCACCGAAGTTTGCATGACTAAGGTGAAGATTATACTTTTCACAATATTACGACTGGTAATCAATCCTAAAAATCCAAGAAAGAATAATCCTATCGCGAAGATGTCTAAGGTTTCGAACATAACTACTCTCCTCTTTGAAATCTTATTGAAGTTCTTTTTCCTATGCTTGATGAAAAGGAAGTTCTTTTCGCTAAACTCGAAAAATACCTCGTCAAGCTCAAAGAACTGGCTCGCACTAAACTCGAAAGTACCTCGTTAAGTGCTCTGCACATCAAGCTTTCAGTCAAATCGCTCTACCGCCACATAACGGTAGAATATGATAAAGAATCCACAGGCCACTTTCAAACCAATTAGAAGATTCATTACCATGAGATAAACATCCTGATAGAGCACCGTGAATCGTTCAGGCAGGTACACATTTGCTCCAAGTAACGATACAAAAAGTAATGTCATAAAGGCAAAGCTTACAAATACTAACTCTTCTATTCGCATGACTTTGCCCATAGGTACATCGTATATTCCATAGATAAAATAACGACAAACAAAGAAAAATGCAATGGCCAAGCCTCCTAAGAAACCACCTCCGGCAGCAATGTGTCCATTCAGTATGAGATAAACACCGAAAATAAGAATGACTGGACAAACAATTCGCAGGGTTAGTGCCGCTACCAAGGAATTCTCAATCTCACTCCGTTTAGCTGCTGAGACGGTTATCGTCTCCGTCCATGACATATGAGAAACCGCTACAACAGAAACCACAAGAATCAATGCTTCAAACAAAGTATCATACACTCGATACCCTAACAATATGGCGGCTACTGCATTCTGCCCCCCTACATCTATTGCAAATCGTGTCAAGTAATGATCTTTTAAATAAGTATTGGTAGGGTAATCTGGCATAAAGTGTACAAAGAGCACAAACAAACTTACCGTCAAGAGAATGGGGAACACCACCTTCATGAGCCACCGTCCTCCACTTAGAAGCATGGGTTGTTCCTCTATATCTCTGGCATTTTTCCGTCCATAATACTTCTCGATGCTCACAATAAAAAATACCGTGGCAAAAACCGATATTCCCGCTTCAGCCATAGCAACATCAGGTGCACCTAAAAGAAGATAGCANAGGGATGCAATCAATGAGAAAATACCAAANTAGATGATATTCCGATATATTTTGCTCTCAAAAAACAGCAAAACTCCTGATAAGAACAACAGCACTAACAACACTTGCATCATCACAACAGTTACCCTCTTTCTCCTTCAANTCCCANTTCATCACTTGGTTCTGGCGTNGATTCTTCNTCTGTAAAATCTTCCTCCACTAAAGTCCCCTCCAACTTATAACCTGCTCGATAAGCCGCCTGAGCAATCAAATGAGCCGTTAAAGGATTTAAGATTAAAATAATCAAAATAATAAAAACAACCTTCAATGAGAAAAAATTAAATCCCTGAATAATACAAATCCCAAAAAGTAAAGTCATCAGCCCCACCGTATCGATCTTTGTGGCGATTAACAAACGAGGGTAAAAATCTCTAAACTTAAATAGACCATAAGCCCCGATTAGCATACAAATAATGCCAATGATGACAACAATATTNCCAATNATATAAGTCACTTCACCAAAACTCATTGTTCTTTACCCCCTTCTTCNTTTCTTTTCTTGCCAACTTTACGATCCGACAAGAACAAGGCGATAAATATTGTACCGATAAAACCAGAAAGGGCATANATAATGGCAAAGTCCAACAAAAAACTAATCNCCTCCATTGACGCATAAATGACAATGATGATGATNATCTTTGCACTTGTTAACATTAATGCTAAAAACCTNTCCCAGATAGATGGACCCCTTACGGCTCTGATGATGTAGAGTATCATCAAAACNACCATTGCCCATATTACATAATTCATGTTAATCATTTTTGCTATTAAGCCTTTCTTTTTGAAAACTCAGCCTGCTCAATCAATTTCTCTTTCTGCCGAACCTAATCTACGCTCTAACTTCCCCTTCATCATCTCTTCTGTCTGTTCTTCATTTAGCTGGGGAGTTTTCGTAGGAACAATCCAAAGTACCGTAAGTTTATCTCCTTCTATTTCCAGTAAAACACTGCCAGGGATAAGAGTAATGGAATCTCCCAATATAAATCGCAGGGTATCGCTTTTAAGTGGAGTTCTTACATTCACCACATCAATTCTACATCCTGTAATCACCATCTTGATGACCTGCCAACCAGACAAGTAAATTTGCCCAATTAAAAAGAAAGGATAGGTTGCCAACTTGAAGAAATTCACATCTTTAATCTCTTCATAAGGCAAAAATTTCCTTTCAAAATGCATCACAACAATAACCACTAATAATCCTGTTCCAATGGTACGCCAGGATATATTCTCCATCATGATTATCCATACTACAGCTAGTGTTAAAATCACATAAAAAGTATGCTTCCCCATGCTTTTCTCTCCACCACATCATTTGGCCGATTCAATATCTTTCATTCGTATTTAGACATCAACAAAGGGATTTGAACCTACGTGAGTTCTAGCCCCTTTGCTTTACGTCAGATTATACTCCTCGCCTATTAAAAAGTCAAGAGATAATAGAGATTTAGACTGTTTATATCTTTACTGAATAGAACCACTATTCACAACAGGTTGGGCATCACGGCTACCACAAAGAACCACCAACAGATTAGACACCATGGCCGCCTTTTTCTCCTTATCCAATACCACTACGTCATCTTCCTCTAACCTCTCCACCGCCATCTTCACCATGCTCACAGCACCTTCAACAATCTTTTGCTTTGCTGCAATAATGGCAACTGCTTGTTGTCTTTGAAGCATGGCCGCAGCCACTTCCTCTGCATAAGCCAGGTGAGTGATCCGAACATCTTCTATTCTTAGCCCTGCATTAGAAACTCTCTTTTGCAGTTCCATCTTCATGGTTTCAGCGATTTCTACAGAACTTCCACGAAGGGTTTTCTCACTTGCATCCTCATCGTAATCTCCATCATCAAAGACATCGTATGGGTACAGTCTAGCAACATTACGAATGGCGGAATCACTTTGAATGCTGATGTATTCCTTGTAATTCTCCACAGCAAATACCGCTTGAGTCGGATTCTCCACGTACCAGATCACAACCGCTCCAATAGTAATGGGATTGCCTAGAACGTCATTTACCTTTTGCAAGCCATTGTCACAGGCATTGGCCTTTAATGAAATGGTTTTAGGAGAAGACATCTTTGAAACAGTGGCTGCGTCAACCTTCCCCTGTTTATAAGCTTCTCTCATCTGTTGCTCCAACTCTGCTCTTTGGTTATTGGCATCTGGTGTAAATGAACTGGCAAAAGGGTTCACAAAATAAAATCCTGAAGTTTTCACTGTACCATGATAGGCACCAAACAAGGTGAACACCCTCGCTTCATTAGGACGATTGATCTTTAACCCTCTCATTAAAATTCCGAAAAATGTCCACCCTAAAAGACTTGCAAGGATTAATCCTACATTTAATGAGGTTTGATAGTTAAACACCATAATCATTCCGTTGATAAATAGTGCTGTGGATAAAATCAATCCACTGATGATAATAATCAACACTAGAAATCCACTGACTACTCTAAGTTCCTTTTCTTTAATATTCTTTATATTCATAAATTCTTTGGGCAAGAAAACACTATGTTTCAAAAGATAGAACCTTCGAAGATTACTTTTGTAGCTAACCCTGTTCTATCTCATCAATGTTGTGAGAAATTGCCCTCTCCTTTCATAATTTCTGATTGATACATATCTACTACATATAATAACAAAACTAAGAATATGTGTCAAAATATCTTTATCCAATAATTTTAATTCTTATTCTATGATAAGAGCGACAAAAGGTCTTATCATATTATTTTTATCCAACTTCAATTTCTCCTATTCATCACTCATCACCATCCAAGAATCCGATTTTTCAATCATCACTCTTATTTAGCCCATACATGTTTTGCTCAAAGGTAAACCCTTCCCCTAGGGTTTCGTAGGTATGACTAATGCTCATGAAGCAACCCGGATCAATCTTAGCAACTCCTTTTTTCAAAGATACGATCTGCTTTCGATCAATAATCGTGAGTACCACCTGCTTTTCTTCCCCAGAATAAGCACCAGTGCCTTTCATATAAGTAACCCCACGATCCAAATCTTTTATGATAAACTGAGCAATCTCTTCATATTGATTTGAGAAAATCAACACTTTATACCCAATGATAAATCCTTCTTGATATTTCGCCAAGGTTACCGCTGTAATCCAAGCGGCAAGGATTGAATATACCCCGTCAGTTAAAGTTAAAAAGAAGAAGAAAGAGGCAACAATTACAGCAGAGTCAATAATTAGAAATGACTTACTAATGGGAACATGGAAAAAATCTTTTAATAACCTGGCCACAATCGCCGCCCCACCAGTGGTTCCATCATATTGCAAGATCATTCCTGAACCGATTCCCACAGTTACCCCAAAGCCAATTGCTGCAAGAATCATATCATCTTGTAGGTTTGGCATAATAGGACCAATCCACTCAAATAAACTTAAAAATCCCGACACCGCGACTATCCCAAAAATAGTATAGCAAAAAGTAGCCTTTGTGGTGAACCTATAATATATAATAAGCAAAGGAACATTCAAGAAAAAAGTACTCACCCCTGTACCAATTCCAAATTGATGGAAAAGAATAAGAGAAATACCTGTAACTCCTCCACTTGCTAAGTAACTTGTAACAGAAAAATTAATTACACCAAATGCCATGATGGCTGTTCCCAGTGTAATATATAATATTTTTTTAACTACATTTGACAAGACTCCACCTCCAAAAACACTTCACTCACTTCCACTCTATATCCTACTCTCATTTTATATCTCTGTCAATCATTTATGAGATAAGCGAAGAAAGGGAATCCCCTTAGTAATCCCCTTCATTTTGTGGTGATGAGAGGATCTTCCATAAATATACACGAACTCTATCATTCGTTCACAAAAAAAATATATCTTCTTCATAAAAAATTTACACAATCCCACAAACAAATGTTTCTTTTTTGTTTGGTTTGTGTTATCATGTATTTGGATACTTGATTTCCTTTCAATTCATGGTAAACAAATATCTCACAACGTATTTCTCAATCTTTGTAAATACAGATAAATACAAATATAAATTTAACGGAGGCAATTATGGCAAAAGGGAAAATTACAAATAAACAACAAGAAGTTCTAGATTTTATCAAAAGCCAGATTATAGAGAGAGGATTTCCACCATCTGTTCGGGAGATTTGCGCGGCAGTGAACCTTAAATCCACCTCTTCTGTTCACTCTCATCTGGAGACATTAGAGAAGAATGGTTACATTCGACGTGACCCAACCAAACCTCGTACCATAGAGATTACAGATGACGAGTTCGCCTTGATGCGTCGGGAGATGTCACAGGTACCTATTTTAGGAGAAGTGGCGGCAGGTCAACCTGTTATAGCCCAAGAGAACATCTTGGATTATTTTCCTATTCCTATTGAGTTTATGCCTAACAAGGACACTTTCTTATTAAAAGTAAAAGGGGATAGCATGATTAACAAAGGGATTCTCCATGGAGACATGGTCCTAGTGGAAGAATCCCCTGTAGTTTCCAATGGAGATATGGCTGTTGTATTATTAGAAGATGGTGCCACCGTTAAGACTTTTTACAAAGAGAATGGTTATGTGAGATTGCAACCAGAGAATGAATATCTAGAGCCAATCATCACCAAAGACGTATTAGTCCTTGGGAAAGTGATTGGGGTGTTCAGGTTTTTATAACTCTCTAATATCGATGCTCTTCCCATCTCTCCAGATTCGCTCCAAATCATAGAATAAGCGATTTTCTCTATCAAATATATGGACAATAATATCCGTAAAATCCAGAAGAATCCACCCTGCCTTGTGGGTTCCTTCTCTTTGCTTTTTTTCATACCCGGCTCGCTCCAGTGCTTCTTCCACACTTTCAACTAAGGCTCCTACTTGCAACTCATTGGAGCCATTGGCAATAATAAAGTAATCAGCCATTACCGACACACCCGAAATATCAATTACACTAATATCTTCCCCTTTTTTATCCTCTAAAGCAGCAACTGCAATCTTTGTCATTTTCTTTGTATTTTCAGTTTGAGTCAATGTTTTTCCCTCCATAAAATTCTAATGTTCTAAAGGTTGCCTCGCCAATCTTTCTGTTATTTTTCTCTAAGTGATCAATAATCAACTTGGCACACTCATATATTGCTTTATCTATATCATAAAAAGTTAAATTCCGTATCATCCGAAACTTCCAACTATCCCCTCGGTAAGGTTCGATAAAATCAGCAATGTAGATAATCTTCTCCAACATGGTCATATCTGGTCGCCCTGTGGAATGATAAAGAATCGCATTTAATATGGATTCTTCTGTAACGCCATATTCATTCTTAGCCAGATACGCCCCTAATGGTGCATGAATTAAAGAGGGGATTTGCTGTTCATCATCAGACAGAGCAATGTTATATCTTTTTACCTCTGCTTCTTGTTCCTCCAAGGTAACATATTTCCCACAATCATGTAACATTCCGGCAGTCATGGCATCAAATAAATTCACCTGGTATCTCATGGCTAAAACTGCGGCAGTATACATTACTCCTAGAGTATGTAAGTATCGTTCATGAGTCAATTTGGATTTCAAAATCTCTTCAAACTTCTCTAAATCATACTTTTGTTCTTGGTAAGTTAAAGATTTATACCAATGAATGTCAGAGATAACTTTTTGGCTTACCACTCCATCATCGTTAATACCATAGGGTCTCAAATCACTTTGACTGAAGGTTTCTCCTACTATATGATTCGTACCCTCTTTATGGCTTACAAATCCTTCCTCTGCTCCATACATATCATTTTCTTTAATATATAACTCTACTTTTTCAGGAACCATATAAGAGATGGTTTTCTTACTTTTCACTCGCTCACGTATAACCGACGACGATATTTCCAGCTTAGGAGCTTGTAGTAATTCTATCTTCCCTCGGTATATATCCTCTAAACGTTTTATCTGTTCAACCAAACTGCTGATGTTATGTTCTCCTCTTACCGCAGCCAATAGGGTACACCTACGAAAAATCTCTGTAAAATTTTTCCAATTTTCAATAGAAAACAAAGCATCTGCTCCAACAATGAAGTAGAACTGATAAGTAGGATACATCTTGTTAAAGGATTGGAGAGTGGTATAAGTATAGGAAGTAAAATCCGTCCTTGCCTCATGGAGTGATAATCTAAAGGAAGGATTACTTTCTATTGCTTTTTCAATCATACGAATACGATGAATCAATCCACCATCAGAAGAATCACTGGTATATTTATGGGGTGGTGAGCCATTGGGCAGAAACCATACTTCATCCAGCATAAAAGTTTCTAAAGCATACTCCCCCAATGACAAATGGCCGTTATGAATGGGGTCAAAAGCCCCTCCTAGAATGCCTATTTTCATCTTTATCCTCCATTGATTACAAACTTAACGTAAAGATATCACTTTTTTATCGTCTTTTCCTTCTTTATACAGGACAATCTTCTTTCCAATCACTTGAACCACATGAGACTTTGTACGCTCACTAATCAAGATGGCTAATTCCTTTGGATCATCAAGACAGTTTTGCAGTACACTAATCTTTATTAACTCTCTAGCGGATAAAGCCTCTTCAATGGCCTTCGTTACGCTTGGGGTTATGCTCCCCTTTCCTATTTGAATGATAGGTTCTATTTTCATGGCTAAACTTTTAAGATAAGCTCTTTGTTTTGTAGTCATCATTATTCCTTTCTCTCTGTAACTATTTTAAGTATTCAAAAGACAAGCCGTACATTCTTACGGTGTCTCCCTCTTGAATTCCTGCTTCTTCTAAATCATCAAGGATACCTGTAGTCTTCAAAAACCTTTGGAAGAATGCAAATCCCTTCTCCGATTCAAGATTGGTGAACCCTAACATCCTCTCAATCTTTGGTCCTTCTACCACATAGACGCCATCTTCAACAGTAACAGTATAAGGTAGATTCTCATATACTAACTCTTCATCTGGAAAATACTCTTGTGGGAAGGTAACTGGCTTTAAGTCTATTTTCTCTAACTGGTCTGCAACGTAATAGAGTAACTCTTTGATGCCGTTTCCAGTAACTCCTGAAATGGGGAATACTTTAATTCCTTTTGGTTCAAACTCCTTTTTTAATCTCTTCAAGTTGTCATTTTCTGACTCATCATAAATCAAATCCACTTTGTTGGCAGCAAGAACCTTTGGAAGTTGGCCCATCTCTTTGTTGTAAGCGGATAATTCCTCTACGATCTGATAAACATCCTCTACAGGATCACGACCTTCTATTCCGGCAGCATCCACCACATGGATTAAATATCTTGTACGTTCAATATGACGTAAGAACTCATGGCCTAGACCTACACCTTCTGAAGCACCCTCAATCAAACCAGGAATATCTGCCATGACAAACCCCTTACCCTCTCCCAATTCAACCACTCCCAAATTAGGATTAAGGGTAGTGAAATGATAGTTGGCAATCTTAGGCTTAGCATTACTTACACGGGATAAAAGAGTGGATTTCCCAACGTTAGGATAACCGACTAAGCCAACATCTGCAATCACTTTCAGCTCTAATTGTACTTCTAATTCCTTAGACGGTTTTCCAGGCTGAGCATACTGGGGGGCTTGCATGGTGGAGGTGGCAAAATTTTGGTTTCCTAAACCTCCTCTTCCTCCTGTAAGGATGACCTGTCTACGATTCTC
>JGI20163J15578_10000534_pt1 | contig 15733 bp, 11 predicted proteins | sample TergutCu122P1_FD_15578 | JGI IMG/M metagenome (IMG submission 15578)
CGGAGCATCTTCCTCCGTAGCTGCAATTGCTAACACTGTTACTGTAAATGTAACTTCACCACCAGCTGCCAAATTTCCAAGGTACACAGTAAGTGTTCCCCCAAGACCTGCTGGTGAGTATAAGTTTACTGTTGAACCAGGTATTGCAGTTTCTACATCAGTTCCGATAAACATTACTTCTGCAGGAAGTACGTCTGTTACTACTACACCTGTCGCTGCAACCAGGCCTGCATTTGTTACTGTGATTGTGTAAACAATTTGGTATCCTACATATGCTTCGCTTACATTAGCTAATTTTTCTACTGTAACGTCTGGGACACCGACTACAATCGTTTCACTATCTCTTCTTTCAACTTCGTGTTCAAGTTCATTTAGGTAGTTTAATACTACTGTATTAGTAGTTTCTCCTGTACGTGTTACACGCAGAACAAACTCGGCTATTAAAGTGAAACCTCCCGGTAATGCATCAACATCAATTGTAAGCACACCATCTTCATAATGAGAGCTTGGTTGTTGAATGATAACATTCGGGATCTGAGGAACTTCAGCAGGATAAAATCTTAAGAATTCAACAAACTCTAAACCATCCGGAATATTGTCCGTTACAATAATATTGTAAATGTGATGATCAGGGGTTTCGTTAGTTATAACAAGTCTATACGTTAGTTCATCTCCTACACGAATAACGTTTGGTTGATCAACAACATACTTTTCTATGCTCATTTCACGTAAGGTTGGCACAAACATATCATGATTAGTAAATGCATGTCTATAATATGTTACATCATACGGACGTATAACATTTTCATTAATACGTGCAACATGACTATTAATGTTTACACCACGACGTGCGTAATTATCAGTAAATATAAGATTTTCAATGCGTATAAATTGAGCAGGCTCCGGATAAACATTAATTAAGGCTGTATAAATACCGCCACCATTGTTAGCTTCATTATTCGATATTATACCACCATCTATAGTAAGCATTCCCGGTGGATTACCAGGAAGAGCTCCCACTGCAATAGCTCCACCGTTTCTATCCGCTTCATTTCCGGTAATAAGTCCACCATTTATATATACCCTAGGTGTTCCTCGCATATATATAGCACCACCATAGCCAGTAGGTACATACATACCAAATTCAGCACGGAATGGGCAACGATCAGAAGGATGATTAACCGCTCTGTTATATGAAATTGTACCACCATATATATACACATGAGGAGGATACCTAAGAGAGCTCATACCAATTGCACCGCCTAAGAGAGCTTCATTACCATGAATTAATCCACCTCTCATTGTGAAGCGACCCATATCTTGCCCGACAAACACACCGCCACCAGTTCCGTTTAACTCGTTATAAGCAGCAGGATTATCAAGGGTATAGGGGGTATTATCCCAATCACCAAGTGCTCTATTTCTGATTATTTCACCTTCATAGAAATAGAAAGAACCCCATACCGCCACACCACCACCATTTATCCTTGCGGTATTATTCTCAATAGTACCACCTTCCACGGTAAATATACTACCACGATGAACTGCTACGCCTCCACCTTGTGAGCCGGAGTGGTTACCATAAATCAAAGCATCACCGGACATATTAAAACTTGAATTTACATTTACATTATTTACGGTTCCGCCTATGGTTACACCGCCACCGCCATGTCTCCATCTCTGGTTGGCTGTTGTATTTCCTATAATTGTGCCACCGCTCATGTTGAATTCAGCACCGTTGCCAATTACATGAACTCCACCACCTTGGGCGTTTGCACCCGTAACATGATTATTTTTAATATAGCCACCAGTCATATTAAAAATACCATTATCCCCATTTACAAATACACCGCCACCAGTAGTGGAGACCGCATTACCTTGAATACTACCACTATGCATATTAAATGTAGCATTTGGACCAACATACACACCTCTGGATTGACCATTTGTGGTAATAATAGGTCCGTCAAGCGTAAGTGTCGCCCCACCACCAACAATAATAAGACCTAAAGGTTGACCGCTACCATTAAGTGCATAACCACCTGTAAGTGTAATATTTCTACCGGCACCTATTATTAGTGCTAGACCTGCGGGAATGTCGTCTATGTCATTTTCTAACTGTATAACAGTCGTTAGGGGGTTAGCAAGTGCACTTTGAATTTCACTCCAATTCCCAACAGGCACAGCATTAAAAGGTTGTATCCCTTCAAAGCCCATATTATTAACCTGAACAACGGGTTCAATTTCGGCTTTTATAGCATAAAATTTTTCTAAATAACTTGCAATTAGTTGTTCCAATGCATACAACTCTTGTTGCATCAATTCTTCTTTTGTTATTTCTATACCCTCATTAGCACCGGGTCCTGCTGCAAATACTGTTACAGGGCTTAGTACCATTACAAATGCAAGAAAAATCGCAAGTATTCGCTTAATACTTCTTTTTTTATAATCTTTCATATTAAAATAACTCTCCCCTCAGTTCATTATTTTCATTTTTAAAATTTTTTTGTGTCTTATTTGTAAGTATAAATTTGTATAGCTTAAAGTTTATCTGCCGATTTAAAAAACAAAATCTTTTTCTATTCATATTTCATTATTTTTATGTTTTGATATGTTGATATACACCCCTCTCATAGCCCTGTTATCACAGACAAGTAGTCTTAAAAACCTAATTTAACTATTTAATCATACCTGAAACTATATAACCCTCGTTTCAGAAGACCAAAAAAGTTCACCAAAACAGTATACTTTCAGTTTATGTTATATTATAAACCTAAACCCCCAACATAAAGTTCATACCAAGATTAAGTAACCCTTTGATTAGTATAAGTTTAGCATAAAACATACATGTTAAAATTATACCATTTTAATATATATTACGCAAATTAAGTCTACCTTCCCTTCATTTTCTTTCACATATTTAACTGAAAAATAAAATTAATTGTTTAGTTTCAAGAGAAAACATCTTGAAAATCAGGTTGGTTTTTTTGTATACTCGTCTTGATTATGCTTTTTATAGTATCTTAAGAAGATGGCAAGTCCTATAATTGCCGGGATGATAGTCATAAGATACATAAAGGAGTAGCCAAAATAATGAGCAACAACTCCCCAAACTAAAGACCCTAAGCCAATGCCTATATCAAAAGCAGAAAAAAATGTACCATTAGCTGCACCTCTTCTATTTGGGAGAACATTTTTAACAGCAAGGGATTGTAAACTGGGCAGAACAAAACCTATCCCCAGTCCGAAAACAACTGCAGCAATTGCAAATAAAAGTGGGCTTACTGCAATACTGATAATGTACATTCCTACAGCCATACCAAAGGTTCCGGGAATCAAAACTTTATGGTATCCATATTTATCTGCCAGGATACCGCTAAAAGGCCTGCTAAATAATAGAGTAAAGGCATATATTGTAAAGAAAAACCCTATATTCTCTATACCCTGTTCTATAGAATATAATGATATAAATGAAACTACTGCACCAAAGGGCATAATAGCAAAAACCAAAACAAGACTGGGCAAAAAAGCTGCCGGCTCAAAATATTTGTATTCCTTAGTTTCGGCAGCTTTTTCAAAATCAGGTGATTTTATATGGTAACTAGTCAATAAGCCTAAAACAGTTAATCCGGCTGCCACCAGAAAAAGAATACTAAAGTTTGTGCTAAATAACACCATTAAACCTATTGCAGGGGTAACCGCCGTTGCGGCAGAGCTTGTTAACCCAAAAAAGCCCATCCCTTCACCTAATCTTTTAGATGGTATAAGATCAGTAGCAATAGTTCCGGCTGCAGTAGTAGCTATACCAAAACCCACTCCATGTACCAATCTAAGTAACAGCAAAATCATCAACAAACCCGCCAATTGATAGCCAAAAATAGCTATCAATGAAATAACAATTCCTATAATAAATATTTTTTTTCTGCTACCCTGGTCCAAAAATCTACCTGCTATGGGTCTGATAATAACTGAAGATATAGCAAAAACAGCACCCACCATACCAACAGCTACACTACCTCCGCCTAAACTTTCCACATAAAGCGGCAAAGTTGGCATCAAAATTAAAAACCCTGAAAATAATAAGAAGTTTGTCAGGCATATTAAAAAAAAGTCCTTTGTCCATAAAGGTACCTTTGTAAGTTGAATCTCTTCCTTCACCGTGACCTCTCCTTATTTTACACATAATTAATATTTCTTCTATATGGAATGATAACCCAATTAAGACCGGGCTGTAAAGAGAAAAAGCAATTCAAAAAACTCTGGCCTTTTATAAAGGAAAAGCTGACGTAAAAGATTATCACAATCTCTTACATCAGCCTTATTTCTTACTATATCACTTATATTTATAAAATATCTCCCGGTCTGGAATTAGGTCTCTCCAGAACTGTCCAGTTTCTGGGTGCTCTAAGTTCAGTCCATCTCTCATGTACTCCATCAGCTTTCATTTCAAAATCGTGAGTATTGGTAGCTTCCTGGATATCCAGATAGAACCACGCATTTCGGTTCATATTATCAGGCCAAGTTACCATCCCCGGTAATAAGTCCTCTACACTTTCTAGCTGACGGTTAAGCATACGGTTGATAATTGCCGCTACCTCTGCTCGTGTAATACTTTGATTTGGCCCAAAATTACCGTTTTCATAGCCATTTACCAAGTTAGATTGTCCTGCTAAATTGATAGCCTCATTGGCCCAATGACCATAAATATCGTTAAAGAAGTCTTCCCCTGCATAGTCTATTCTATCTAAAAAGCTTGATACCATAGTAACAAATTCTGCTCTTGTCATTGCCTGACTTCCTCGGAAAGTACCATCAGGAAAACCTTCTATTAGATTAGCATTAGCCAAGGTTGATATTGCATTGTTAAACCAATAGTTTGATGTTATATCACTAAATGAATTGCTTTGACTCCATATTTCTGTACGAAACTCATCTGATAATAAGCGGAAGAATATTGTCGCAACTTCAGCCCTTGTAATTGTGCCATGAGGCCTAATTGTACCGTCCGGGAAGCCTACCAAATAAGCTTCGTGTTCCTGTGCAAATTCCACCGGAGGAATTTCAGGTTGAGATATATTTGTTCTGTTACTTCTTCCTCCGCCGGTACGTGCCCACACTCCATAGAATGTAATATTATCTGTGATTACTGTTTCTTCCGGATCGATCACCGTTCCTCCCGGTTCCTTAGACCAACCAATAAACCTGAAACCACTTCTTACTACCTCCGGTGCAATATCACCGACAGGTGTACCATATACTACTCCATATACCCCATATACTACATTTCCTACTCCGTCAACTGTACCGCCACCACTTACAAGATTACCACCCTGGAGATTAAAAATCACGTCAATTCTATTCGTTCCCCACACTGCGTATAAAGTAATATTACTTGTGATCACTGTCTCTTGCAGATCTATTACCGCTCCTCCAGGTGATTTGGACCAACCAAGTAATCTGTAACCATCTTTTTCTACCTCCGGTACAATATCACTGACAGGAGTACCATATACTACTCCATATACCACATATACCACATTACCTACTCCGTCAATTGTACCTCCACCACTTACAAGATCACCACCCTGCAAATTGAAGATTACATCATACTCAGTTCCTGTAATGGCTCCCTGAAACTCCGAGAAAGTTGAGGCAGTAGCAGCGTCTGCCAAAAAAGGAACTACTGTTTGCAGCTCTTTTATGTAGTCTGTTTCATTATTAATAACAACCTCTTCTTTCTTCACAACTAAGTACCCTTTATAATCATACAACTCATCTTGGGTAAGATTTGATCCCGGTATAATATTATTAACTGTGTATCCTTCTGCCATAATCACATCTTTATCGCCGGCTAAAATAGTAGCCGGTGATAATACTGCGAAAAGCATAAAGCATACCAATATTAAACTTAATTTTTTTAACATACCTTTTGTTTTGTGTTTTTTGTCTGATTGTGTTCTATTAAATATCATGTTTTCCTCCTTAGTATTTTAAATTTTAAAACAAGTATATTTTATGAAAAATATAAACTACACAAATTTGCTTTACAAATAATAATACTACAATCAATACGAAAGTGTCCAATAAAAATGCAAAATTTATCATATACTGCATTCAAAAATATAAAAAAATTACAGGAAAATTTCTTTTTACTTTTTGCAATCCCCATGATATAATGTATCAGTGTCGTGGCGGTGTAGCTCAGTTGGCTAGAGCATGCGGTTCATACCCGCAGAGTCGTAGGTTCAAGTCCTACCACCGCTACCATAATTCAGGGGTGTAGCTCAATTGGTAGAGTAGTGGACTCCAAATCCATTGGTTGCGTGTTCGAGTCGCGTCACCCCTGCCAATTAGAATTAAATACGTCCATCAAGCCAATGCTTATTATTGGCAATGTGTTCAATTTTTTATATCACGGAAATAAAATTAAAAGGTAAAGAGTTATCATAAATTAAGATAACCTTTGCCTTTCTTGTTATGGTTTTTTAAAGAAATGTTTACTCTGCAACAACCTTCAGGAAAGACACTGCAGCAATAACATTACCTGCTGGCATCGATAGATACAAACCCACTCTTGTTCAGGCGGATAAAAAATATAAAGAGGGTAAAGGTCACAATACACACTTCCATGACTCTTTACCCTCTTTTTTATATTTCTTTATTTGCCAAAGTGTCTTTTTAATAATCCGGCAAATGCTTGTCCATGGCGAGCTTCATCTTTGCACATTTCATGGACAGTATCATGTATAGCATCATAACCTAGCTGCTTTGCCTTAGAAGCAAGGTCTTTTTTGCCTTGACATGCTCCGTGTTCTGCTTGCACTCTCATCCAAAGGTTAGTTTTTGTATCAGCTGCAACTACCTCTCCTAAAAGTTCAGCAAACTTTGCTGCATGTTCTGCCTCTTCAAAAGCAATTCTTTTATAAGCTTCAGCAACTTCGGGAAAACCCTCTCTATCAGCCTGGCGGCTCATTGCCAAATACATTCCCACTTCTGTACATTCACCCATGAAGTTATCCTTTAGACCTTGAATAACATCCGGATCTATATCTTTTGCAATTCCAATCCTGTGCTCATCAGCATAGACCAGTTCTCCGGTTTCTTGCCTTTCTGTAAATTTTGCACCTGCTGCTCCACACTGTACACATTTTCCCGGTAAACTTTCACCGGCATGAACAAACCCACAAACTGTACAAATAAATTGTTTCATTTTAATACTCCTCCTTGTTTAATTAATTTTTAATTTACAGGGCACTTATTACAAGTACCTTTAAAATAAATGTGGCTTTCTTTGATGGTAAACTCATCCGAATTTTCAAATTCTACATTAGCCATATCCAGCCAAACATCATATACTTTGCCACATTCCAAACACTTAAAATGACCATGAATTGACACATCAGCATCATATCTGTTTTCATTTTCTTCAATGGTAATAAGTTGGACTATATCTTTATCTAAAAAAAGTTTCAGTGTGTTATATACAGTAGTCTTTGACAAGGTAGGTATTTCATCAGCTAGCTCCTGATATATTTCATCTGCCGTTGGGTGACTTTTGTATTTTACCAAGTAGTCATATATCTTCATCCTCTGGTATGATGGTTTAATATTGTGCTTTTTTAAAAATTCCTCTACCCTAAATTCAATGACCCCCATTCCTTCACCACCTTTGTATTAAATTTTATAAAGTAATGAATTCTTATTTGTAGTAATTACAGTTTTATTATAATTGCAAATTATTTGTTTGTCAACAGTTAATCATAAAAAAAACTCCATGGAAACCATAGAGTTTTAAAAGGGGAAAAATATAGGCAATACAAGGATTACTATAATTCCTATAATAAACTGCAGTGGAATGCCTACTTTCATAAAGTCAAAGAAAGTATATTTACCTGCCGCCATAACCATGGCGTTAGGCGGAGTAGACACAGGTGTAGCAAAAGACATACTAGCTGCATATGTTACTGCCATAACCATTGGGAATGGACTGACATTCATTTCCTGAGCAGTTAAAATCGCCACCGGTAAAAACAAAACTGCTGTTGCTGTATTACTTATAAATAAACCAAAAATAGAAGTCATAGCATAAAGACCTGCCAATACAGCTAACGGGCCGACCGCTCCTAAAGAAGCAGTTAAATTATCTGCTATGAAAGCCACGCCACCTGTTTTTTCTAAAGCTGTAGCCATAGGCAACATACAGGCTATAAGTACGACAATCTGCCAACTTACAGAACGATAAGCTTGATCTGTACTTCTGACACTTCCTGTTAAAACCATCAACAAAGCTGCAATTACTACGGTTATTACTACAGGTATCCACTCAAAAACTAACATTATCATCATACATAAAAGAATAACTCCGGCAATTATCCCTCTAAAGGATTGATTTGCTGGTTCAGGAGGATGGGGTGCATGTCTAAGTACAACTATATCATTTTTTTCTTTAGATAGCAGGTCTATGTCTTTCCATTTACCATAAACCAACATTGCATCACCATAACGAAGCTCATCACTCATTGATGGAAGTTTTGGCTTTTGGTACTGACGCTTTATTGATAAAACTGTCATTCCGTATTTGTCTCTAAAGCTAACGTCTTTTAAGGACTGATTAATGAGCCTGGACTGGGGAGTTAAAATAACCTCTGCTATATTTGGTCCCTTAAGCTCCAGTTGTTCCGAGGAAGTTAATTCTATTTTTTCAACTCCTGTTTCTTTAATAAAATTATTATATGAAGCCACATCTGCATAAACAAGTAAAACATCTTCCTCTTCCAGCAAATAGTTAGGGTCTGCTGTCAGTTGACGAGAAACAGTTCCCGGAGAAAAAGGAAAACGAGAAGCTTCCTCATCCTTTTTTAATACCTCAAGAACAGTAATATCATACTTACTGGGCCATTTAAGTTCCTTTAGTTTTTTGCCAATGATGTTATGATTCTTTGGTATCTTTATGTAATGAATATTAGGTTCTATCTGATATTGTCTCAATAATTCGTCAAGATTAAATGTATTTGATGCACTTGGCGTTTTCTCTTGAGGTTTGTCTAGCCATTTTCTCCCAATAAACCACATATAAGTTATCCCTATTAGAAGAATTATTAGACCTACAGGGGTAAAATCAAAAAAAGATAAGCCTTCAAATCCATGAGCGATTAAAGTTTCCCTGGCAATTAGATTTGGTGCTGTCCCAATTAAGGTTAAAGTACCACCCATACTGGCACCAAAAGCAAGAGGCATTAATAATTTTCCCGGATGAATATTCATCTGCATACATAAACTCACAACAACCGGCAATAATATGGCTACTGTTCCGGTATTACTTATAAAGCAACCTAAAGCAGCTACCAGCAGCATAACAAAAACCATCATTTTGAATTCGCTGTTTCCGGTCCATTTAACAAGCAAATTTCCGGCTTTTCCGGCAAGACCTGTTTGAAATATTCCTTCCCCCACAATAAATAATGCTGCTAACATTATTACCACTGTATTAGAAAATCCCGCGAGAGCTTCAGGCAAAGTTAATAACCCTGTTAGATATAGTGCCAATAATGAACATAAGGCAACTAAATCTGATCTAAAGCGAGGTATCGCAAAACATATTGTAGTAACTACCAGAATAAGAAAAACTAATTGCATTTCACTTAACATTAAATTATTAACCTCTCTTTTTTGTTTTGAAACTTTCCCTTTAGCAAATAATCTGCTTTATATTATTTGCTTTTCTGAAAATCTTTATATAAACGAGAATCAAAAAGCAACAATATTATAACACATTATATTTTGGTGCGTTCCTTACTTTAAAATAATAAACTAAAACCCCAATAACAATCAATACTAAGCTAACTACTTGTGCTGTTCTTAAAGGACCAATCATCAAGCTATCCGTTCTAAATGATTCAATTATGATCCTTCCTATAGAATATAGTATAACATAGCTTGTGAACACTTCTCCTTGCTTGGTTTCCGGTTGGTACCTGCGGTATATTAGGTATGCAAAAATACCTATGTTTAATATAGATTCATACAAAAAGGTAGGATGTCTATAAGCTCCGGCAATATACATTGCCCAAGGTACATCAGTGACAAAACCGTATGCTTCTTGGTTAAAGTAATTTCCCCATCTACCAATAGCCTGACCTAATATAATCCCCGGAGCACAAATATCAGCCATTTTCCAAAAGTTTAAATCATATTTTCGGACAACGAAGTAACCGGCAAGGACACCTCCCATTACAGCTCCATGTATCGCTAAGCCACCCTGCCAGACAGCAATTATCTCTTCTGGATGAAATCGATAGTAATCATTCCAGCGGAATATAACATAATAAAGCCTTGAGCAAATAAAAGCTGTAGGTATGGCAAATATAGCAATTGTAAGTATATGCTCAGGGTCGATTTTTTGCCTTGCACATTCCTTATATGCCAACACAATAGCTAACCCAATGCTTATGCTTATCAAAACTCCATACCATCTAACTGCTATTGGCCCTATTTCAAAAGCTATTGGATCCAAAACAAGTAACCTCTTTTCTATATTATACTAACCTTCGATAAAAAGCAGTTAAAAGTATTTTTTATCTAATACATATATACACATATTTTAAAACAGCCTACACAAAAAAACAATGGCCCTACCTTTAATAGGACCCTCCTTAACAGTTAAAATATTAGTTTCTGTTTTACCAGCAAGTGCCCTCGCATTACCTGTACTACTAGTTCATCCAACTCACAGCTCTTTTTATAGACCTCCCTATCTAAAAGATTTTCTTTTTCTTCCACTAATAAGTATAATTCTTTCTTCTTGGTTTCCAATTGAATAATTAAATCCTGCAACGGTTGAGCACCCCTTTCATAATTTAATCTTCACTGTTAATCCGTACCATTTGACTATGGTATTCGACACCTGATTTATTGTTCCTTTATTTTCCAAATTGGCATTTTTGTTTTTAGTCTTTCCCCTTTTTTATCCACATGCAATTCTATCCCAAACCGGCTATTATGGTTTTTTATAAATTGTAAATAAAGGCCTCACATTTATTAGGGTCTTTATTTGCTGTATTCTTTATTGCTTATAACCTATAAAGTTGATAACTCCACCGCTGAAAATGCCGTTTAAAGAAAACTTCTAGACATAACTATTTGCCCCGGAGGGTTTACAATAAATTCTCTATCCCAATCGCCTGAAACAAGTTTTTCTAATAATCTAAGTGATCCTTCACGTTCTTCAAAAGCAACACCTAAAAAATCAGCAACCTCTTTGGTATGTTCAATATATGTGTTAGATGCTTCTACCGTATGGATATATACCACTCGCTTATAATTTGCATATTCCGTCTCTATAAGCCATTTAGCTGTACTTTCATCATATTTCTCTGTATATTCTTTATAGCTGTCCAAAGGGCCTGCCTTCTGATCTATCCAACCTTTACTTAAGTAATAAGTAGCCGGAAAATCCGCAAATTCTTTATCATAGACAGACCTTGACCCTAATAAAATACTTATACAGTCATGAACTTTGGGAATCACCAGTGTATGTTCATGAGATCCCAAACTGGCTGTTCCATTAGAACATAATCCGTATCCGAACAAAATAGTATCATATCCTTTAGCTTCCTTCACTATGTTTTTTAATCTTTCTTGCAAAGTATCAGGAACCATGTGTAACGCATACTCTACCATTAAAGTATCAATATCATATTTATTAACTGCTTTAATTTCATCTTCTATAGTTTTACAGGCAACTATTAACCACTTGCTTTTATCTTGATTTGTCATTATTTTTCTTCCTCCCAGTTAGGTCTGCCAATGGCTGTTACCATCATTCTAGTTTCTACATATACTTCAGCTGCCCAACTAGCAGCGATTTTTCCATAAATATCTTTTCTTTCGGGGAAAACCTCTATTTCACTTGCTCCCGCTTTTTTAGCATTAACCTCTGCACGTTTTAAAGCCTGTTCCATCCCATATTTACATGCATCCTCAAGGTCAATAAACCCTGTTCTTTCCCACGGTAAATGGACTATATAACCACTATCGCTAGGTTTTATCAAACAATGAATAGTCTCAATAACTTTTCCTATAGCTGCACCCACTGCATTTGCCACTTCAGCGTACTCCGGTATTACCAATTGACAATTAAGAACTTCAGATACTTTTGGCAGATATGAACTTACCGGAGCACCTATAGCTACAACAGGTATCGGAACAGTTACTTGACATGCAAAAGTATTTTTCCCCTGCTCTAGAATCTTATCTAAAAATATATTTTTACCTTTAATATCATCCAAAGGTTTATATCCTTCTGCTTTTACTAATGTCTGTAATATAGTCAAGGCTAACCCTTTGGTTATCTCTTTCATAAGATCATCTGTCATTTCTTCGATACTGCAGTTTATTTGATTTGCAAATATTTCAACTCCCAATATAGCCGCTTCTGTATCCCATTGGTTAAAGTATCCACGGGCATGAAGAATGTCTGTAGGAGTTAATGAAATACGAGCAATAACTCCCATGTGCTCCAAGTTGTTAACAGGCAAAAAATTCGGATCTTTTCCCATTAACCTGGCAAGATAATGAAGGCTACGAGGTCCCTCTTTTAGTATATCCACCAACTGTTCTTCAGCAGTATTAAGCATACTTTTTTTATCAGGATCTTTTATAAAAATAAAGCAATCTGTTGCCTGATTATATAATAATTCTTTTTTATTCTTTAGTATCGTTATTAATTCATTTTTTAGATAGGGGTAGTTTTCTGCTACATAACTTAAGGGCCAAACCCGTCTAGGACCAATGATTATCTTTTTTTCTCTCGCTTTTAATTGTATATAACTGTCTCCACCAAGACCAAAAGTATTTATGTCAGCAGCCAAAACTCTGGTTAACCAACCTCCTACTGTTGCTCCTTCAGGATTTAACTTAGGTGAACCTTTTTCCAATATAGCAATATCTGTAGTAGTACCACCCATGTCAAAAACTATAGCATCTTCAATATCAGTCAAAAATGTTGCACCTACAATACTTGCCGCAGGTCCCGAAAGAATAGTTTCAATAGGTTTTTCAACGGCTACTGCCTCATTCATCAAACTACCATCACCTTTAACAATCATCAATGGAGCTTTTATTCCTTGCTTTTTCAAAACCAGCTTTATTGATGTAATAAGCTCGGTAATGATAGGTATTAGCCTGGCATTTAAAGCCGCTGTAACTGTCCTTTCCTGAAAACCTAACGTAGTTGTAAGTTGATGGGCACATACTAATGACAGCTCACTATACTGCCGTACCATTTCGGCTACTTCCAGTTCATGCTGAGGATTTCTGACACTTAGATATCCTGATATAGCCACAGCTTCTACCTTCGTGACCATTGCTTTAATAGCTGCAATTGTTTTTTCATAGTCCAAAGGCTCTGCCTCTTTTCCTTTAATATCATGCCCCCCCGGCACAACAATAAACTGATCAACAGGCAGGTTATCTATAGGTTCGTGGCCAATTAAGATAACACCAACCCTACCTCCGCGACCTTCTACAATTGCGTTGGTTGCCAAGGTAGTAGAAAGAGCTACCATCTTTATTTCTTCTTTTTCAAAGGTGAGCCTCTCTATACATTTAGCTATACCAATAGTAAGATTTTCCTTTGTTGTTCGTGCCTTTGCTTTATTTATAATTTTTTGTTTTGAAATATCTACTATAACTCCATCAGTATAAGTCCCACCTGTGTCAATTCCTAAAACTATGGCCAATATCCCGTACCCCCTTTAACATGAATTCACCAAAAATTCCCACATCTATAGTTAATATAGCTAAATTTTCTATCATGAAGCTTAAGTTGTCAATATAAAGAAGATTAAATATGTTCTGTTTAATTACAAGGATAATAAAAAAACCGAGTTTTAAAAACTCGGCATTTAAAATATTTATCTTTCGCCACAAACAATTTTTTTATCTCCATCGTCTTTACATAGCGATAACTCCACAGTTTCTGTTAAAACATCACTATAACTAAAAGAAACTCGCCTCCCAAAGTTTTTATTTTCATCCAATTTAATAACGAAAATATTAGGATACGTTTGCTCTAAAATACCAACTTTTTCTACTACTTTTCTTCTACCTCGGTTGGCCTTCAGGCGTATTCTCTTACCAACATATTCATCAAGATCCTGTTTGATGTCAGCCAGCACTTTTTTTGCCACCAAAATACCACCTTCTTTCCTGATTCTACACTATCATACTATATTTATTTGAAGGTGTCAAGGCAAAAGATATATTATACTTTATTGTTTTAATATCTGTCAATTAATTATTTCATCATTTTATAATACAAATAAACTGATCTCAAAATAGTTCACGTATCTCTTTAACACTCATACTGTCAGCAAGGGCAAGGATTAACTTAATTCTTGCTTTTTGTTTAGGCAAATCCTTCCCCATAATTACACCCATCTTTTCTAACTGGGCTGCAGAACCTTTATAATCATAAACACCTTTAACCGCACCTTCGTAACATCTGGTAGTTAATACTATAGGTATCCCCTTATTAACAGCCACTTCAACGGCCTCAATAGCTTTAGGTGGTATTTGCCCTCTTCCAAAACCTTCTAGTATAAGTCCTTCTGCACCTGCTTCTAAAGCTCCTTCCACAAGACAGCCATCCATATCCAACGCAAAAGAAATCATATAAACTTTAGGCTCCTTATAACTATTTCCTAAAGCCATCTTTATGCTCTTGCTAACTATCCTTTTATAAATCACTTCATTTTCATCAATATAACCTATAGGCCCCCAGCCCGGAGCAGCAAAAGCATCTAGGTTACTGGTATGCACTTTGATAACTTCAGACCCGGCATAAATTTTACCATTAAATACAACAATAACTCCTTTGTTTTTACTTTCCTCGCTTAAAACTACTTTAAAGGAATCCGTCAAATTTTTCAAAGCATCTGATGCTGTTTCCTCTGGAGGTAGTTGAGAGCCGGTTAATATAACAGGAGCACAGTCATTTAGCACTAGATCTAGATAATAAGCTGTTTCTTCTAGGGTATCTGTGCCATGAGTTAAAACAACTCCATGATAATGACCTTCCTGAAAAGCATCTTTAATGGTCTTGGCTATCTCCTTTAAGTGTAACATTGTTAAATGACCGCTTGGCACTTGAAGCAGGTCAAGGACTTGATAGGAAAAATCTTGGCAGTTTGGAATTAAACTTGCCAAATTATATCCACTAATGGCACCGGATTGAATTTTACCTGTTCCTTCATCCTTTTTGCTAGCAATTGTACCTCCGGTGGTTATCAATAGAGTTTTTTTCTCTTTGCGCTCCACATTACCCCTCCATCTCAATAGCTATAATTGCCCTAATTTATACTACTCTATAAATGGCATAATAGCGGAAAAAAGATAAGACAAAGGATGTCCCTTTGCCTTATACTTGTCTCATCCTCCTGCTACCAAATGGATTACCTTGACATCATCTCCATCATTAATAACTGTAGCAGCATATTTATCCTTGTGTATTATCATACCGTTAACACTAACCACTATAGCCGGATAAGTAAAACTACACTTTTCTAAGACAGTTTCTATCGTCATTCCTTCTTTCCAATCAACATTTCTTCCATTAACTTTAATCATAAATCACCAACCTTACTTTTCCCAAGCCCCTAATTACAGATGTTTTTTAACTACTTCCACAACGTCAGGGAAGTCAATACCCCATTTTTTTAATGTCTCTACCTTG
>JGI20163J15578_10000535_pt1 | contig 15697 bp, 12 predicted proteins | sample TergutCu122P1_FD_15578 | JGI IMG/M metagenome (IMG submission 15578)
AGTGGAATGAGAACATCATTCAAAAAAACATTTCCGGGGTGAACCGGCTTTCGCATGTTTTTCACTGTTTCCCTCTCTAATCATAATCCGGATAATCAACCAAAAAAACAAGGGTTATGTGAGCTGTCAAGTCGGTTTTTGTAAGTTGTGTGAGTGCAAACCGGCTTTTTCTTGTGCAGTTCGGCGTTTGGGCTTGCCCGTAACGGCAGCTTGCTTGAGATTATTTACAATGTACTTGATAATGATGTTATAAATGTGTTTCATGCCATGAAGTGCCGCAAAGCCTATTATGTTTTAATAAGACCGGAGGGAACGGAATGAAAGAAATGACAGACGAGGAAGCCGAGTTTTTCGATGATTATTTCACCAATAATACCGTAATGCCGGATTTGAGCAAGCCAGGTTACTTTGCGCGAAAATATGGCATGACTGTGCGGCTTGACCCTGATATTACACAGTTTCTTGCAGCCCGAGCTGAAGCCACACACAAGACTCCTTCAGAAATTGTAAACGAGCTGGTGCGGGAAAAATTATCACCTTTGTAGCCTCCCAAGTAATTCAAACCCGCCTGCAAAATGGAGACAAATCTACAGATTGTTACCTTTAGCTTCATGCGAAAACCGACTTGACAGCAAACCGGCTTTTTATTAGAGTGAGAAAACTTTGGAAAATCAGCCCTATAGGGCTGTGTAACTGGAGCGGTGTCCGAGTGGTTGAAGGAGGCGGTCTTGAAAACCGTTGTGCCGCAAGGCACCGGGGGTTCGAATCCCCCCTGCTCCGAACGAAGTGAGGAGCAGGGGGGATTCGAACCGGAGCCCCCGCCGACCTACGGGAGGAAAAGGGGCCATGGATGGCCCCGGCAGGGGCGCAGGCGGCCTGGAAGCCCGAAACAGGATGTTGAGGGCTGGAAGGCGAATCCCCCCTGCTCCGAGGTTTATGTTACATCTGTTAATTAGACGGCCATGCGGCCGCCTACTCTGGAGCGGTGCGAGAGAGGCCGAATCGGGCTCCCTGCTAAGGAGTTGTGCCCCGAAAGGGTACCGGGGGTTCGAATCCCCCCTGCTCCGTTGCTAAAAATCCAAAGGATTTTTAGCTTGGTAGTTTTGTGCTTAGCACAAAACTACACACCCCAGGAAATGGGGGATTCGAAACGAAGTGCGACTGGTTATAATGCCAAGGCGCAAGCCTTGACCGGCTGTGCGGCGCATGGAGGCGCCGGGAGCACGCAGGGGGATTCAACCCCCTACTCCGAAATTGCCAATAATGCAGATTTTGGAGATTTTCATGAGGTTGTAGCTCAGATGGATAGAGCATCAGATTGCGGATCTGAAGGTCGCACGTTCGAATCGTGTCAGCCTCAAAGTATTAGCTTTCGCTGATCTGTTTTCCCTTCCCCACTAATAGGGCATTGACAGAGCTGTCACCATTTGTTATATTATACTAGACTTATTCTATATATATTTGGTAAGGGGAAAACCATGAATGGGATACTTTGGATTATCCTCCCTCTTACCGGGTTAACATTAGGCTGGATTTTCAGATGGCTGTATGCCAGATTACAACTTACGGCATCGGAGCAGCGCGCCGAACGTATAAAACAGGATGCTATAAAGGAAGCTGAAGCCAAAAAGAAGGAGATTCTTCTTGAAGCAAAAGATCAAGTTATCCGAGAACGAAACCAGCAGGAAAGGGAAACCCGGGAGCGTAAAGCAGAATTACAGCGGTTTGAACGCCGCGTATTTCAGAAAGAAGAGAGTTTAGATAGAAAAACCGCTCAAATTGAGCGGATTGAAGAGGCCCTGGCAGAAAAAGAGAGAGTTAGCCAGGAGCGGGAAGATGCCCTGAGCAGGGAAGAAGAGCGGTACCGGGCTGAACTGGAACGTATTTCCGGTCTTAGCGCAGAGGAAGCCAAAGCACTCATTATTCAGACTCTGGAAAGTGAGGCAAAACACGATGCTCAGGTTATTATCAACAAGATCGAACAGGAAGCGAACCTCGCGGGAGAGAAAAAGGCCAGAGATATACTTCTTGGCACCATCCAGCGGCTGGCTACGGAGGTTACCGGCGAGGTAACTGTTACTACTGTAACCCTGCCGAATGATGAAATGAAAGGGCGGATCATCGGCCGGGAAGGCCGGAATATCCGTACCTTGGAAACCCTTACGGGGGTAGATATCATCATTGATGATACTCCCGAAGCGGTGGTTATCTCGTGTTTCGACCCCGTCAGGCGGGAAATTGCCAAGATAAGCCTGGAAAGGCTCATTACGGACGGTCGTATTCATCCCGCACGGATTGAAGAAATTGTTACCAAGGTAACCAAGGATATTTCCCAAAAAATATTTGAAGAGGGCGAAAAAGTTCTTTTCGACCTGGGTATTCACAATATTAAACAAGACGCTATCCGCATACTTGGACGGCTTTATTTCCGCACCAGTTACGGCCAGAATGTGCTTTACCATTCAAAAGAAGTGGCGATTATCACAGGTATGCTTGCGGCGGAAATCGGCGGCTGTAACCGTGAGCTGGCAAAACGCGCCGCCCTGCTTCACGACATCGGCAAGGGAGTTGAATCCGATTCGGATCTTAACCATGCTGAAATCGGCATGGATATGGCCCGAAAGATCGGCGAAGACCCGCGGGTTATCAATGCAATCGGAAGTCATCATAACGATATTGAACCCAGCTGCATTGAATCGGTGCTTGTTCAGATTGCTGATGCAATTTCTGCAGCCCGGCCGGGTGCAAGACGGGAAACTCTGGACAACTATATCAAGCGGCTTGAAAACCTTGAAAACATTGCCACCGGCTTTACCGGCGTAGAAAAGGCATTTGCTATACAGGCCGGCAGGGAGCTAAGAATCATCGTAATAACGAATTGCTCACTGATGAAATGTCAAGGGAGCTGGCCAGACAAATTGCCCAGAAGATAGAAAACGATCTCCGCTACCCAGGACGTATAAAAGTTACGATCATCCGGGAGACAAGGGTTACCGAGTATGCGAGGTAACCCAGGTTACACGAGTATGCGAGGTAACCCAGGTTACCAAGTACGCAAGGTAGTTCCGGCGAACAGATGATGCAAGTTCTGCGGGTTATCATGATAGGGGACGTGGTTGGCGATCCGGGCTTACTGCTTCTGGAACGCCGGCTGCCCCTGCTTATCAAAGAAGAATCCGCAAATTTTGTTGTGGTAAACGGCGAAAATGCTGCCGCGGGCTTCGGCCTTACAGCTCCTGTTCTTGAAAAATTATTTGCAGCCGGTGCCGATGTGGTAACCGGAGGTAATCATATATGGGAAAAGCGGGAATTTTGGCCAACTCTTGATGAAGAAATACGTGTCCTGCGTCCGATGAATTATTCTACCGGAGCCCCCGGCCGCGGCTTTGTACAACTGACAAAACCATCCCCTTGGGGAGAAAAAAAATGGCTTGTACTCAATCTCCAGGGCAGGGAATTCATGACTCCCATTGACTGCCCGTTTAAAAGTTTTGATGACTTCGAAGCCGGCCTCGGTATTACGCTTTCACAAATACAATCCGCTTCTGATGCCGATGGGGAAATCTCCATCATCCTGGTTGATTTTCACGCGGAATCTTCCCGGGAAAAAGAGGCCCTTGCTTACTATCTGGATGGCCGGGCAAGCGTTGTGGCCGGAACCCACACTCATGTGCAAACAGCGGATGAAAGAATTCTCCCCAAAGGAACCGCCTACATTACTGATTTGGGAATGACCGGAGTGCTCGATGGAATTATTGGCATGGATCCGAAAATATGCCTTGACCGCGCCAGGAATCAGGTGCTTTACCGGATGGAAGTTGCCGCTCCGGACGGGGACAATAAAACCGGCATCCAGGGAATAATTGCTGAAATTGACGGGACAAGCGGGAAAGCGGTTTCGATAAGGCGTATTGAGAGCTAAAGCATTTCCCGGCTTATCGGGCTGCCTATCCAGATGCCTTCGCCCAAAAAGTCATGACGGCGGCCTTCGATGAGGATCTGCACGTCTCTTATGTTAGGGAATTCCGTGGCGGTAAAAACTATCTGCCTTAACTGGCTGGCATAACCTTCTATTCCGTAGGTATTGTACTGAAAATCCTCGCTGAAGCTGATATATGCAGTATTGCCCCTGACAGTAGCCGAAAGCATTCTCGTGCCAGGCGGTATGAGCGAAATTAGTCCCCTGTTTCGTTCTTCTTCGTTGGGTCCGGCAAGCAGGGCCTGGATCACATCAGTCATTGGTGAAGTGGAAACCGGCAAATTGCGATTCACCCTGATCCGGCGAATGGAGCCGCCCCTGTCAACCTGGATAAAATAAAGACCCCTTTCCCGCAAGTCAACACGCTCGGGTTGCGGCTGAACATTTTGCGGCGCTGCTTGGGGCGGCGTAACCGGCTGTGCAACCGGCACTTGCTGCGTTGGCGGAATTTGTTCCGCCGCAGGATCCGCTGCCGGCGGAGGGACAGGCGGCAGGGCAATAGGGGCTTGCGCAGGAGGCGCCGGTCTTACCTGCACAACAGGCGCCGGGGTGTGCAGCGGTTCAGGAACCGGTACCGGCGGCAAAGGTTCCCCGGTTCGCCGGACGATCATCTCGTTTTGTACAGCCTGAATGCTGTTGGTGATTGTTTCCCGGTTGAAAATAAAAAGGCCAAAAATAAAAATGGCAAAGACGAGCCAGAACAGTATAATCCAGGAATATGTATTTTTCTCCCCTGCTGAAGAGGGGTTTTTCTTGCGGCTCCCCGAATCGGAGCCGGTTTCAGTTTTAGCTTTTCGGACGGCCACAGCTAATGATAAAGTGAAAGCCCCGCTCTGGTCAACAACTCATAACTTGAAAGTTGGCTCTTAATGAAATAAAGCATTAAAGCCTTCAATATCGTTTATACTTTCTGCCAGTGCATGAAGGTTTACCAGTACATAATCTGGAAGGACCATTCCTTCGGCCAATGCTTTGGCGCGGTTATTATGCTCAGTTTCACCTGGAAGCAGTATCTTGTCTGAATTTTCGGCTTTTGGGGCGTTTCGCAATTCCTCTGACATTGAGTTTGTTCTTTGAAAAAATTCCTCTTTGGGTAACATGGTACTTATGTCCACAGCAATAAACGCATGCCCCTGGTTTGTCTTTTTGGGAATATCATGCACCCAGCAGCCAACGCCGCTAAGAAAAGCCGCGCCGCTTACTATTGCTGAAAGTGTTTCCACAAGAACGGCAAGGCCATAACCTTTATGCATCGCCATTGGCAGCAATGTCAGTTTTTCCGGAAACCCGGCGGGATCATCCGTAGGCTGCCCCTGGTCGTCAACTAGCCACTTGTCGGGGAGTTTTTTGCCGATAGCTTTTAACTGCATGATACGGGTGACTGCCACAGAACTGGTTGCTATATCCAAAAAAATAGGCATGCCGTTACCGGTAGGAATCGCATAAGATATCGGGTTAGTCCCGATAATCGAACCTTTTCCGCCGGGAACTGTCATTACCGGATCTGTATTGGTCATCGATATTCCGATGAGGCCTTCAGCGGCTGCCATAAGGGAATAATAAGCCAATGCGCCGATATGAGCTGAATTCCTGACAGTAACATAAGCGATACCTGTTTTTTTTGCTTTCGCTATTGCCAGCTTCATTCCTTCTACCGCATTGGTTGTCGGCATGGCATCACGGCCGTCGATAATAGCCGTAGAAATATGATCCATTATCGTAACAGGAGATGCCCTTGTATCGATTCTGCCATCCTTCACGTTTTTCATCAGGCCAAAAATTTGCCGGCTTCCGTGGCTGAATGTGCCCCTCGTATCGGCAGCTACGAAAACATCAGCGGCGATGGCTGCGTCAGATTCTGTCACCCCGTTTTTTTCCATGGCTTTTTGACACCAGGCCGCAAGCTGCTGGGGTTTTGTTTTTTTGCCCAGTAAACAATCTATCTTTAACATATTTATCCCCTTTTGATTTAATTCGATTTGATTTAATCTTCAGGTTTGAAACAGCGTTCGGCTTTTTTAAGGCTCCGGCAGCGTTTGGATTTAAGCCTTTCTTCCCGGGCCGCCTGGCTTGGTTTGGTGGGGCGGCGCGGGCGGGGCAGGCGGGCAGCAGCTACAATAAGGTTTTCCATTCGGGCATACGCCCGCTCCAGATTCATGCGCTGGGAGCGTTCCTCGCTGGCCGTAACGATCAGTTCCTCTGCGCCTGAGATGCGCCTGGCCAGGGTCTCTTTCAAACGCGCTGTCTCGGCATCGCTAAGGCCGGCCAGGTCATTCACGTTTAAGCGCAAAGTTACCTTTGTGTTTACCTTGTTGACGTTTTGGCCGCCGGGGCCGCCGGAGCGGGAAAAGTCAGCACTGGCCGACCTGTGCAGGGATTGCAGCAGTAAAGCCCTGTTCATCCTATAGCTTTTTTCAGTTCTTCCACTTTGTCGGTTTTTTCCCAGGTAAATTCACTGCGGCCAAAGTGNCCGTAAGTGGCNGTTTTTTGGTAAACCGGNCGCTGTAGCTGCAGGCNCTTGATAATACCGCTGGGGCTGAGATCAAATACCTTTTTGATCCCTTCTTCAATTCGGCACTCGTCAATTTTTGCAGTCCCAAAAGTATCAACCATGACAGAGACCGGGAAAGGGACGCCGATGGCATAAGCCAGTTGAATTTCGCAGCGATTGGCAAGCCCGGCGGCAACAACATTTTTTGCAACATGGCGGGCGGCGTAGGCGGCGGAACGGTCTACCTTGGTGGGGTCTTTGCCGGAAAAAGCTCCGCCGCCGTGACGGCCCATGCCGCCATAGGTGTCAACAATGATTTTTCGGCCTGTAAGCCCCGAATCGCCTTTTGGACCGCCTACAACAAAGCGGCCTGTGGGATTGATATAAAATTTTGTCTTTTTGTCCAAAAACCCTGTAGGTTCAAGGACAGGCCTGACAATCTGTTCGATAATGCAGGATTCGATTTCCTTGTGAGTCACATCGGGATCATGCTGATGGGAAATAACCACCGCATCAATACGGACAGGTTTATGCCCCTCGTATTCCACCGTAACCTGACTTTTTGAATCAGGCCTGAGCCAGGATATTTTCTTTTTTTTCCGCAGCTCTGTAGCTTTAATGAGAAGCTTATGCGCCAGGGTAATTGGCATTGGCATGAGCTCTTTTGTTTCGTTACAGGCGAACCCGAACATCATGCCCTGATCGCCGGCTCCCTGCTGCCCCTGGTACTTTTTGAGTCCCTTGCCCGAAACCCCCTGGCTTATGTCAGGGGATTGACTGTTTATCATTTCCAGAACCGCCATTGAATTGCAATCCAGGCCGTAATCGGAGTTATTGTAGCCGATTTCCCTGACAACTCCCCGTACGATACCCTGAAAATCCACAAAGGTACTGGTTGTGATTTCGCCGCCCACAAGCACGAGAGAAGTGGCAGCAAAAGTTTCGCATGCGACCCGGCTTAATGGGTCGTCTTTCAGACAGGCGTCCAGAATTGCGTCTGACACCTGATCGCAGAGTTTATCAGGATGGCCTTCTCCGACAGATTCAGAGGTAAAAAAAATACGACGATTGTTCATAAAATAAGTCCTTGTTTGATAAAAATAACGTTACAATGATTCTATAATTGAAGTATAATGAATAACCAGCATACAAACAATGGGGGAATTATGACTCAGCAAAAAGTGTTACCAAAAAGCCAGGAGCGCTTAATCGGGGCCGTAATTCCGGTTGGCGCGCTCAGAAGTGAAAAGGGTTTAGGTGTAGGGGAATTCCCCGATTTGACTGAATTCGGCGCCCTGTGCAAAAAAATGGGCATCACTCTGATTCAGATTCTTCCGGTAAACGATACAGGTTACCAAAGCTCCCCCTATAGCGCCCTCACCGCCTTCGGCCTCAATCCCATTCACCTTCGTATCGGGGATTTGCCTGAATCTTCCGGGTATGAAGCCGGCATTGATATTATCAGGAAAAAGTTTGATGAAGCTGTGCGTTTTCCTTACGAAGACATATTAAGAGCAAAAATGGAACTGTTAAGAAAAATTTACAATGACAATAAAGATAAAATCGCTGCGTCAGCGGCTCTGAAAAAATGGATAGAAGAAAATGCCTGGGTTAAATCCTACGCAGTGTTCCGGCGGCTTAAGGAAACCAACAATGAAAAAAGCTGGAGGGACTGGAGCGGACAGGAGGGGCCAAACCTTATTGATGACCTCTGGAATAATCCCGCGCTTTCCGCTGAGCATATTTTCTGGGTCTGGCTGCAGCAGGCGCTGGATACCCAGTTTTCCGCAGCAGCGGCAAGTCTTGCGGAACAGGGTTTAATTCTTATGGGAGATCTGCCCATTCTGATGAACGAAGATTCCTGTGATGTTTGGGCCAATCAGGAAATTTTTGATCTCGATTTTTCAGCCGGGGCGCCGCCGGATATGTACAGCCCGGAAGGTCAGAACTGGGGGTTCCCCATCTATAATTGGCAGGCACAATCAAAGGACGGTTATGCCTGGTGGAAAGCAAGGCTAAAGTCAGCAGAAAAATATTATCAGGCTTACAGGATCGATCATGTGCTTGGATTCTTTAGAATCTGGGCTTCCAGGCGGGAAGATAATTCCGCACTTATGGGACGTTATATTCCCGATATTCCGCTAAAACGGGAAGACTTTGAAAACCTGTCATTTGATGAAGGCAGGATACGCTGGGTATGCGAACCTCACATTTTTACTGGCGAAGTGTGGGATGCCCTGAAGGATGGCTGGGGCGTCTCGTTCAATGAAGAAGAGCTCAATGCCGCCGCTAACAGGGTTTTTGATCTGGCCTTAAGCCGGGTTGGCGATGAAGAGTTGTGGCTTTTTAATAAAAGTATACGGGGCGAAAAAGATATAAACGCTCTGGATATTCATTCGGCGGCAAAAGCTTTTCTTCTGAAAAACTGGGGAAACCGGATTTTCTTTGAAGCCGGGCCGCAGCAGTATTTTCCTGTTTGGTATCACAAAAACAGCCGGGCTTACGCCTCACTTTCACAGGAAGAAAAAGAAAAGCTGGAAACCCTTCTTGATGAGCGCCGGATTCTCTCGGAGGAAATCTGGGAAGCCGAAGGTAAACAATTGCTTTCACTTCTTACCGCTTCTTCCGGTATGCTTCCCTGCGCTGAAGATTTGGGGGCTGTTCCCGATTGTGTTCCGCGGGTACTTTCACAGCTCAATATACTCGGCCTGAGGGTAGTGCGCTGGCACCGCGATTGGAGCAAAGAAGCCACGCCGTATATCCCCTTTGAAGATTACCCTGAGCTTTCGGTTTGTACGCCGGCAGTTCACGACAGTTCCTGTCTTCGGGAGTGGTGGGATCATGAGGCAGATCAGCAGCTGTTTTGCAGTTTTATCGGCGTCCCCTCCCTGCCCAAAGTTTATAACCCCGGCACAGCCAGAATCATTCTTACAAAAATCGTGTCTGCGGCTTCCCGTTTCAGAGTTTTTCAGATACAGGACATTTTGCACCTTTCCAAACGCTGGTACGCCGCCGACCCCGCTTCTGAACGAATCAATGTGCCCGGCACCATGAACGAGTTCAACTGGACATACCGGCTCCCGGTTAACATCAGCGAACTTGGCAAAGATGAAGACCTGATCCGGGCGGCGTCGGAACTGGCGGCAGTAAAACCGGCGGAGAAAAAAAGCCGCAGTCAGGCTGAGCCGGGCAGTTAATTACTTTATACAACGGCCGGTTAGTGGATGGTTTTTTAAAAAAAGGGGAACAAAAATGAAAGTCGCAATGGATATGTTATGCCGCACATTTTCCCGTGCACTTGATATCATCGAAAAAGAACAAATCGGCGCGAGTGACAGGCACAGTATGCGTGTTTCTGCACTGTGCGCGGCTATGGGAAAAAAACTGGGGTATGATGATGATTCGCTGACAGCATTGGCATGTTGCGCATTGTTTCATGACAACGCGCTGACCGAATATCACCTGTCAGAAAGGGATCATGTATTGCAAAAGAAAAACATGATTCTGCACTGCAAAAAGGGGCAGAGTAATGTATCCAGGCTTCCTTTCAAAAAGAGTATTGACGGTTTTATCCTGTACCATCACGAGCTTGGCAGCGGACAGGGGCCATTCCGCAAGAGGGAAGGCGAATACCCCTTTGAGGCAGCGATCCTTGCGGCGGCTGATTCTGTTGATGTAACATACCGCCTGCAGTTTTTACCGCCCAAAGAGCTTGCGGGTTTTCGCGAAATAATATCGTCAAAAGCCGAAACCTTTTCAACCCGCGCCGCAATAGACCTTATGCTGGAAATACTCGACAGTGATATGCTCGAAAGCCTGCGTGACGAGAACATCGCCCAAACACTGAACAACAGTCTGCCCCGCTGGGAACTTGATATTTCCGAAAGCAGCGTTATCAGTATCGCAGGTTTTATCGCCCATGTAATTGATTACAAATCGCAGTTTACCCGCAAGCACACAAGCCAGATCGCCAACCGCGCCTGGCTGATGAGCGCCCGTTATGGCTATAGCCAAACGGAGCGGGCTGCGCTTTATCTTGCGGCAGCATTGCACGACATCGGCAAAATGGCCACGCCCATTGAGGTTCTGGAAAAACCTGGCAGGCTTGATGAAAGGGAATTTCAAATTATCAAGGAGCATGTCCGAAACAGCCACGATTGGTTATGCGAAATACCGGACTTCGATCTTATAAGACGCTGGGCGGCAGACCACCACGAAAAGCTGGACGGCACAGGTTATGCTTTCGGAAAGCAGGGGGACGAGCTGGATTTCAACGCGCGCCTCATTGCCTGCCTTGACATCTATCAGGCCGTCAGCGAAGCGCGTCCCTATCATGAAGCCCGTACTCATGCCGAAACAATGCCTGTTTTGTATAACATGGCAGCCAAAGGATACATTGACAGCGGCATAGTCAAAGATATAAACGAAGTGATGGAAGAATACTCAATGCTGGATATTCCGCCGCCAGGCGGCAGAGCTTAAGCAATGTACGCCGCTTATGGCGCTGCTGTTGTTATGTAAGCTTTCATGCGGCAGGTAAAAGTAAATTTTGCGCCCTTGCCGGGTTCGGATTCAACCCAAATTTTGCCGCCCATTTTTTCTATTATGTATTTTACCATCGGAAGCCCCAATCCGGCGCCGTCGTATTTTCTTGACAGGCTTCCGTCTGCCTGCTCAAAAATATTAAAAATACGGCCCTGCTGTTCTTTTGATATGCCTATGCCATTGTCGCTTATTTCAATTTTTAAAATAAAATCATCGCCGCTTTCATTTAACGCGGAGGCAAAAAGGCGTATTTCACCATGTTCGCGGGTAAATTTAACCGCGTTTTCCAGCAGGTAGCTTATTACCTGCGAAAGCCGGTTTTCATCACCTTTAAGCTGGTCCGGTATTGAAGGGTCAATATCGAAACCAAGCGTCAGTTGTTTTTCTGTAATACAAGGGTTTATCCGGTTTGATATTAACGAAAGCATATTATTAAATGAAAATACCGTATCGGCAAATACAAAGGCACCGGCTTTTTTGCCGGAGATTTCAAGCAGGTCGTTGATTAACCGCAGTAACTTACGGGAAGCTTTATCGATCTCGCCAAGGCATTCCCCCAGATTGTCCGTATTACTTCGCATTTTGGCTATCTGCGTCATGCCCAAAATGGCATTCATGGGCGTAAGCATTTCGTGACTCATGCGCGCCAAAAATTCACTTTTGGAACGATTGGCTTCCCGCACAATAAACAGTGAATTTTCAATTTTTTCCATCATCCCGGCGCGGATAATGGCATTTGCAAACAAAACCGCTGCCGAGCGCATGATTTCGGCTCCGGCTTCGTCAAAAAAACGTTCATTGTGCAAATCTGCGTAAAGCACAGCTCCCCAGAAATTATTATCGATAAATACCGGTACGGCAAAAATTGATACAACCCCGTAAAAATTCAAAAGGTCTGCGTCAAACATAAGTCTCACCGGGCCGTTTATAACCTCGCCGTTTGATAAAACATTTTCCCATCCGGGCAGGGATTCGGCGTATGAAATGTCTGACAGGGCGCTGATTGGCGGCGTAGTACCGCCAGAATCCCTGTCCCAGCGGTAAATCTGTGATACATGAAGTCCGTCCGGCTTTTTAAAATTGCGCCATACTGTCAGCCTGTCAACGCACATAAAATCAACTACCTTGCTTACGCCGGCGGCCATTATATCCTCGAATGAGAGATCGCTTTTTGACAGAAATGAGATAGCCGTTTCTTTTAATGCGTCAGATATTTCCTTTATCTGCTGCAATGTTTGAATGGTTTTTTGGGCTGATGACAAGGTCATGGGTGATGACCCTTTCATTTCCAGATATGAATATCTGTTTCGCCCGTTTTGTTTGGACAAATACAGCATTTCATCAGCACGATTTACATAGTCGCCCCAGCTTTGGGTATGACACACATTGCCGGATGTAACCCCGATGGAAACTGTTACATAATTTGCCGCATCATTTTTTTCATGCGGAATATTCAGGCAGCGTATGCTTTCCAGCACCCTGTCAGCAATAAGGTGAGCTCCGATTTCGTCGGTATTCGGCAAAACAACAGCAAACTCTTCGCCGCCGTAACGGGCAACAAAATCATCCGCTCTTGTTATGCCTTGTGCGAGAGCCTGTGCAACCAGCTTAAGACACTCATCACCTTTTCTGTGTCCGTAGGTATCGTTAAAGTTTTTAAATGAGTCAATGTCGACCATCATCAGGCTGAGTACGTTGCCTGATCGTGCAAGGGATTTGATTATCTTGTTGATATGTTCTTCAAAGTAACGTCTGTTATAAATACCCGTCAGAATATCATAGTGAAGCTGATCCAGGTTTTTTGTTATGGGCGCGGCAATGCGCCCGGTTATGAACAAAATAGCCGGCACGCTGATCGTCAGCAATATCAGCAATATGAGAAAACCCGCAGCGATAAATGACCATATCATTTGGGTTCTTTCTGTCAGAAAATACCCGGCAAATAACATTCCGATGATTTCTCCGCCGGTGGCGTATAATGGTTTGTATTTCGCCAGTATTTCCTGCCCCGCCAGATAGAGCTGTCCGGTTACAGTTTCGCCGGCCATCACCTTTTTGAAAACATATTCCGGCGCTTTTGCTCCGACAGCGCGGTTTCCTTTTTCATCAATCAAAGTGGTTGCAATGCGTCTGCCGTCACCGGCGAATATTGAAATTTCGCAGCCTGTCATCTTTTTTAGATTATCTACGAAATCGCCGCTATCCAAACGAAAACCGGCGGTAATGGCGCCTATCAATGTGCCCTGGGCATTGTAAACAGGGATTCCGGAAACAACTACCAAAGGTATAATGGGGCCGCGCTCAATAAATGTTTCAAACCTGCCTTCAAGGGCAGTTTTTGTAACGATACGATCGCTCAAATCGTCTCCGTACACACCGGGGAATTGACCCCGGGCCTGAACAATACCCCGCTCGTCCGTGATTGTAAAAACAGTCAACCCGGAGTATTCATATATTTCTACGGCCCTGTTTATCAATTCTTCCCGGTTTCTGTTTGTCAATGCGTCAATAATCACATTATCATTGGCAGTATACAGCGCCGCAAACATTGACTGGGTCTTTTTCAAATTTATTTCGTTTAAAATAAAAAGCATTGCCCTGTCCAGGCCGGCTTCTATATTGCGGTCAACAAATCCTGAAAACAGTAAAATGGTTGATAAAAGTATTGCAGTAGCCGCGATTACCGCTACGATAATCATAGGCCGCAATATTTTCGCTTTAATTGACATGGTGTAATGCCCCGCATTAATTTATTTTAGGGACCAATTGCTGCAACAAGGTATTGTATAACCACAGTTACCCATTGTCAATCTGGAGTTTTGCAGCGTTAAGCTTTTGATAATTCCCCGCTGCGAGCCGCCGTCAGGGTTTTAACCCCAGCGCCCGTTCCAGTTCTTTCCTGGGGTTCCCATGCCTCCTTATCTGGCGGGTAATCTGGCGGTTGTTAAGGGTTTTTGCGGCTGCGATAAATCCCGGCAGGCAGCTCCCTGACCTTTCGAAGAGATCTTTGATGTAATGATCGCTCTCATGGTAAAGCCTGAAAAGTTCCAGATATGCGTTGTTTATTGGCAGGTCGATGAAAAAACGGTAATTGTCTGTTCTGAAAAGGGTCTCGTAATTTTCCTCGAACCTGNTTTTTGCGGCGGCTATGATTTCTTCTCTTCGTATTAGCTTTTCTTCCCTGGAAATATCGCTGCGGAACATGGTGTCCAGCTCGGCAATTAACTCTCTGATAAAAGTAAGGTAGGTTGCCCTGTCTGCCAGGAGATCGGCTTCATAGGATTCATCGATTATAATACCGCGGACTTGTTTCATGTAAAGCCGCGCGCCCTCGACCCCCACAAATTGCGCGAGTTCCTCGTTAAATTGGACATGATTATTGATCCAGACCGTGGCATGGAGAAGTTCATGGATAATAAGATCGGCCAAATCCCGTTCGGAATAATTTCTCATAAAGGTAAAAAGGGGATCAGAGAACCAGCCCAGGGTGCTGAATGCGTCCACTCCCCGTATCCAGACATCCAGATCCCTTCTTTCAAGCCGGGCACGTTCCCTGCGGGCATCCTCAACATTAAAAAATCCCTTGTAAGGAACCCTGCCAACTACCGGAAACCACCACTCATGGCGCGTAAAAGAATCTTTTGCAGAAGCGGAAACCACCGCCGCCAGAAAATTTCTGTCAAGCGCAACATAGCGGGTATAATTTCTGCCTGCCGTCAGCCCCAGCTCCTCAATGGCGAAGCGGCGTATATCATTGACCCTCTGTACAAAGAGCCGGTCCTCTTCCGAAACATCATCGCCTTTTAGCAGATTTTCCAGGGGGACAGCCCTGCTTAGATAGCCAAGAAAGGTTGCCCCCTGTTTTAATGTGTAACAGCCTGAGCAAAGGATCGACACCCCAATTAGCAGCGTTGCTGCAAAAAGTACCGGCAGATATTTCATGCGTTCAGTATATAACAAACACTTTTACTGGGGGAAGCTGTGTAGGAGAGAGAAACAATAAGATGCTGGACAAAAGTAAGCCAATGGATTATATTTTACAAACATGGCAAGAGCACTGTTGTTGGCAGTTGTTGAGACCCCGGCATTTTTACGGGACTCAAAGAAATTATTGAATGATGATGAGCGAGAGGCTCTTGTATATTATTTATCATCAAGCCCTAAATCCGGAGATCTGGTCAAAGGAACTGGGGGGATTCGAAAACTCAGATGGAGCCGAGAGGGCGCCGGAAAAAGCGATTCATACAGGGTCATTTACTTTTTTCATTCGATGAAGATACCGCTTTTTATTTTGAATGTTTTTGCAAAAAACGAAAAAGTCAACATAAATCAGGCTGAACGGAATGAATTAAAACGGTTAACCGGTTTGCTGGTTAAACAATATGACAAGTGAGGAGAAACCATGGGTGGCAAGCGAATCATTGAAAGTATAAAAGAAGCGGTGGCGATTTCCAAAGGGGAACTTCCTGACACAACATACAAAATACACATTCCTGAAAATGTTAATGTAAAAGCAATAAGGGAAAAAATGGGCCTGTCCCAGTTATTATTTGCTAACCGGTTTGGGCTTTCGGTTTATGCACTACGTAATTGGGAACAGGGAAAAAGACAACCTGATCCAGCCGCTAGAGCATACTTAAAAATAATAGAAAAAGCGCCTGAATTTGTTGCAGAAGTTTTAG